>ERZ1034998.906-NODE-906-length-18215-cov-4.752753_pt1 | contig 18215 bp, 17 predicted proteins | sample MGYA00520621_ERZ1034998 | MGnify/ENA primary metagenome ERZ1034998 (study PRJEB33766, sample SAMN09781748) | gut metagenome | biome: gut microbiome | host: Homo sapiens | place: Madagascar | study: EMG produced TPA metagenomics assembly of the PRJNA485056 data set...
CATCAACGTTAAATAAAGAGAGTAAGGCAGACTCAGCTATGTGGGGCTGCCTTACTTTATTGTCTAAGGAACGTCCCCAAAGGAGAAGCGTATGATACAAGGGATGATCACCGTCTTGATCTTGGCGGTTTCTGCAACACTCTGTTTAATGTATACAATATCGTTTTACCGGTCGAACCTGTTCAACGATAAGAGGAAAAATTACCTGATCCTGGTGATGGGAATTGCCGCGACGATGTGGAACGTCTCGCTGATCGGATACAGCATATCGACAGATGCACAGTTCTATAACGCTTTTTTCTATCTGCTGATCCTGGCGTTTGACTTATACATGATCTTTTTCGGATTTTTCATCGGACGGCTGGTGGAGCTAGAGAAAAAAGTGCATTACCTGCTGGGAATGATGGGCGTTGTGCTGTCCGTCGGGGACTGGGTGATCTTCGGGCTGGCACCGATCCACGAATATTTCCAGATCCACGGAAGAACGGCATATTACACCAAAATGTCGCCTACAATCTATTACCATTACCTCTATATCGTTTTCTATCTGATATTCTGGATAACGCTCGTTGTGTACAGCTTCAAGGAGAAGAAGCTGAAGCGCCAGTATGTGTTTGTCCTAAAGATTGTGCTTATCAATGTTATCATGTTCCTCGCGGCGCTGCCAGACACACTGTTTCCGCTGTTCCACATCCCGTCCTATCCAAGCTCGGGAATCGGTGTTGCAATCGCGTTTATCGGAACGATCTACCTTGCAAAGAAGGAAAATACCTTCAGCATATCCAACGACCGGATCTACGATGTCATCTACAACGAGGCACACATTGCGATTCTAGCGTTGGATGCCGGGGGAAAAGTGGATAAATGCAACCGGTATTCGGAAAAATTGTTTGGTATGGAAGCGGGAGCGGAATATGCGCTGACTGACCTGATCGCCTGCACGGACGAACAGCTCGCCCGCATTATGGAGGGCGGTAAGATCCCGGAGCATCTGCGCACCAAAAAGACGGACATTTCCTGCAACATACAAGTGGCGGTTTCAAGGGATACCTACGGGGACTGCTACGGCGTTGTGCTGATGGCATCCGACGCAACCTCGGAGGAGAAGATACTGGAGCAGCAGCTTTTGATCGAAAAGACGGAGCATATTTCAGAACAGCTTGTCAGCGTCCTGAGCAAGACGATTGAGGCAAAAGACCAATATACGAAAGGCCATTCAAAGCGTGTTGCCAAATACTCTGTGATGATCGGGGAACGGTACGGCTATGACGAGCAGAAGCTGAAGTGCCTCAAGTACGCGGCACTTTTACATGATGTGGGCAAGATCGGAATCGCGGACGCGATCATCAATAAGCCGGGGCGGCTTACCGACGAAGAATTTGAGGAGATGAAAAAGCATCCGGTCATCGGAAGCGAGATTCTTTCCGAGATATCCGAGATCCCGGATCTTGGAGTCGGCGCAAGATGGCACCATGAGAGGTACGGCGGCAACGGCTACCCGGACAACATCACCGGGGACGATATTTCCGAAGTCGCAAGAATTATCGCAGTCGCGGATTCCTACGATGCGATGACCTCCAACCGGAGCTACCGGAGCTGTCTGGCGCAGAATATCGTGCGGGACGAGATCAAAAACGGCATGGGTAAGCAGTTCGATCCGCGCTTTGCACAGATCATGCTTCAGATCATAGACGAGGATACCGGATACGAACTGCACCAGTGATTTTCGCAGTTACCGGATAAAAATCGGCCGGATTCTTTGGAGCAGTTTTCCGGAGCCGCGGGAAAGCAGCCTGACAATGAGCCAGCCCAAAATGGCGAAGATGAGCGTGAGTGCTATGATCCGGTACAGCGCCTGCGTGTAGGTGGAGTCCGGATACATTTCCCGGATGATAATTCTTGCCGGACTCTGGAAAAGGTAAACATACAGACTGAACTGACCTAAAAACCGGAAGATCCGGTTATCGAAAACAGTTGCTGTGATGGCTTGTTTGCTTGCGGTGACAGCAACTGTAAAAAACAGAAGAATCAAAATGATGTAGGCACTTTCCTCTTTTCCGTGATCCATCACGAAAAGGATGGTAAGGTAGCCTGCAAATTCACAGAGGCTGAGCAGAACACGGGAAAAGGAAGTAAGGTTCTGCTTTTTTATATATCGTGAAAAACAGTATGTCATGGCACCGAGGCATAATCCGATAATGGCGCGAATCATGCCATGTGTCAGAAATCCTTCATATTTCATAATGCCATTATAATCAGATGTGTTTGCAAGATATCCGCAGAAAAAGAATACGAGCAGAGGCGCAATTACCATCAGAAACATATCCTTAAAACGCCTGAGCAACGGATAGAGAAGCAGCATGGCGATCAACATGGCAGAAATATACCAGGTAATGCGGATAATAACGGTTCCGTCGTAGCCTGCCATATATACCAAAAGGAAATCCGGCAGCATATCCAGATTTTTCAGCACAAATTTCTTCACTCCCTTTTCAGCGAGCAATTCCTGTCCCGTAAAATTAAACCAGTTGATCCATGCCACGATAAAAGCAAGAAGGTAAGCCGGGAGAATGGCTTTTACCTTGTGAAGGACGAAGCTAAGCGTTTCCCTGCCAAGATTGACATCAGCCACAGCTTCCTTTCTGGATGCCGAAACGCACATCAGATAGCCGGAAATTACAAAGAAAAATTCTACTGCATATTTTCCAAGATAAAATGGATACTTATCCTGCCCAAACGCCTCCCCGACATGAAAGACCAGAATGATCAGGCAGAATATAAATTTCCAGAAATCGATTGCTCCATTGTAGCTGTTGCCCTTTAAGCGTATGGTTGTCTTTGGCATAGGCGTATCCTCGTAAATAAGTATTTATGTCATAATAATCCCGGTGGATGGTTTCGTCAATGGGGGACGTTCCTTTTGACACACACATTGCCCATTGACACATGGAGCGCCCAATGGCATACGCTTTTGAATGATGGATTATAAGTTATGCGCCGAGTATCAGTTCGCAAGTCTTACTATGTGTATCCCAGTCGGTTAAACATTTATTACAATAATATGCGATCTGGTAACCGTGTCCGGAAGTTGTTTTTGTTACCGCAAAATAGCCATCCTTCATCTTGGCAGTTCCTCCATTTAAGAAATGGATCTCAGTTTGCTGATACGATGCCGGATTGTCTGAATCGACCGCCAGGACGTTCGCGTTATATTTCCCGGTCGCCGCATAATCCGCCTGTATCTCGTTAAAGTAATTTTTGAGGTTCGCCCAATCCGCAGCCACTCTTGACTTGTGCAGATAGGAGGTGAACATCGGAGTGAGCACTCCGACAAGAACCGCCATGATCGCGATCACGACGACAAGCTCCACAAGGGAAAAGCCGTGATTGTCTGTATGTCTTGTTGTATTTTTTTTCTTCATATAAAAATATCTCATTGTACTTATTACCACCATTTCTCGAAAGTATATCCTTTAAGTAAACCCAACGGATTATAAAATGCAGGGCATTGGATGTCAAATAAAATTTTTATTAACTGAAAGCCAAAGGGCGCTCCCCATGTCGAAGGGCGTTCTGCGTGTCAAAAGGAACGTCCCTATACTTGAGATATTACGCGAAATTCGATAGAATAGAAGAAAGGGGGTTAGAAACTATGAAACTAAACACAAAACAAACCATCAAAATTGGTTTTGCATTCTTGTCGATCTGTGCATTCTGGCAGATGTACAACAGTGTGATACCGCTGATCCTGACGAACACCTTTCACATGAATGAGACGATCTCCGGCGCGATCATGGCGGCGGACAATGTGCTCGCACTGTTCCTGCTGCCGCTGTTTGGAGGGCTGTCCGACAAATGCACCGCCAAAATGGGAAGGCGCAAGCCGTTCATCCTGTGCGGAACTGTTGCAGCAGTATTTCTGATGCTGCTGATCCCGTATCTGGATAATATGTTCTTTAAGACAGGCTCGGACGTGTTCGAGGTACTGTTTGTCGTGGCGCTCGGCTGCCTGCTGGTAGCGATGGGAACCTACCGCAGCCCTGCGGTTGCGCTGATGCCGGACGTGACACCGAAGCCGCTCCGCAGCAAAGGCAACGCGATCATCAATTTAATGGGTGCGCTAGGCGGAATCGCATATCTGGTCATCGCGAGCGTGCTGTATTCATCCGAGAGAACGGCAGAGCTTGAGTATGTAGATTACATGCCGCTGTTTATGATCGTGGCGGGAATCATGATCGTCGCACTATGCATCGTGATGTTTGCGGTGGACGAAGCGAAGCTGTCCTTTGAAATGAAGGCTTATGAGGACGCACACCCGGAGGAAAATCTCGCAGAGACGGACAGCGCATCCGGTGAGGAGAAGCTCCCGGAGGACGTAAAGCGCAGTCTCGCATTTTTACTCTGCTCGATCGCGCTCTGGTTCATCGCATACAACGGCGTGGAGACGTGGTTCACGACCTACGCAAGCAAAATGTGGGGCATGAGCCTCGGCGGCGCATCCATGTGCCTTACGGTTGCAACGGGTGGTGCGATCTTATCCTACATACCGGTGGCACAGCTTGCCAGCAGGATCGGACGCAGACGCACAATCCAGTGCGGCGTGCTGCTGCTTGCGACCTGTTTCATTATCTCATTCGTGTATACAATGGTCTGCGATACGTTCCACGGCTGGCTGAATATCGTATTTTTCTGCATGGGACTCGCGTGGGCGGCAATCAACGTCAACAGCCTGCCGATGGTGCTTGAGATGTGCAAGGGCAGCGAGGTCGGAAAATTCACCGGACTGTATTACACCTTCAGCATGACCGCGCAGATCATCACACCGATCCTTGCCGGTTTTCTGCTAAAACATGTGGGCTACCGCACATTGTTCCCGTACGCGGCAGTATTCGGCTTCGCGGCATTCTGCACAATGCTCATGGTAAAGCACGGTGACAGCAAGATCGAGGCAAAACGCGGATTGGAAGCGTATGATGTAGAGGACTGATCGCTTGAATTGACGTAGCTGCCCAGCATCTGAGCGGCTATGGATCAACACATAAAATGACTTCGCAGGAGGACAATAACATGAGTTTTGAGAACTTTAAGAAAAAAGATACACCGCTCGTCTGGGCGCACAGAGGTGCAAGCGGATACGCACCGGAAAATACCATCGAAGCATTCCGGCTGGCAATGGATCAGGGCGCGGACGGAATCGAGCTGGATGTCCAGCTCACCAAGGATGATCAGATCGTGGTCATCCATGACGAGTGGATCGACCGCACCAGCGACGGAATGGGCTGGGTAAAAGATTACACGCTGGAGGAGCTTCGCAAATTCAACTTTAACAAGACCTGCCCGGAATATGCACACGCTGACATCCCGACACTGCGCGAGGTGTATGAGCTGATAAAGCCGACCAGCCTCACCATCGATGTCGAGCTTAAGACAGGTATCGTATTTTACCCGGAACTGGAGCGCAAGGTAGTTGAACTCACAAAGGAGCTGGGGCTTGAGGATCGCGTGCTGTATTCCTCCTTCAACCATTACACCTGTGTGAAGCTGCATGAGTTGAACCCGGACTGCTATGTGGGATTTTTGTATGCAGACGGGCCGATCGACGTTGTATCTTATGCAAAAAAGCACGGCGCGGACGCACTCCATCCGGCGCTTTATAATCTCCAGTACCCGAACTTCATGCAGGAGGCTGCCGCGAGCGGTCTGGACGTAAACACATGGACGGTCAACGAGAAGGAGCACATGGCGCTTGCCTGCAAGCTCGGCGTGAATGCCATCATCACCAACTACCCGGACGTGACCAGACAGGTCATCGCACAGGTATTTCATAAGGAATAAAGAGTTTTGCGCCCGTGAGGCATTTTTAAACCATAAGGATTCGGGTGTCAAAAGGTACCCGTCTGAAAAGTAACCGTCATAATGCATTATTTTGTGCATTATGACAATGGGGTTTTAAAAAATCACCTTTTGACACCCGAATCCCATAAGAAAAAGAGGTTTGAACAGTGGAAAATAACAAAGGCTGGTGTACATTTCCGGATGAGATGTTCCTTGAGGAGATGGAGACGAGGGTTACGCCTTTTCTTAGGGAAAACGTGCAGGAGGGAACCTGTACGGGCTGGGATGGCACCAAATTACACTACTATTATGCAAACCGGGAAAACGCGAAAGGGTCCGTGGTGTTAAGCCATGGATTCTGTGAGTTTTTCGGGAAATATCACGAGATCTGCTACTATTTTTACGAGCAGGGTTACAGCTTCTATTTTCTGGAGCATCGCGGTCACGGTTACAGCGGGCGCAAGCTCGACGAGTGGGACAAGGTTTATGTAGAGGATTACAGCGACTATGTGAAGGACTTAAAGTGCTTTCTGGATCAGGTCGTGCTGCCCGTGATGGCGGAAAAGGGAGAGGATGCGAAAAATCTGTTTCTCTATGCGCATTCCATGGGAGGGGCAATCGGTGCCCTGTTCCTGGAGGAGTACCCGCATTACTTTGCCGGCGCAGTATTAAGCTCGCCGCTCATGGAGCTGAACCTTGGAAAATACCCGAAGCTCGTGGTACAACTGCTGCTTTTGCGGGCAAAGCTGCTTCATCTGGAGACGGAATATGTGCCGGGGCAGAAGGGCTTTGACGGTGTGCGGATGTTCGCGGACAGCTGTGCCATGTCTGAGCCGCGGTATGAGTACACGTTCCGGATGCGGGAGAACGATTTCCACAACCAGACGTATGGCGGCTGTTACAGCTGGACGGAAGCCTCCATCAGAGCGACCAGGCGGCTGCAGAAAAACGCGGCAAAGGTCGCTGTTCCCGTACTGCTTTTTCAGGCGGGGCGCGATACGATGGTAAAAAAACACGGGCAGGATATTTTCTGCCAGCGCGCAAAACATGTACAGTGCGTATATCTTGAAGAGTCGAAGCATGAGATTTTTAACGGCACGGCGGAGATCCGCGAAGCCTATTATGAAAAGCTGTTTGCGTTTTTGGATGCGAACAGAAGTAAGTAGCTGTGAACAGGATGTTGAGGAAGAGAGCGGATTATGTCACGAACGATAGAATACCAGATCACAGAACCGGCTGCGGGGCAGAAGATCAGCGGTTTTTTAAAGGGGAAGGGGTATTCTGAGCAGAACCTTGTAAATCTGAAAAAGGATGAAAAGAGCATCTGGCTGAATGGTGTCTGCGTCCACATGAACCGGTTCGTTGAGGCGGGCGATGTGCTTCGCGTGACGATCCGGGAGCAGGATTCCTCCGAGCAGATCCGCCCGGTGGAGCTTGCGGTGCAGATCGTCTATGAGGACGATGACCTAATGGTGATTAACAAGCCCGCCGGAATGCCGATCCATCCCTCCCGCAACAACCCGGACAATTCGCTCGGCAATGCGCTGGCATGGCTGTACCAAAAGCGCGGCGAGCCGTTCGTGTTCCGGTGCATCAACCGGCTGGATCGTGACACATCCGGGCTTACGATCGTCGCAAAAAATATGGTAAGTGCCGCCATTTTGGGGCGGATGGTTCAACAAAAGGCGCAGGAAGGCGGCATACACCGGGAATATCTGGCGATTGTGGATGGGATTTTAGACGAAAAAGACGGAACGCTCTCGGCACCGATCGCACGTAAGGAGAGCCGCAATCTGGAGCGTGTCGTGGACTTTGCCTGCGGGGAGCGCGCCATCACGCACTATCACGTTGTGGAAGAATACGGGAGTGCAAGCCTTGTCTCCCTTGTGCTTGAGACCGGGCGGACGCACCAGATCCGCGTACATATGAAGTATCTCGGACATCCGCTGCTCGGCGACTTTTTGTATCATCCGGGCTATGCCGCGAATCAGGTCGACCGGGTGGAGGCTGGAAGCGGAGCGCAGGCAGGACAAGAGAGCTGTGACAGAGCGCAGCTGCAAGCCGGATCGAGACACAGCATCCGTCGTCAGGCGCTTCATGCCAGCCGCTTAGCATTTACGCATCCGATGACGGGAGAGGCGCTTACCTTTACAGCACCGCTCCCGGATGATATGCAGGAACTCAGACGGAAGCTGTCTTGCGGGGCAGCCGCCCGATTATAACAGATCCCGGTCAATAATCTGGAAATTCGCTCTGTGAATGTAGAGCGCTTTTCCATCGATCATCAATTTCGTAGTCTTTGGCAGATCTTCACACACCTCCCAATAAACATCCTTGCCGGAATACGCGCAGATCGGCACGCCAAGCTGTGACTGAATTACCACTACGGTCGGCTTGCCGAAATAATTCTTATACGAATTGACAACTCCGGCAATCATAGTCCAGTCCGTGATACCGTTGGATTCGGACTCGATACCGTCAATTCCCTCAAAATCAGCGTCCGGCTCCAAGTCATCCTGCGCGAAGATCACAGTTGAACCGCAGTTTTCAATCTGGCTTCCGTCGACCGTGATGGTGACAACGGAGGATAACGTATCCACATATCCCCAACCGCCGTCCTCACTGTATGAGCGTTCTTTTACCACATTTGAGGACAAGCTGATATTTTCTCCCTGAACCGTCATAAAACGTTCCCCCGTGTTGGAATAGAACATGCAGTTGTAGGTGCAGCCCTTGATGGAACCCTTGATTTCCTGAATATCGTTGTTAAGTCCAGCCCAGTCGCATCCGGTAAGCCCAAGCAGCATGACAATTCCAAGCAGCAGACAGCCGACATTTCGTAGTCTTTTTTTCATTTGTATCTCCTCCTGATGTCAAAATAATTGCAGTTAATTCGATATGTTCTTATAATAAAGGAGAACGGAGAAAAAATCACTAAGAAATTGTGGGGGAAAAAGCCGCATGAACGATACACCTGGAAAAATCGCATATTACCACCTTCCCGGATTGTTTGAATTTTACGAGTTCTACCGGGAATTTCTGCCGCTATTCCGCGAACACAGAGAGTATTTTTACGACTGGTGCGACATCGGCTCGATCTATGGTGCACCGGCGGACTGCCTGTGGGGCGGCGGGCGTGCAGGCTTTGGCGAGGCGGAAGCCGCGGAAGTCTTGGCGCTGATGCGGGAATATGGGATTTCCGCGCGGCTGACCTTCAGTAATTCCCTGCTTACGGAGGAGCATCTATCGGATAAAAAGTGCAACCAGCTTTGCGCGTTATTAGAGATTCCGCGACGGAACGGAGTAATTGTCTATTCAGAGTTGTTGGTAGACTTCTTAAAAAAGAACTACTCCTCCCTCTATCTGGTCTCATCCACCACAAAGGTGCTGACGGACTTTGGACAGCTTCTGGATGAAGTGAACCGGAGCGATTTTCGCTATGTTGTCCCGGACTTCCGCTTAAACAAATCGTTCGACAAGTGGAGCACCCTGTCCCGGGCGCAAAAAGATAAGGTGGAATTTTTGTGCAACGAATGCTGCTTTTTCGGCTGCAAAGACCGGAAGCTCTGTTACGAGGTCGTCAGCCGCAAGAACCTCGGCGAGGATGATCTGGATTTTCGGTGTAGAGCACCGGGGATGGATGAGGGCTACCGCTTTTCCAAAGCGATGGAAAATCCGGGCTTTATCGGGATCGGGGATATAAAGAATACGTATCTGCCGATGGGCTTTTCTAATTTCAAAATCGAAGGGCGGGGACTTGGCAGCGCACTGATCCTCGAATTTTTGCTGTACTATATGACGAAGCCGGAGTACCAGCTGCGGGTGCGGGAGGCGATATATCTGGACAATATGCTGGATTTGTTCTAGTATAAGGAAAAGGAGCGAAAAGATCATGAAAAGCGCGCAATCAGTAAGCATTATCGGTGGTTCAGACGGACCAACCTCCATTTTTCTGGCGGGGGATCGCAATCGAAAGCCATCTTTGCGGCAAAGGATCAAGCGTGCCTGTTACCGGGCGCGCAAAAAGCGTATCGCAGCATCGATCACGGCGGGCGCGCATTCTTTGGACGAGGTTTGTACATATATGAAGGACGAACTTGGCTTTAAAGAGCTGGACAGCTCCGACAGGTGCTATCAGCGGGAGTATCATGAGACGAGAGCATCTTTTATCCTCCAGTATCAGCCAAAGCTGCTGGGAGCACTTGCAAAAGCGCCGCAGCTTGCAGCACATGACGCGGAGAGCCTGAAGCTCTATATGGAAGAGCTTGAGCAGAGACAGGCGGCGGCAGGGCGCGTTCCGGTCGGGCAATTTGATATTGATCTGCATATTTTTGAGAAAGAGGATGATGGAAATTACATGCGGATATCCATTGAGAAAAAATATGCGTACATCGGTGGATCCTCCTCCGGTTCAAAACGCGCGATACGCAAATTTGAAAAGCTCGGCCGCTCGATATACCGTTTTTACGGAGTTACGCAGGAGGATATAGACAGACACACGCAGCGGTACAATGATCTGATAAACACGCTGGCACGGTGGTGAAGCTGAAAAACATGCTCAAGCCATGAAAGAGCCAAAGCTCAAAGATGCCGTGGCAGCGCACTCACAATTCAATAGTATAAGAGGCAAACGATATGAATAGCACATGGACGGTCTATTTTATCCTGCTCGTGGCACTTTTTCTGCTATATATGCCACGAAAGAGGAAACGGCGATACATCGCAAACAGACGTATCATAAAAAACAGAATTGCAGATAAGAAAGGAATAGGGAGAGAGATCATGAGAGAGCTTGCAGAGCGTTTTGTAGGAAAGGACGTATACATCAAATTGCTGGAGGGAACTGCGGACGGCATTATCAAAGAGGTGACGGACAGCGGCATTGTGCTGGAAAGCAACGGAAACACACAGGTTGTCAATCTGGATTATGTGATGACGATCCGCGAATACCCGCACAATAAAAACGGCAAGCGCGAAGCCATCTGGAGCTAGCCGCGAACCGGGGAGAACATTATGACATTGGATGTTTTAGGATTACTGGCCGCCTGCTCGTATGCGTTGGACTGCGTGGAGGCGGAGCTTGCGCATGTGAGCAGCAAGCACGCGAAGCGCGTTGCCTATATGAGTGTCTGCATGGCAGAGCAGATGGGGATCAGCGGGGAAAACCTGCAGGATCTTGCAGTCTGTGCACTGCTGCATGACAACGCCTTGACACAATACATACAGGAGGAGCTTCACAACGATATTACAGATGCAAAAAATCCCTCCCGACTGGGCGTTCACTGTACCTTGGGCGAAAGGAACATACAGCGGCTTCCGTTTCACACCGATGTGAAAAACGTCATTCTGTATCACCATGAAAACGCTAACGGAAGTGGTCCATTCGGAAAAACATGGGAGGAAATCCCGCTCTTTTCGCGCATCATACACCTGTGCGACCTGCTCGATCTGATGAGCAATGCGAAGGCATTTTCCTCCGAAGCGTGGGAAAACGCGAACGGATTTTTGCAAAGGGTAAGAGGCAGTATCATTGACGAGGAATGTGCGGAGGCGTTTGCAGGCGCGTTTTCAAAGGAAAGCTTTATGGCTTTGGAGGGCGAGGCATTCGAGGCAAAGCTATGGGAAAAGATTCCGCGCATGAAACAGGAGCTTGATTTTTCGCAGATAAAGGCACTGGCAGATTTCTTTGCGCAGATTGTAGATTACAAGTCGCCATTTACGAGCACACATTCGATCGGCGTGGCGACACTTGCGGAGAAGCTGAGCCGGTACATGGGCTTTGACGAGGAGACCTCGCAGAAAATGTATCTTGCCGGGGCGCTGCATGACATCGGAAAAGTGGCGGTCGGCAATGAAATCTTAGAGAAGCCGGGACGCCTGACGGAGGATGAGTTTGCGGTGATGAAGCATCATGCCGCATACACATATAACATTTTGTCCGGGATAGAGGACTTCGACGAGATCCGCGACTGGGCGGCGTTCCATCACGAGCATCTGGACGGCAGCGGTTACCCATTCGGGAAAACAGCGGACGAGCTGAACACGCAGGAGCGCATGATGGCGTGCGTTGATATCTATCAGGCGCTGACCGAAAGCCGCCCATACAAGAGCGGGATGTCCCACGAAAAAGCGTGCGACATTTTAAAGGATATGGCGGGCAAAGACTGGCTGGACGCAGATATTGTGGAAGTGATCGACAGGGCATTGCAGTAAATTGCGTGGAATTGCGAAAATTGCCGGATTCTACTTTGAAGGGTGCACAATCCGGATTTTAAACCTATCGAATTCGATAGGTTAAAGCAGAATCAGGAAATGGCATATCGACAGGAATGATGTTGATGCGTTAAATATCAGTGCTTATGAGGAGGGTAATGCATCGGCGGGAAATGATTACGAATATTATTTTTCGGTTTCGTTTTGTAAATAATTTTTGGAGAGGGGAATACTTAATTGATATTGACAGATTCTAAATGTGTGAGTAATATAGTTTTAGGTGGGATATCCCACTTTTGACTATGGAGGTGACAGGGATGATAGCAGTAAAAGACTATACAGTTCATATTGATAATAAAAAAAGAGTTACCCTTCGAGGAGCATTGTACCAGTATTATAATGTAAAAGAATATGATAACGGTTGTATTATACTTGAACCGAGAGAACTGACAATTCCGGATAGTATTTCTGCCAGAACCTTAGAGGATATGGATAAAGCTGTTAGCAATTTCAAAATCGGAAAAGTGTCGGAAACAGTTGACTTGTCTGACTTTTAGAAAGGTATTTTATGACATATAATATACGGATGGGGATTCCCGAAATGAAAGAGCTATGGGACAGGCTGCAAACAAGCTATCGAAATGGCTCAATTAGTTCAAGGGATGAAGAACTCTATAAAAAATGGGGAAACGCAATAAAAAAATTGGCAAATGATACATAATATCCAAGTTTAAAGACGCATGAGATACCGCCATTAACTAAACGTTATGGAATTAAAGTTTGGCAGTCATACCTCGAAAATAAGAAGAGTGGGGCAAAGAGAATGTACTGGGTATATGGACCGGGGTATAGGGACATAACCATCATTGGATTGGAACCGCATCCAGAAGACACAAAAAATGGAGCGTATGACAGAATCCGATTGTCGGACTTATAAAATTATATGAACGCTATTTATAACCGGGCATTGAATGATTTCAATGTCCGGTTTTGTACAATCCCCACCTGATTATCCGTAGCACCCTTTCAAAAGAATCCAGCTTCGGCAGGAACGCGCACTTGGCAGCTGCCCTTTCCTCTATTGACGATTGCCGCGGAACATTCTATAATTCGGGGGATTGATAGCAAAAGAGGAATTTAAAATGGAACAGTCAGACCTATTTGGGACAGAAAAGATCAGTAAAATACTGCTTTGGCTTCCGGTTTATCGGAGTCAGCTTCCTGCCGCTTGTTACGTCGCTGATCTTTCCGGTATTTTCCAGGCGGTCGGATCGAGCCTGAAAAGCTCGCTGCTTACGGTGATCCGCACGGTTGCGCTGTTTGTGCCGTTGGGGTATATTTTTTCAAGATTCGGACTGACGTGGTTCTGGATGACATTTCCGGTCACGGAAACTGTGACAACGCTGGTCGGAGCGCTGTTTTACCGACAGTTCCTTGCAACAAAGAAAAAATAAGAAAAGGCGTGCGGGTAATCATATACCGCACGCCTTTTGACGTTGGGATTTGTGAAATTTGGCAGGCTGATAAGGGAATTTCATGTTTCCAATTTCCGGTTTCTATGCTATTCTTATTATGATTACAAAGGAGGAATATGCCATGACATACGACGAGAACGTCTTCAAGGAGAAAGCCAACCGGAAAGCGCGTAAGATATGGATCATTTTTGCGGTTCTGTTGAGTGCGAACTATGGTTCCGATACGGCGAACAACCTGTATCCGGTCAATTCCTATATTATTTTCCTGATCCTGTGCTGGCTGCCGTTGATCGCCGGAGAGATTTTGCTGCGTGTCAAGGGCTGGGCGACCGAGCAATACCGGAATGATCTGGTCATCGGCTATGGCATTTTTTACACGTTTGTAATATGTACGACGGATTCGCCGATCGCGTTTACCTATATTCTTCCGGTGACGAGCCTTCTGGTGCTGTACAAGAACCGGCGGTTTATGATCAACTGCGGAATCGCCAACGTTGCGGTTATCGTAGGAGCAGCAGTTTACCGGTACATGATCGGCTTTAACAGCGCAACGGATATAAAGAATTATCAGCTCCAGCTGTCCTGCATTATCCTTTGCTACATCTGCTATGTAATGTCCATCCGCCATCTGAATGAGTCCGACGGCGCGATGACCGACAGCATCAAGGACGACCTCAACCGCGTGGTAACGACAGTTGAGCAGGTAAAGACCTCCAGCAATACGATCCTTGACGGCATCACCGTTGTAAGGGAGCTTGCCTCCGAGAACAAGCATGGTTCCGATATTGTCATGCTGGGAATGGGCGAGCTGAGCGGCAACAACGTCCGGCTGCAGGATCGCACCACCTCCTCCACACAGATGACCGCGGATATCCGGTCACAGGTGGAAAACGTCGTTGCGCTTATCGGCGAAATGGTCACTCTGGTCGAAAAATCCGAGACGCACGCAAGCAACAGCGCCGAGGATCTGGAGAGCCTTGTAAATACCGCAACCACAATGTCGGAACTTTCTACGGATCTGGAGCAGGTGCTTCAGGACTTCCAGCAGGAGTTTGACATGGTAAAGCAGGAGACCGGAACGATCGAGAAGATCACCAACCAGACGAACATGCTGGCACTGAATGCCTCCATCGAGGCGGCGAGAGCCGGCGAAGCCGGAAAGGGCTTTGATGTCGTTGCAAACCAGATCCGTACCCTGAGCACGGAGACCCACGCCTCCTCCGATCAGATCCGCGAGGCACTTTCCCGTCTGGATGCGACCTCCGAGAAAATGATGAACGCCATCGAGGAGACCTTGAAGCTGATTCAGATCACCCTCGAAAAGGTTACGCAGACCGGAGAGACCGTCAACCAGATTACTTCCGATTCCGAGCAGCTTGGCAGACACATCCAGGTTGTCGACCACGCGATCAGGGAAGTGGAAAATTCCAATACGCAGCTTGTTTCCAATATGGAACAGGTTACGGAGATTGTTAGTACGATCACCGATTGTATCACACATTCCAGCCAGACCAGTGAGCGTATGCTCAGCAAATATGAGGAGACCTCCAACAATATCAACACAATCGAAGATGTCATGGAGAACATGATGTGCGATCTTGGTATCGGCGGCTTTATGGGAATCGAGGATATCCAGCCGGGCATGAAACTCGAAATCGCATTGGCGGGGAACCCGGATAAGAAGTATTACGGAGAGCTGATCCAGCAGATTCCGGAGGGAATACAGGTATCCTGTGAGAGCGACCTGATCCTGACCGATACCGTTCCTTGCACGATCCAGATCACCGCCGGAAATATTCTTTACTGCTGGGATAAGGTAACTATCGGGGCAAGTCCTGCCGATGGTGCGGGAATATTCAAGATCGCGATCAACACAAGACCTCGCATCAACAACCGGCGCAAGTATCCTCGAATGGATCTAAACAACGCCTGCACGATAGAGTTCAAGCATTCCGACAAGTGCTACGAAGCAACGATGGAGAACATCAGCGCGAACGGCTTTGCATTTTTGGCTACGGATGATGTTTTTGCGCAGAGCAAGGGAAGGGAAGTCACAATCACGATCAGGGACTTCGCACTCGCAAACCACAATGTTCTCGAAGGACGCATTATCCGCTGCTCCGACGACAACGGACTGTACATCGTGGGCTGCCAGATGCCAGAGGACAATTTCTACATCTACGATTACGTCGCGAAGAACCTGCAATAGTGGGGACGTTCCTTTTGACACGCGCAGCGCCCATTGGCACATACATCGCCCTTTGGTACGCGGTGGCAACGCCGGGCGAGAGGCAGGAGGCAGGAAGCACGCGGAAATTTTTGAAAAAGGGTATTACATTTTCTGGAATAGTATGCTATACTCGCCTAGCTAACTAAACATGGTCTAAATTGGAAACGCACAATCCTCCCGGATGATAACGAACAACACATAGAAACAATCGTTATCACGAAGGAGGATATTTTTATGCCTAAAAACAAGTTTCAAGATGTAGTGTTTACAATTATTATGGCAACGATCATGGTCTACGGAATGGTTGTCTACAACGTAGCGCTCAACACCGGAGGCGTGAGCGGACAGACGTTTCTGCTTGCGCTTCACGAGCTGCCGGTCATGGTTCCGGTCGCGTTCGTGTTAGAGTTCTTCATTGTCGGAAAAATCGCACAAAAATTAGCGTTTACCGTTATGCGCCCGGACGACAGACCGCAGTTCATCACATACGCCATTTCCATTTGCATCTGCTGTATTATGTGTCCGACCATGAGCCTTGTCGCTACGATCCTTTTCAAGGACACCAAAACATTCGGTACATGGGTGCAGACCTGGGCGATGAACTTCCCAATGGCGATTTTGTATCAGATGTTTTACTGCGGACCGTTCGTAAGACTGATATTCCGGACGATCTTCCGCGAGAAAAAAGAGAACTAACTTGTAGGCAGCGTGTAGCTCCTTGCAGATTAACTTAATGTCCTATATTACTCTATTGTCTACGCCTGGCAAAGAGACCGCTCCCGATGGTTTAAATACAGATAAAATCCAACATTCAGCACGATTCCAACCAGTGTGGAAACCGGGGCAGCGAGACCGATCATGGTCAGGCTGGCGTTTGGCTGGATACTCATTATGTACGCAAACGGCAGACGGATGAGAAGCGTCTGGATGAGCCCCTGCGCCATAACCCAGAGCGTTTTGTTGCTGCCGTTGAAGTAGCCGATCATGCTGAAAAGGATGGCGGTCACGATCGTCTCCGGAGCAAAGCCCTTTAAGTATTCAAAGGCTTTTTGCACGACAGCGGCATCCGTGGAGAAAAATCCGGACAGCAGATCGCCCTTAAACCAGACAAGCGCGAACATGATACAGCCGACGGCAATACCGATGCCGATTCCGGTAAACATGGACTGTTTCGCGCGTTTTGTTTTCCCGGCACCGATGTTCTGCGACACGAAAGCCGCCATCGACTGCATCAGGGCGCTCGGTACGAGCATGGCAAAATTTACGATCTTGCAGGCAACGCCATAGCCGGAGGAGGCTTCGAGTCCGAGGCGGTTGACAAATGCGCAGAGCGCTAAGAAGGAGAGCTGTGTCAAAAACTCCTGAAGCGCCAGCGGCAGCCCGATATTGAGGAAGATCCTGCACTGCGGATTTAAGCGAAAATCGTCTTTTTTGATGGCAAACGGCAGTTTTTTCTTAATCAGAAGCATCACGGCAAAAACAACGCTGAGTGCCTGCGCGCAGACGGTCGCAATCGCTGCACCGGCTGCATCCATGTGAAGCCCGGCAACCAGCACCAGATCCCCGATGACATTGACGATGCACGCGACGAGGACAAAGAGCAGCGGCGATTTGCTGTCGCCCAGTCCACGGAAGATCGCGGACAGCAGGTTGTAAGCCACGATGAAAAAGATGCCGCCGCCACAGATACGGACGTAGCTGGCGGTCAGGTCAACCGCCTCTGCCGGTGCCTGCATGAGCACGGAGATCGGATGCGCGAAGCCGACCATCACGATAAACAGTCCGACCGAGATGAGCGTAAACACAACTGCTGCGCCGCCGATGACCGCACCGATTTTTTCCGGGCGTTTTTCACCGAGATAGCGTGCGATCAGCACAGTGATTCCCATCGCAAACTGGATCACAACAAACGTGACAAGGTTTAACACCTGACTGCCCGTGGATACCGCGGAAAGACCGGAGGTGGAGCCGAAGCGTCCGACCACCAGCAGATCCACCGCGCCGTATGCCGCCTGCAGGATCAGCGCGCCGAGAACCGGCATCATAAAGGCAATCAGTTTTTTCAGGATATTTCTCTGTGTAAAATCAGCATTTTTATCGTTCATAATGTTCACTCCTTTCGCACATGATCCGGTAGAATTTCCCGATCGTTTGGATCATGCAGTCTGCTTCTTCCTCCGAAATGTCATCTAAATAAGAAGAAAGCTCGCAGAAATACTGCGCGTCATACTTTTGCGACAGCTTCCGCCCGGCATCAGTACTGGAAATGTAGGTGACGCGTCCGTCATCCGGGGAGGCATTTTTCATAAGCAGCCCCTTCTGTTCCATCTCCTTTACCGTTCGGGTGACACCCGGACGCGGAAGGTGCATCACGTCGCTGATGTCGGAAACTTTTACCGAAACGCCCTGTTTTTCCAAGGACTGAATGACATCCAGGTATTGAATGTACGAGGGCATAACGC
>ERZ1034998.907-NODE-907-length-18210-cov-5.045552_pt1 | contig 18210 bp, 16 predicted proteins | sample MGYA00520621_ERZ1034998 | MGnify/ENA primary metagenome ERZ1034998 (study PRJEB33766, sample SAMN09781748) | gut metagenome | biome: gut microbiome | host: Homo sapiens | place: Madagascar | study: EMG produced TPA metagenomics assembly of the PRJNA485056 data set...
AGGGATGCAAAAAGTGCGGTTGATGCCCCGGCAAAAGCCAATGATGGGGCATAGGAATGCAAAAAGTGCGGTTGATGCCCCGGTAAGCGTCAATGAGAGGGCATAAAAGTACAGTTAGAAGTAAAAATGCCCCAATCATATCAATATTAATTCGGTGCTTATTTGAATTTATAATAACTTAGGAAGGTGTAGGTGGAGGAACTTATGCAAAAGAGATATCTGTTTTATTTTCTGATGGGTGCTGGTTTGTGTATGGGGATTACAACTGCAAAGCAACCAGTTATGGCAACAGAGACAGTGACCACAACTGAGGAAGGAAACACTACAGAGACAGTGACCACAACTGAGACAGGAAACACGACAGAGACAGTGACCACAACTGAGGCAGGAAACACGACAGAAGCGGAGAATACAGCAGAAGCGGCTGCTACGGAGACACCGGAGATCGTAATCACAACCGAGGCGGATGATGCGGCAGACGAAGAAAACGCAGCGAATGCAGCCGGCACAGCAGATGGAGCAAATGCAACCGCAGCCGACAATACAGAAGAAAAAGCCAATACAGCTGCAAAGAATGGAGAAAACTCAGCCGCAACAGGTGCAGCCGGCACAGCGACCAAAGAGAACACAGCCGGCGCAGACACCACAACAAATGCGGATGATGAAGAAGGCACAACCACCGCAACCGAAGCCAGCACAACCGCAACCACCGCAGCCGAAGCCGACACAACAGCAACCGACACGGAAGAAGCAGACACCGCAGCCGAGGAGGACGCAGCAGCTTATGCGGATGTGTCAGACGATGCTCTTTATAGTGGTATTCAGATAGATGGAGTTTTCAGCGACTGGGCGGCGATCGACAAGGTTTATGATTTCAATACCAACTTGACGGAAGCTGCCATGATCTGGGATCATGACTATGTGTATCTGTACTTGAAAGAGGGTGTGAATCACCCGGATGGCTGGGAAATGTACGAGGGTAACATCCATGCGGCAACACCGTATTCAAACGGTAATTTCTGCATCGAGACAAATACCGGATACAAATCCAGCGTGATCGTGCAGGGATCAAACAGCGGCAGCGTGACTGCAAAGGTAAATGACACCTACGTTGATATTGCATACAAAAAGCATACCTACGAGATTGCAATCCCGGTAGAGCTGTTAAAGGGCTACAACGACAAGACTTCTTCTTTGAACTTAGGTTCATTGGGAGGCTGGAACGACACTCCGAATTATATTGTGACGGGGGTAAGCCATTGGAACCCGGATGCGGGGACAACCGGTGGCGGCGAGAACCAAGATAAGGACGACAACAATTCCGATCTCTATGACAAGACAACTTACATCAAGTATGATTATGATTTTTCTGACTGGGATGATTATCCACATCAGACGATCGATTATTCAACTGGTGGTTCACACGGAGCTGATGCAGAGGGCGCATTGTACTCCGACGGAGAGTATCTGTACGGTCATATCAAGTATTATGGCGGATATTACCCGGATATCTTTGGGTTCTTTGAACTTGCAATCAATGAAAAGTATCATCACACGCTATATCTGAACGCAAGGGCAGTAGACAATGATGGGAGTATCTTATGGAATTACAATACAAGCGGTCTGAAGCCGGGCAGCTATGAGTTCCATATTTATGGAGCAGAGACTATTGACGGAGGCGCCTGGGATACCGATTACGGCGTACTTTACATCGAATTGCAGAAGCATGGCAGATTAAATGCGGAGTTTCGTCTTGATCAGAGTAAGATTGCTCATTATTACAAGTGCGACCAGACCGATATCAAGTCTCTTGACATGAGATTTATCCGTATCGGAGACAAGTGGATCTCCTGCGCGGGAACCTCGACCGGACCGATCCTTGGAATGGCGATCAGCGGTTTTGCGGTACTCGGAAGCATGTGGTTCTATAATCGCAAAAAGAAGAAAGGAACAGCAGCATGAGTATAATGCTGGGAATTATCTTTGATATCGTATGGCTCTTTTTCCTTCATGTGATGCGTCAGGCAAAATTAAAGGCGTGGAAGTTTATATGGGGAAGCTGCGGTCTGTTCGTACTTATGATGATTTTTATCCGGCCGTATTTTACGGAGCCTCTTGCAAAGGTCGTAGCATCAATCGCAGGTGTGTTTGGCAACCTGACCGGGATGTATTCGTCATTCTTTAAATACGGAGTTATTTTTGTGGATTCTGCATCGGGTTCCATCTCACTTTTGATTGACTTTGAGTGCTCCGGCATATTGGAGATCATGGCGTTCGTGGCGCTGCTTGCATTTTATGATGTATATACCGTGTACGAGCGGATACTGATCGGGCTTGTCGGAACGGCGTATATCATCTTAGCGAATGCGCTGCGCATCTTCATCATCTGCACGATCATTTACTTTAACGGCATTTCCGCATACAGCTTTGCACATACCATTGTCGGGCGTGTGGTGTTCTATGGATTGTCGGTTATTTTGTACTTTATTGTATTTACCAAGGGACATATTCGTCGCCAAAAGGTGGGGAACTTTACTTATGGAGTGGATAAGTAGACTTTCAAATTCATTTCTGTTTTGGGCTGCGTGGATCATCATTCCGCTTATCATGGAGATCATTCCGTCGATCGGAAGCTTTCTCCTTCTGATGCGGAAGCAGAAGAAGCATCCCAAAGCAGAATTGACTTATTATCCGGAGATCACGCTGATGATCCCGGTATACAATTCGGAAAAAACGCTTGCCGCGTGTATCGGTTCGATCAATGACAGCCTTTATCCGAATGACAGGATTCATGTATATCTGATCAACAATCAAACGAAGGACAACAGTTTCTCGGTTTTCTGTGAATGTCAAAATCTTTATCCGGATCTTATCATGCAATGGCTCAATGCCAAGCAGGGCAAGTCAAGAGCCCTGAACATGGCGTTGTTTAACAGTGGGGGCAAGTATATCATCAATATTGACAGTGATGGCTTGCTTGAGCCGTCTGCGCTTAAGAACCTTGTGGCGAAGTTTGAGGCAGAACCGAAGATCCAGTGCATGACCGGAGCAATCCTGATCGATCCGAAGCAGATTGAGGAGTATCCGTGGATCTTCCCGAAGCTGCTGCGCAAGACCGAGTTCATGGAGTATGCGCAGGCGTTTCTTGCAGGGCGTAACTACGCATCGGAGACCAATTCGGTCTATACCTTGTCCGGCGCATTTTCTGCGTTCCGCAAGTCTGCCGTGCTAAGCTCACACATGTACAATACGGATACGATCTGTGAGGACACGGAGATCACATTCCAGATGCGCTACAACAAAAAAACGCGGGTGGATATCTGCACCGATGCGATCTTTTTCGTTGATCCGATCGAGGACATGAACAAGCTTTATACGCAGAGACAGCGCTGGCAGCGAGGCAGCCTTGAGGTGTCATCGATGTTTTTGAAGGATCGAATGAAGCTTCGCAAGATGTTTATCGATCCGACGGTGCGCACGCTGGTGTATGACCATACCTTTGCATTTCCGCGTATGATCTGGTATCTGGCATTGCTCTGCCTGCTGTTTTTGAATTATTCATTCCGTATGATCGTGCTCTCAGTGGCACTTTTGTTTGCACTGTATTTCCTGACGGGATTCTTTTATTATTTCTCAACACTGGGATTTTTGAAGGAATTTCCGGATATAAAAGCTTATTACAAGAAGCAGTGGTATGTGATATTCTTGCTGCCGTTTTTCAATCTGCTGGTGTTCTTTATCCGCTTTGCCGGAATCATCAACAGTATCAATACGAACAGCGCGTGGCGTACCAGGAGCTTTACCGAGGAGAAGCATGATTTTAAGAAACATCTGCTTGCAGATCTGACCATTTTTAAAAAGTGTATTACAGGTATCCGTTGCAAGGTAAACAACGGACCCGTAGATGAATAGGCGTATGGCTGGAAAAAAGAAAAATAACGATTTGGATACAACAAACAGAATAAAAAAGAGCAGACAAAGATTCCGTGTTATTCTTGCAGGAACGCTCGTGGGCGTGTTTTTGATCACATTTGCAGGCGTGCTTTTGATGCGGCAGTATGAGACGGCGATGCTGCGGGTGTATTCCGAACAGCAGGATACGTATGTACAGCTCGTTGTGGATCAGATCAACCTGCAGCCGGAGCGTACCGACGAGGAGATCATCTCCGGAATCGTAGGTACACTGGACAGCGGGGATTCCCATTACTGGACGTTGTCCAAGAACGAGACGCTTATTTTCGTAAAAAACGTTACGGAGACAAACCGTTATCTCGGCATCCGTAATGATGAGTTCTACGGAACGGATTCGGCGGCTGCGTTCATGGAGCAGATGACACTGTACCGGGTACAGCATGACATCATCCTCATCGACGGCGTGCGGTTCGTCGCGTCCGGCGTATTGTTTGAGTACGAGGGCAATATCTACAAGATCTGCCTGCTGACGAACGAGACGGTCGTGCTGGACAACAATGATTTTTTGTCCACAAAGATCAATCTGTGCATCTATGTGATCCTTCTGATCTTGCTGATCCTTGTTGTGATGCTTGCGGCGGAGAATATTGTCCACAGAAAGCAGAAGCAGCTTGTCAGGCTTGAACAGCGCATCCGCGACCAGAATATCCACATGAGTAAGCTGGAGCAGGAGCTGGAGAGTGTCAATTCTTACGACAGCAGATGGAATCTGTACAATTACAAGCTGCTCGGAAGGTTCGTGGAGACGTTTGACAAGAAGGGCATCAAAACTGTCACCTATGTGTGCTTAAAATTCCCGTCGGATTCGGCGTGCAGCCGCTTTTTGCAGGATACGCAGATGCTTCTGGATGCAAGGGTGTTGCGGTTTGACAAGTCAAAGACGGAGCTTTCCCTTTTGTTTGTGAATGAGGGAGAGCCGGAGGCCCTCCGGCAGTTAGAAAGAGCCGGTGTGACAGATAGTATGGTCGCGGAGGTCCAGCCGTTTGATTACGATTACGGCGGACCGCTCGCACAGCAACTAAAAGCGTATTTATAGCGGGGAAGAATTATGGCTAGTCGATTGAACAGGGTATACCGATTTAAATTTTATCTGAATGCAAATCATTTTATCATCATCAACGGTGTGGAGGGCGAGACGCACCCGCATACTTGGGAATTCACGGTCGACATTCTGATCGACAATGATGAATTTGTGCAGTTTACCGAGTATGAGAGTGCGATCAACGAATATCTGGATAAGTACCAGAATCAGGTCATGAACGATTTCCCACCGTTTGACCATCTGGTTCCGACGCTTGAGAATATTTCGGAGTATTTTATCCTGGAGATCCGCGATCTCGTTGAGAAGCGCAACGGCCATCTGGTTAAGATGGAGAGCAGCGAGACTCCTACAAGAAGCTACATCATAAGTTTTGAGGAGGATGAGGATTTCCGCAGACTTTCTGCCGCAAAGCGTTTGGAGCATATTGATGAAACCGTCGATAAGATCGTTGACAGATTGGTGTAGGGATATGAAAAAGACAGTTGGAGTATTGGCAATGACGGTGATCTACGCGGTCATTGCCTTTTGTATTGTATATAGTATTTATATCGGCGGCTATTATCCGCAGGGCTCCGATACGATGTGCCATCTGTATAAGGGGGAGCAGCTTCTAAACAGCATCAGATCCGGCACCTGGTATCCGCTTTATGACCAGTTCTGGTACAACGGCGTGCAGATGATGCGTTACTGGGCGCCGCTTCCGGTGTATGTGCTCGCGTTCTGCCAGTTCCTTGCAGGCGGGGACATCTTCGGCGGCTATCTGGTGTTTGTCGCACTCGTATTTTTCTTCGGCGCACTGGCGTGGCTTTACATCGGGATCAAAAAGGATCGTTTCTGGATAGGAAGCTTTCTCGGAGCTTTGTGGTTCTTTATGCCGAACAACCTGTTTGCCCTGTTTGATGAGGGCAATCTGCCGAGATCCCTGTCCATGATCTTTCTTCCTATCCTGATCTATCTGGTGAATGAATATATGGTGGAGGGCAGATGGAAAAAGGCGGTTGCGATCGTTTTGGTCTTTTTCCTTATCATCCTGTGCCATACCGGATATGCGGGTATGATCGCGCTTGCGCTGTTATTGTTCTGCATTTTCTTCCTGATCGTATACAGGAAATGGGCGCGCGTGGGAGGACTTGTCGTATCGCTTCTGACTGCGTTTGCGCTTACGGGACTTTGGCTTGTTCCGTCGCTTAAGGGCGGAATCTCCTCAACAGACAGCTCGCAGGTTATGAAGGGCTTCTTTCAGGATGCGGTGATCTCGTTAAATCCGCTGCTCCGCTTAGATCCACAGAACAAGTATTTTTACTTTGGACTTGCGGCATTTTTGCTTTTGGTGTTCGGACTGATCGCCGCTGGGAAAAAGACGCGCGTCGGTATGTGGACGGCACTTGTGATCTTTATCTGCACGACAACGACGATGTATAATGTGCTGGTGCATCTGCCGGGCAGCCAGTATCTGTGGATGCTGCGGTTTATTTCCATCGCGCTCTGCATGGTTCTGTATGGCTTTTTGCTCTGGAAATCGCTAAAGCCGGTATATATTGTTATCGCGTGTGTGCTTCTGGTACTCGATGTGATCCCATCCACGGTGTATCTGCACTCGGATGGCAGCCTGACGGCGGAGGAGCGCATCGAGAAAAATGCCGAGGAGCTGCTGATCACGGAGGCGCGCAGGCAGACCGTGCAGCGCGTGGCACTTCTCGATGCCAGCACGCTCGGCTCGTATGGACAGTACCAGCTTACGGCGCTTGACGGCACTTATGTGAGACAGACCTTCGGTGCAGGCTGGCAGTCGGCGGCGACCGCTTCCAACATCGTAAGTCTTAACGAAGCGGTAAGCTATGGCTATTATGATTATCTGTTTGACCGCTTAAAGGAGATGGGGGATGACACGGTACTGATCCAGAAGCAGCAGCTCCGGTTTGGCGCAGATGATGTGGAGCGCCTGACGGAGGCAGCAGAAAAGAACGGCTATACACTGACGGCACAGAATGCGAATTATGTGCTGCTGCATCTGGATGTGGATTCTGGCTTCGGTGTGATCTCAAAGTACAGCGGAATTGCAATCGGGGCATTTGCACCGCTCATGTGCTATGTGTATCCGGATCTGTGCACCGGAGCGTCGGATACGATCAATGATTATACATTTGAGGAGCTATCCGGGTATAAGGTGATCTATCTTTCCGGCTTTTCCTATACGGATAAGGAAGCGGCAGAGGAGCTTCTGTACCGGCTTGCGGACGCAGGTGTGCATATTGTGATCGCGGCGGACGGACTTCCGACGGAGCGGACGACCGGACAGAAGGAGTTCATGGGCGTGTACTGCCAGACCGTCACTTTCCAGAACGGTTATCCGATCCTGTATTACAAGGACAACGAGGTTATCACGAATCTGTTTGCGGACGGGGATGCAAAGTGGAATGTCACTTATTTTTTGAATCTGCCGGAGACGGATGCGTATTTTTATGACAATAATCAGGAGCTTTCCTTCGTTGGAAGGGTTTATAACGATAATATCTCGTTTATCGGTCTGAACCTCCCATATCATGTGTTTGAGTCAATGGATGAAAAGGCAAAATACATTATGGACTGCGAGCTTGGCGCATACTTAAATGAGCTTCCGGACAGACGGATTGTACCGATCACCGTAGTAACCGGTGCAAAGGGCATACGGATCATCTCGCCGGAGGACGGTGTCGGCACGACGCTTGCGTACCACGACATCTTTTCGAGTGAGCAGCACATATATAGCGAGAACCATCTGCTGTATGTGGATGCGGGGGAGACGCAGATTACGTTTTCCTATCCGTATTTTGTGCAGGGGCTTCTTGTCAGTCTCTTCGGTGTGGCGTGCTATGTGGCATTTATCATTTTCCTGTGCCGCAGGAACAGGCGCGAAGTTGACAAACAAAGTGTCAATGTGTAGAATGAACGTATTGTTATTGAAAGATTAAATAAGATAAAAGAGGCGAAATTATGGCAGAAGCATACAATCACAAAACGATTGAGAAGAAATGGCAGAAATACTGGGAGGAGCATGAGACCTTCAAGACAGACGTCTGGGATTTTTCCAAGCCGAAATACTATGCGCTTGATATGTTCCCGTATCCTTCAGGAGTAGGCCTTCACGCAGGACATCCGGAGGGATATACTGCAACGGATATTATGTCACGAATGAAGCGCATGCAGGGCTACAATGTCCTTCATCCAATGGGATATGATTCCTTCGGACTCCCTGCAGAGCAGTACGCAGTTACGACCGGACACCATCCGGCAGGATTTACCCAGAAGAACATCCAGACCTTCTCCAAGCAGCTGAAGGAGCTGGGCTTTGATTATGACTGGTCAAAGATGATCGCTACCTCCGATCCGAGCTTTTACAAGTGGACACAGTGGATCTTTAAGAAGCTGTATGAGGCAGGATATGCAAAGCATATTGATATGCCGGTCAACTGGTGTGAGGAGCTTGGCACGGTTCTTTCCAATGACGAGGTCATTGATGGAAAGTCTGAGCGCGGCGGCTACCCGGTTGTCAGAAAGAATATGAAGCAGTGGGTTATCGACCAGCCTGCATTCGCAGAGAAGCTCTTGGAGGGCTTAAACGAGATCGACTGGCCGGAATCTACCAAGGAGATGCAGCGCAACTGGATCGGAAAGAGTACCGGTGTCGAGGTTGATTTCAAGATCGTGGGCGGTGGACAGTTCTCTATTTATACCACCTGTATCGAGACAATCTATGGTATCACCTTTATGGTTTTAGCTCCGGACGGAGAGATCGTAAAAGGACTTATGGATCGTGTTGAGAACAAGGAGGAGGTTCAGGCATACATCGATGAGACCTTAAAGAAAAACGATATGGATCGTACCGAGTTAAACAAGACCAAGTCCGGCTGCATGTTAAAGGGACTTTATGCGATCAATCCGGTCAACGGCAGGGAAGTACCGCTCTTTATCGGAGATTTTGTTCTCGCAAGCTACGGAACCGGTGCTGTTATGGCTGTTCCAAGTCATGACCAGCGTGACTTTGAGTATGCGATTGCCCACAATATCGATATGATCCAGGTTATTGATGGCGCGGACGTATCAGAGAAGGCATTTGAGAAGCAGGATTACCTTGGAAAGGGCTGCAAGCTGATCAATTCCGAGGAGTTTATCGGTCTTACCGTTGAGGAAGCAAAGGAAGCGATCACCCAGAAGCTTGAAGGCATGGGTGTTGCAAGAAGAAAGACCAATTATCATTTCCGTGAATGGATCTTTGCCCGCCAGAGATATTGGGGCGAGCCGGTTCCTTGCGTATACAAGGAGGACGGAGAGATCTACTTCCTTCCGGATGATGAGCTGCCGCTGATCCTTCCGGAGCTTGAGGATTACAAGGGCAAGAATGGCAAGGCTCCGCTTGAGAATGCAACCGAGTGGAAGCAGTATGACAGAAACGGTATCAAGGGTGTCCGCGAGACCTCTACCATGCCGGGGTCTGCAGGTTCTTCCTGGTATTATATGCGTTATATCGATCCGAACAACGACAAGGAATTTGCAAATCAGGAGCTGTTGAAGCACTGGCTTCCGGTTGACCTTTATGTAGGTGGTCCGGAGCATGCGGTTGGTCATCTGATGTATTCACGTATCTGGAACCGTTTCCTTTATGACAGCGGCTTGTCTCCGGTCAAGGAGCCATTTAAGAAGCTCGTTCATCAGGGAATGATCCTTGGCGAGAACGGTATCAAGATGGGTAAGCGTTTCCCGGAGTTCGTTGTCAATCCAAGCGACATTGTGGAGGAGTTCGGTGCAGATACCTTACGTCTGTACGAGATGTTTATGGGACCGCTTGAGGTTTCCAAGCCGTGGAACTCAAGCAACGTGCAGGGGGCAAAGCGTTTCATCACAAGAGTATGGAACTTCTTTACCGAGCCATCTAACATTACCGAGGAGGATGATGGCACACTTACCAAGATTTACAACCAGACCGTCAAGAAGGTCACAAACGACTTTGAGGTGCTTGGTTACAACACCGCGATCAGCCAGATGATGATCTTCGTAAATGAGGTATACAAGGCTGGCAAGTGTCCGAGAGCGTATGCAGAGGGACTGATCAAGATGCTTTCCTGTGTATGCCCGCACGTCGGCGAGGAAATCTGGAGCCGTCTCGGTCATGACGACACTATTGCGTTTGAGAGCTGGCCGACCTATGATGAGGCACTTACCGTAGATGATTCCGTTGAGATCGCAGTACAGATCAACGGCAAGATCAAGGCAACCATTTCCATCGGAAAGGATGATCCGAAGGAAGCGGTTATCGCAAAGGGCAAGGAAGCAATTGCCGACAAGCTCACCGGGAATATCGTAAAGGAGATTTATGTTCCGGGAAGAATCGTCAATATCGTAATGAAATAAGTAATAATATGTAATAGAAAAGGGCGTGCAGGAAACTAACCGGTTTTCTGCACGCCCTTTTTGCTTTATAGGAAATTCCTTTTCCTATAAAGTAAAAATGCTCCGCAGGGATGCGACCCGTGTGGAGCTGAAGAGGCACTTGCGTGCCCACACGGGCGCGCAAAGAGTCACAAAGTGACTCTTTGTTCTCAAGCGTTGCCTTGCGGCACATAGCACTTATTTTTTGATCTGGTATGGTGGCAGGGACGGATCGCTGCCGCGAAGCTTCTGCATACCGCGCTGAATAGCATCCTTCGAGTTCTTCCAGTCGGCATCCTTGTTTTTGTAATCGTATTTTTCAACGAACCATGCGATATCCTCATAGACACGCTCCATATTCTCCTGCATCAGCGGGAGCATCGTGTTATAAAAGTCCGCGCGGTCCTTATCATTTAGCTCGGCATCGGCACCCTCACACAGCACCTTAAAATGGGACAGGCAGAAGCCCTGCGTATTGGCAACCTGCTTGCGGAAGTCTGCATCGTCCCGGTACATGCGGAAGAATGTCTTCATGTAGGCGGAGAAGGTATTGTTAACGGAGGTACAGATAAAGCAGGTGGACTCGCGCTTGTTGATCCAGTCGACGATCGAGTTGCCGGAAGCGTCCTTTTTGGAGAAAAGTCCTTTTTTGCCGACAGCGTCCGGCTTGAAATTCTGAAATTCTTTTTCCATCTCGCCAAGGTGACGCAGATAGAGCGTCTTTAAGATCCACGCATTGCCGAGCGAATTGCCGTAGTCGAACATCTTTTTGAAATGTCTGCGGCAGAAGCCCTCGCGGTCGGTCATATCGCGGATGTCTGCCTCCATATAGGATGCACCGTGACCGAGCACATAGTCCATGGAGTGCTCCTCGGTTCTGCGCTCGATATAGCAGAATGGGCATTCGCCGGCATTTGCCATTGCGTCAGCGATCGGGATGGTGTGAAGTTGTTCTTTCATTGCGTTACCTCCGGGGTATAGTTTGTGTAAAAATCGATAAAGGATTGTAAGGTCTTGGTAGGGGTGGTGTGCTCCTTGTAGGCAAAGCCGACCTCGCGGTTATGGATCGGAAACGGCATCTGGACTTCGACGAGGCTGCCGCTTTCAAGCTCCTTGGTTACAAAGCTCTTGATGACACAGGCAATTCCGACACCAATCTTGGCGAACTCGATCAGGAGATCCATGTTGGACGCATCGATGGATTCCGCTACCTCGATGTGGTTCTCGGTCAGATAGTCGTCAATGTACTGGCGTGTCATATTATTCTTGTCGAGGAGCATGAGCGTCGCGTTGGACAGGATCGCATCTCCCTTAATGCCGCGGTCGTTGATGTGTTTTAGGTATTCGTTGGTTGCGACAAAGATATCCTCGATGTCCTGCACATAATCAAAATGGATTCCCTTTAAGGAGTCCGGGCGTCCGATCAGCCCGATGTCGATCTGGTTCTCGTCAAGCAGACGGAGCGTCTCGTTGGTGGAATGACACTGGATCGAGATGCTGACATGAGGGTTGCGCCGGATGTATTCCTTCAGATAAGGGAGCAGGATATATTTGCAGAGCGTCGTGCTGACACCGATCTTGATGTGTCCGACACCGAGCGAGAGCGCGCGCTTTAGCTTGTCCTCACCGGTGGTCAGCGACTCAAACGCTTCCCTTACATGATCGTAGAGAAGATTGCCCTCCTCGGTCAGAAGAACACCGCGGGAGCTTCTGGAAAACAGGCGGCAGCCGAGGCTTTCCTCTAGCTTCTGGATGGATTTGCTGATCGCGGGCTGGCTGATGTACAGCTCCTTGGCTGCCTTTGAGATATTGCCGGCGTTTGCAACCGTGTAAAAGATCCAATATGATGACAGGTTTTGATTCATGGGTACCTCCGTAATCTGGCTTTATGATAGGAAGATTATATCATAAAACATAGTTATGGTAAATATGTTTATTATGTATTTTGATTATGATTTTTCCTGTGCTAGAATGACATTGAAAAGAATAGCAGGGCGGGAGCCACTCACACACATTTCCCGCAGGGCTATTGGAAGAATGTAAGTAAATTTTAGGAGGAACACTCATGGGAATGACTATGACCCAGAAGATTCTTGCCGCACATGCAGGACTTGACTGCGTATCAGCAGGACAACTGATCGAGGCAGATTTGGATCTTGTTCTTGGAAACGATATTACATCGCCGGTCGCAATCCACGAAATCGAGAAGATGAAGGTGGACGGTGTTTTTGACAAGGATAAAATAGCGCTTGTCATGGATCACTTTGCACCGAATAAGGATATTAAGTCTGCACAGCATTGCAAGTGTGTCAGAGAGTTTGCATGCAAGCATGAGATCAGCAACTATTTTGATGTCGGAGAGATGGGAATCGAGCATGCGCTTTTACCGGAACAGGGACTTACGGTTGCGGGAGATGTGATCATCGGTGCAGATTCGCACACCTGTACTTATGGTGCGTTGGGCGCATTTTCTACCGGTGTCGGAAGCACGGATATGGCAGCCGGCATGGCAACCGGGCAGGCATGGTTTAAGGTTCCTTCCGCGATCAGGTTCAACATTGTCGGAAAGCCGGCAAAGTGGATCAGCGGCAAGGATGTTATTTTGCATATTATCGGAATGATCGGCGTGGACGGTGCACTGTACCGCTCCATGGAGTTTGTCGGCGAGGGTATCCGGTACCTTACGATGGATGATCGTTTTACGATCGCGAACATGGCGATTGAAGCCGGCGGAAAGAATGGTATTTTCCCGGTGGATGACCTGACAAGAGCGTACATGAAAGAGCATTCCAAGCGTCCGTTCGTGGAGTATACTGCGGATGAGGATGCAGAGTATGACGAGGAGTACACGATTGATCTTAGCGCCTTAAAGCCGACTGTTGCATTCCCGCACCTTCCGGAAAATACGCGCACCATCGATGAGGTGGGAGATGTGAAGATCGACCAGGTTGTCATCGGCTCCTGCACCAACGGAAGAATGGATGACCTGCGCATCGCAGCATCTATTTTAAAGGGCAAAAAGGTTGCAAAGGGACTTCGCGTTATCGTGATCCCGGCTACCCAGAAGATTTACCTTCAGGCAATGGAGGAAGGACTTTTGCGCACCTTTATCGAATCAGGCGCGATCGTGAGTACCCCGACCTGCGGACCTTGCCTTGGCGGATACATGGGTGTCCTTGCCGAGGGCGAGCGGTGCGTTTCTACCACCAACCGCAACTTTGTCGGAAGAATGGGACATGTGGAATCAGAGGTATATCTTGCAAGCCCTGCGGTTGCAGCGGCAAGTGCGATCACCGGTAAGATTTCCGGTCCGGATGAAGTGATGTAAGGAGGAGCGAAAATGAAAGCAGCACATGGACACGTTTTTAAATATGGAGACAACGTGGATACGGATGTTATCATTCCTGCAAGATACTTAAATTCATCCGATCCGAAGGAGCTTGCGACACACTGCATGGAGGATATCGACAAGGATTTTGTCAAGAATGTAAATGCAGGTGACATCATCGTGGCAAATAAGAATTTTGGCTGCGGTTCGTCGAGAGAGCATGCACCGTTGTCCATCAAGGCAGCGGGGGTAAGCTGTGTGATCGCAGAGACGTTCGCACGCATTTTTTACCGCAATGCCATCAATATCGGACTTCCGATCATCGAATGCCCGGAGGCAGCAAAGGCAATCTCGGCAGGGGATGAGGTTGAGGTGGACTTCGACACCGGAGTGATCACGGATGTGACCAGCGGACAGTCGTTCCAGGGACAGGCATTTCCACCATTTATGCAGAAACTGATTGACTGTGAGGGATTGGTAAATTATATTAATACCAAGAACGCATAAGAGGAGTCAGTATGTTACCCGGTGTATATCAGGCGACAAAAAAAGATGGTACAACGTATTACCGCGCAGGGATTACGTTTCGATGTAAGCATATAAGCCTCGGCAGCTTCCCACTCGAACAGGAGGCAGGCGAGGCTTATTGTGATGCACAGCATATTTTAAATGACGGGGTGACACTGGAGCAGGCAATCACGCGCTATCATAAGAAGCCGTATCGGCTTTCGTTCGACAAGTGCGTTTCTTTGATCAACTTCCGCGACAATAATCTCTATATTGCCAACCCGATTTATATGCGGAAGAATTTTTTCAGCTACTACCTGTCATTGGATGAGGAACTTAAGTTTGATATTGACGATCTTTTTTATTATGCCGGGCACAAGATCATGCGCAGACAGGGGCATTTGTTTGTCAATGATTACGGGATGCAGGTGACAATCCTAAGCCGCTACGGGATACGAAGCTATGCGGTTTGCAAGCGGGATTACGACTTTGCCAACAATGATCCGCTGGATTTAAGATACTCTAATATCAAGGTATATAACCGCTTTTTCGGGGTGCAGGTGTATGAGAAGAACGGTACGAAGCGCTACCGCGTCAAGATCCACCTCAATGGCAATTACACGGTGGGAACCTACCGGAGTGAGGAGAAGGCTGCGGTTGCGTACAATAAGGCGGTAGACCTTGCTAAAAAGGCGGGGTATGCGCGCAATTTTCCGGAGAATTATGTCGATACGCTCTCGGCGAGCGAATATGCAGCATTATATACCAGGATAAAGATTTCACAGAAGTATATGGATTATCTGGCAAAAGAGGTTACTCCGATGCGACAGACCGGTGTGCAGCAGGAAAATCCGCAAAATGTATAATCTGATGTCCCTGTATTGACAGAAAAATCGGATTTCTCTATAATGAACAAAAATAAGATAGTTATGGGCAGTGCAATAAAAAGAAAAATGAGGTTAAAAAAATGGGCGTAATGTATTCAAGTACCAGAAATGCAGATGTAAAGTATCGTGCTTCCGAAGCAATCCTGAAGGGGCTTGCCGATGATGGAGGTCTGTTTGTACCGGATTCCATCCCGGCGCTGGATGTCTCTATGGATGAGCTTGCAAAGATGTCTTATCAGGAGACCGCTTATGAGGTGATGAAGCTGTTTCTTTCCGATTTTACGGAGGAAGAGTTAAAGAGCTGCATCGAAAAGGCGTATGACAGCAAATTCGATACGCCGGAGATTGCGCCGCTCGTATCGGCGGACGGGGCATATTATCTGGAATTGTTCCACGGCTCTACCATCGCATTTAAGGATATGGCATTGTCTATATTACCGTACCTTCTTACGACCTCTGCAAAGAAGAATCAGGTCAAGAACGATATCGTTATCCTTACGGCAACCTCCGGAGATACCGGTAAGGCTGCACTTGCAGGATTTGCTGATGTTCCGGGAACTAAGATCATCGTATTTTATCCGAAGAATGGTGTCAGCCCGATCCAGGAGAAGCAGATGGTTACCCAGAAGGGGGACAATACCTTTGTTGTCGGCATCCATGGCAACTTCGATCAGGCACAGACCGGAGTGAAGCAGATGTTTAATGACAAAAATCTTGCAAAACAGCTGGGTGATGCAGGATTTCAGTTTTCTTCCGCAAATTCGATTAACATCGGACGCCTTGTTCCGCAGGTTGTCTACTATGTATATGCGTATGCAAAGCTGTATGCAAACGGCGTGATCGCAAAGGATGAGAAGATCAACGTGGTTGTTCCGACCGGTAACTTCGGCAACATTCTTGCCGCATTCTATGCAAAGAACATGGGAGTGCCGATTGCAAAGCTCATCTGTGCTTCCAATGAGAATAAGGTGCTGTTTGACTTCTTCCGCACCGGAACTTATGACCGCAACCGTGACTTTATCCTGACAAGCTCACCATCCATGGATATTTTGATCTCCTCGAACTTAGAGCGTCTGATCTACCGCATTGCGGGCAATGATGCCGCAAAGAACGCCGAGCTTATGAAGAGCCTTTCCACTACCGGAAAGTATGAGATCACACCGGAGATGAAGGCACTCCTGGACGATTTCTATGGCAATTACACAAGCGAGCAGGAGACCGCAGATGTGATCGCGGATCTTTATGAAAAGACCGGATACATCATCGACACCCACACAGCTGTTGCTGCTGGTGTATACCACAAGTATAAGGCGGAGACAAAGGATACCGAGACCAAGACTGTCATTGCTTCCACCGCAAGCCCGTTTAAGTTTACGAGAAGCGTCATGGATGCCATCGACAAGAAGTACGACAGCATGAGTGATTTTGAGCTGGTTGACGAATTAAGCCGCATCGGCAATGTCGCAGTTCCGCAGGCAATCGAGGATATCCGCAGTGCTGCAGTGCTCCATGACACGGTATGTGAGGTGGATGAGATGCCGGCCGTTGTGAAAAAGTTCCTCGGTGTGTAGGATAGGGCATTGGTAAACGAATAACAAGAAAAATAAAACCTCCTTGGTGTGGAAGTCCCACAGAACCAAGGAGGCTTTTTCTATTCCGGCAGATGTACGACCTCAAAGAGGAAGTGGACAAGCCCGAATGAGTAGAGAATCGGGAAATGATACGTCCGGTTTGTAAATTCAAGAACCGGGGACGTTGTCTCAAGCGGAGCGGTAATGGACAGCTCCTTCGACTCGATATTGGAGGTGTTGACAATGAAGAGACCGTTGTGCAGATTCAAAAAGTCTGCAAGGGATGCCTGCACATACTCGTCGTATTCGGTAAATTCTTCGTTGACATAGCGGGAGGCAAAGGCAATGGCGGTTGCTTCATCCATGCTCAAATAGGAGGTGACGGAATAATCTCCGAGTACCTTCTGGCTGACGCAGCATTCCGGCGGATATGTACGGACCTGCTCCGGATCAAGCGCGGTGAAATCCTCGCCGATAAAGCGCACAAAATTGTTGAAGAGAAGCTCCATATACCGTCTGCCGTGTACCGTTACCGGCTCCTCGGAGACAACGAGGAAGTTCTCAAACAATCGTGCAATGTTGTCGTGGCTGTCCTGTGTCATGTCGAGGTTGGTCAATTCGTTGGCAGAGCGGTAGTCTGCAATGATTTTCTCAAAATCCTGATAGGTGAGTACGCCATCATCGACAAGCAGCTGGCCGAGCAGCAAAAAGTCAGGGCTTTGTTCCTGCAAAAGTTCAACGACCTGCTGCTTGGATAAGAAGCCGAGATCAATGGCAAGCTCTCCGAACTTGCGGTCAACATGTGTCTGTTCGATGACGACCTGATCGACCTCGCCGGAGGTCATGTATCCGGCGTTGATAGCAAGGGTTCCAAGGCGCATGTGCTCATTGGACATTCTGCGCATGGCAGAGAAGAGCTGTTCCTTGGTGATGAGATTGTTGGCAAGAAGATAATTTCCGAAAAACTGTGTATACATGGGCTATTTATCTCCCTTCCAAAAATCTGGTCACGATATCGATTACCTGCTGCTGGTCGATCGGCTTCTGGACAAAGTCCGTAGCACCTGCTTCGAGCGCGCACTTAAGCTGTGACTGTGTGCCGACGGAGGAGCAGATGATGATGGTCGCATCCGGGTCATAGGAAAGGATCTCCGCGATCGCAACATTGCCGTCCTTTTGAGGCATTACGATGTCGAGAAATACCAGATCCGGCCGGACCTCTTTGTATGTGCTGATCGCCGCCTGACCATCGCTGGCTTCAAAGAATGTCGGCGTTCCCATTGTTAAAATAATATCTTTGATCTGTTTACGTGCGAGAATTGAATCATCGCAAACCAATACCTTCAAATCTTCCATCTTCATAATGCAAAATACTCCTTTGCTTCATATTATTATAATTCTACATGAAACGATACTTTTTATCAATGATTTTTCTTGTTGTTTTTTGTGGTACTTTCGGGTAAAATGGCACCGGAAGGAGGTTGATGGGATGGATGC
>ERZ1034998.910-NODE-910-length-18143-cov-6.465557_pt1 | contig 18143 bp, 17 predicted proteins | sample MGYA00520621_ERZ1034998 | MGnify/ENA primary metagenome ERZ1034998 (study PRJEB33766, sample SAMN09781748) | gut metagenome | biome: gut microbiome | host: Homo sapiens | place: Madagascar | study: EMG produced TPA metagenomics assembly of the PRJNA485056 data set...
TCCTACGACCAGTTCTTTTTGAAGAGTGTTAGAACGAAGCCTTATACCAGTACCAATGGTTGCAAATCTTTTCTATATACAACAAAATATGCACAAAATTGAAGTGTTTGACTGAAATGCAAAAAGATAAGCCGCCGATGTGGGTCAGCTGAGCATGGCATGGGGATGAATTTCCGGGATTATCGCAAAAAAGATTGACCGCATGCTGCCCAGGGGAGTATACTAAAAAAACATCCGGCAGTCGGTCGGGGATAGACTATCCGGGCGAATGGCTGTGGACTGGAAGAAACAAAAGCGGCGGGAATGCACAGGAGAGGAGAAAACACTATGTGGAGTTGTCCGAATTGTGGAAGCTGGATCTTTGCGAGCCGGATCTGTCCGAATTGCGGGGCCTGGGTCGGCGATGACTCTGCCGATGAACAGGACTCCGACCATCCGGTTGAACTTGCGATCATGGGGGACACGCTGCTGAGCTGCTCTGGCAGGGAAGCAAAGGTCGTGGTGCCTGCAGGCGTGAAGGAGCTCGAAGAATACAGCTTTTATAATGACACGGCGCTACAGGAAATCGAACTGCCAGAGGACTTGACGATGATCCTGAAATGTGCATTTCAGGAGTGCACAGCATTGCAGGAGATTCGGCTGCCAGACAAACTGAAGAGACTTGGCCGCGCTGCATTTTATGGCTGTAGTGCTTTAAGGAAAATCGAGATCCCGGCCTCTGTGAAGCAGATCAACACGGAAACATTTCGGGACTGCACAGCCCTGCGGGTAATCGAGCTATCAGAAGGACTGGAGATAATTGGCGGTTATGTATTCGAAGGCTGCAATGCTCTGGAAAAAATCGTGATCCCCGCCAGTGTGAAGCAGATCGAGTTGGAAGCATTTCAGGATTGCACCGCCCTGCAGGAGATCGAACTGTCAGAGGGACTGGAGAAAATTGGAGAATCCGCATTCAAAAACTGCAGTGCTCTGAAAAAAATCACGATCCCGGCCAGTGTGAAGCAAATCGAGGCGAACGCATTCCGGGACTGCATCGCCCTGCAGGAGATCACGCTGTTGTCCAAGGACACCACCTTTGAGACGGATACCTTTCGGAACTGTCCGGGCGTCGTGAAACGTCCGGAGGACCCTGTTGAGGGAGTGAAACGATCCGGCCCGATGGACCTTGCCGAGGGCGGTACGGTCCTGAAGAAATACCACGGGACCGACGCCTGCGTGATCGTGCCTGCCGGAGTGACAGCCATTGCAAAGGAGTGCTTTGTGAATTGCATGTCGCTGCAGGAGATCGAACTGCCGGAAGGACTGGAAGAAATCGGGGAAAGCGCATTTGAGGGGTGCAGTTCTCTCAAACGGATCGTGATCCCTGAGGGAGTAAGGTCCATCCGGGAGAAAACGTTCTGTGAATGCACCGCCCTGCAGGAGATCCGGCTGCCGGATGGACTGGAATTGATCGGGAGGAGCGCATTCAGTGAATGCGAAGCTCTGCAGGAGATCCGGCTGCCGGAAGGACTGAAAGAAATTGGAAGTGACGCATTCAGTGGATGCCGGTCGCTCAGGCAGATCACCGTTCCCGTCGGCGTAAAATGCATCGAAACGGCAGTTTTTCGGTCCTGCAGGGCTCTGCAGGAAGTCCATCTGCCGGAAGGACTGGAACAAATCGGAATGTTTGCGTTTGAGGCCTGCGACACCCTGACAAGAATCGTTCTGCCGGCCAGCCTGAAACAGCTTTGTCGGGGGGCTTTTGAGAACTGCACATCCTTGCTGGAAGCGCAGCTGCCGGACGGGCTGGAAGAACTGCAGGATGGCGCATTTGAATATTGCCGTTCTCTGCAGAAGGTCACGATTCCCGCGCAGGTGAGACAAATCGAACAAGCAGCGTTTTACTACTGTCAGTCTCTGCAGGAAGTTCAACTGCCGGAGGAACTGAACGAGATCGGGGAGGACGCATTTGCGCATTGCTGGGCGCTCAAACGGATCGTAATCCCGGCGGGAGTGGAAAAGGTCGGAGAGCATGCGTTTTGGGAATGTTACTCTCTGCAGAACATTGCTGTTTTGTCGGACGATACCGAGATCGCAGAGGACGCCTTTGAAGACTGCCCGGGCACGGTCAAGCGGGGCACAGGCAGCTTGTTCTGAACGTACGCTTGAAGCAGGCGGCCTCTGGAAAACTGGTCCTTTGCGCGGGGGCAGCATGGTTGGCGGGCAGTGCGGTCCCGCTTGCGCAGATCTGTATTTTGCAATTCGATAAAGGTCCCGGCGGTATGCTGCAAACGCGGCAGGCCGCCGGGGCTTTCTCTGCGTCGCAAAAGCATTACACGGTCTGCTGGCTGCATCGGCAGCCCTGACGGCCTGCGGGGGCGGTTCTGCGTCGGGCAGTGCAGGTGCCTCGGTATCCAACGGGGTCCATGAGCCGATCAGTATCTGTGCACCCAGCCGCAGCGTCAAGGACTTGATTGATGTTGTGCACAAATACTACCCGGAGATCGTGTTCAACGTGGATGCCTATTCCGGCCCCAACGGCACGATCTACATGCAGGACCAGCTGGAAGCGGACTGTCAGGCCGATGTCTACAGCATCACCTATACAGCCCGGCGATTACGACATGATCCGGATGGACGTGCAGATGCCGGTGATGGACGGTCTGGAAGCCACCTGTGCCATCCGCAGCGGCAAAAACCCGCTGGGCAAGACGATCCCCATCCTTGCCATGACCGCAAACGCCTTCACCGAGGACATGGAAAAGAGCAAGGAAGCCGGTATGGACGAGCATCTGTCCAAGCCGGTGGACATTGCGGTGCTGGAGCGTGCTGTCCGGAAGTACCTTGTTACCCCCCAAAAAAATGAGAGACCGTCAACCGAGATTTACCCGGTGAGCCCCTGAACGAATACAAGAAAAAGGACAGAACTGCATGGCGGCAGTTCTGTCCTTTTTGCGTATTCCGGTCAAAAATAGGTCACCGCCAGCCCCGGGCCGCGGGGTCCAGCATTTCGGCGGCAGAGTAGAGCAGGGCATTGCAGATGGCGGCGGCCACGTTGCTGCCGCCCTTGCGGCCCATGGCCACGATGGCGGGTACGCCAAAGGCTTCGCAGGTGGCAAACAGACGCTCCTTGCTCTCCACCACATTCACGAACCCCACCGGTACGCCAATGACCAGTGCAGGACGCAGCCCGGCTTCGATCTGGTCGGCGATGGTCAGCAGGGCGGTGGGGGCGTTGCCCACGGCCAGCACGGCACCGGGGTGCTCCTGCGCGGCCCGCTGCATGGAAGCCACCGCCCGGGTGGTGCCGCCTGCTTTGGCAAGGGCGGCCATCTCCGGGTCAGCCATGTAGCACAGGGCCGTGCCGCCCAGGCGGGCAAGGCCGGGCTTGGTGATGCCGGCCAGCGCCATGTTCGTGTCGGTGATGATGGGAGTGCCCGCCCGCAGGGCCTTCACCCCGGCCGCCACGGCACCGGGGGTGAAGCGCAGATTCCGGGCATAGTCAAAGTCGGCGGTGGTGTGGATCACCCGCTTGACCACGGCGGCGGTTTCCGGCGGAGGCGTCAGGCCCAGTTCCGCCAGCTCGGCTGTGATGATGGAAAGGCTTGTCCGCTCGATGTCGGCGGGCAGATGATGCTGCGGGGTCATACGCGGTTGCCTCCTTTGCGGTCCATGCCCATGGCGGCGTATACGGCATCCATGTCCAGCGCGGCCCGCACGCCGTCGGCCAGCAGGTCGAACTGCTGCTGCCGGTACTGCTCCATCGAGAGCAACGGTGCGTCGGCGGGGGAGATGCCCTTCTTTTTGCACAAAAATGCGGTGAGCTTTTTGGTCAGCTCGCCGGTGTCAAACAGCCCATGCAGGTAGGTGCCGAACACATTGGCCTGCACACACCCTTCCGGCGTGCCGTCGGCCAGAATGCAGAACGGGCTGCCCTGCACTGTCGTGCGCCCGGCGTGGATCTCGTAGCCGGTCAGCTTTGCCCCGGCAAAGGGGATGGCCTCGGCGGTGGCATGGGTCTGGCGCAGCTGCTTTTCGGCGTTGAACACGGTGTCCGTGGGCAGAAGCGCCAGCCCGCGCAGGGTGCAGGGGGTGCCGCTTTCTTCGCCGTCCGGATCGGCAAGGGTGTGCCCCAGCATCTGGTAGCCGCCGCACACGCCCAGCACAGGGGTGCCCTGCGCGGCCAGCTTGAGCACCGCCGCTTCCAGCCCGCACTGACGCAGCCACAGCAGGTCGTCTATGGTGTTTTTGGTGCCGGGCAGGATCACCACATCCGGCGTGCCCAGCTGGCGGGGGCTCTGCACATAGCGCACCCCCAGCAGCGGGTGCTGTTCCAGCGGCATGAAGTCGGTGAAGTTGGAGATGTGCGGCAGGCGCAGAATGGCCGCATCCAGTGGTTTGACGGCTCGCCCTGCCTCCAGCCGGGTGGAAAGGGAATCCTCATCCTCAATGTCCACCTTCAGGTAGGGGATGACCCCCAGCACCGGCAGCTGCGTTTTTTCTTCCAGCATGGTAAGGCCGGGACGCAGGATCTCCACGTCGCCCCGGAACTTGTTGATGAGCAGCCCCTTGATGCGGGTCCGCTCGTCCGGCTCCAGCAGGGCCACCGTGCCGTACAGCTGTGCAAAGACGCCGCCCCGGTCGATGTCTCCGGCCAGCAGCACAGGGGCGTCCACCAGCTTGGCAAGGCCCATGTTCACAATGTCGTCGGCTTTCAGGTTGATCTCGGCCGGGCTGCCAGCTCCCTCAATGACGATGATGTCCACCTCTTCGGCCAGACTGTTGTAGGCGGCAAGGATGTCCGGGATCAGCGACCGCTTCATTTTAAAGTAGGCGGCGGCGGGCATCTGCCCCCGCACCTCGCCGTTCACGATCACTTGACTGCCGGTGTCGCTGCTGGGTTTGAGCAGGATGGGGTTCATGCGCACGTCCGGTTCCATCCCGGCGGCCTGCGCCTGCACCACCTGCGCCCGGCCCATTTCCAGCCCGTCCCGGGTCACAAAGCTGTTCAGGGCCATGTTCTGGCTCTTGAAAGGAGCCACCCGGTAGCCGTCCTGTGCAAAAATACGGCACAGTGCGGCGCACAGCAGGCTTTTGCCTGCACCGCTCATGGTGCCCTGCACCATGATGCAGGTTGCTTTGTTCATGCCAGTACCTCCGCAAGGGTCTTTAACAGTTCATCGTTTTCCGGCCCGGTACGCACGGCGGTGCGGTACCAGCTGCCGTCCAGCCCGGGGTAGTTGCTGCAGCTGCGCAGCACCACGCCCCGCTGCCGCAGGGCATCGCCCAGCGTTTCCGGCCCCTGGAACAGCAGGTAGTTTGCTCGTCCGTCCAGTACCCGCAGGCCCAGTGCCCGCAGCCCGGCCGTGAGCCGTGGCCGCTGCTGCGCAATGAGTGCCCGCACCTGTGCCACATAGGCCGTTTCGTCCAGTGCGGCAAGCCCGGCGGCCTGCGCCAGACTGGACACCGCCCACGGCTGCCCGGCGGCCTGCATGGCTTCCAGCAGGGCCGTGTTGGCACACAGGCAGTACCCCAGCCGCACCCCGGCCATGCCGTACAGCTTGGTAAAGGCCTTGAGGATCAGCAGATTTTTGCTGTCCAGCAGGGCTTTGGCGGTCAGGGTGTCGCAGTCGGGCAGAAAATCCAGAAAACATTCGTCCACCACCAGCAGTGCCCCGCAGGCTTCGCACCGGCGCAGGATGCGCTCCACAAGGGGCAGCGGCGTGAGCTGCCCGGTGGGGTTGTTGGGCTGGCAGAGAAATACCATGTCCACCTCCGGCGTGATGGAGGAGAGGATGGAATCCGTCACGGCAAAATCGACCTCTGCCTGCAGAAAATGTCGCCGCACCGCACAGCCCGCACTTTCCAGCGCGGCGGCGTACTCGGCAAAAGTGGGGGCGGTCACCAGCGCGGTGCGGGGCTTTGCCGCCCACGCCAGCCGGAAGATCAGGTCTGCCGCGCCGTTGCCGCAGAGGATAGATTCTGCCGGGATCCCCTCGTGCGGGGCCAGCTTTGCCCGCAGTGCCCGGCACAGGGGGTCGGGGTAGCGGTCGGCGTGAGGCAGGGCGGCAGCAATGGTGTTCGCCACGCCCTGCGGCAGGCCCAGCGGGCTCACGTTGGCCGAAAAATCCAGCGCGTCGTGCCCGTACTGTGCCCGATATCCGGCCCAGTCGCCGCCGTGTGTCAGCTGTGTCATAAGATCACCCCTCGGATCGCCAGCCCCAGCAGCAGGGCCAGCAGGCTTTCGGCATACATCATTTTATTGGCGCGGCGGATGTCCTCCGGCTCAATGGGACGCAGGGCGTCGCCAATGGTAGGCTTGGGGTAATATTCCCCAAAATAGTAGGCAGGCCCGGCCAGCTGCACGCCCAGTGCTCCGGCACACGCGCTCTCGGTCTGGGCACTGTTGGGGCTGGCATGGTTGCGCCGGTCCCGCCGCCAGATACGCCACGCCCCTTTGGCGCTGTTGCCGGTCAGGGCCGCCGCCGCGCACCACAGCAGACCCGCCAGACGGCTGGGCAGATAGTTTGCCGTGTCGTCCAGCTTGGCGGGGATGCGGCCGAAAGAAAGGTACTTTTCGTTTTTGTAGCCCAGCATGCTGTCCATGGTGTTGATGGCCTTGTAGGTCAGCGCCAGCGGTGCCCCGCCGATGAGCATATACAGCAGCGGCGCGATCACGCCGTCACTGGCATTTTCGGCCACGGTCTCCACGGCGGCTTTGGTCACACCCTCAGCGGTCAGATTCTGGGTGTCGCGGCCCACGATACGGCTCACAGCCTTGCGGGCTGCAGGCAGGTCGCCTTTTACCAGCTCCCGGTATACGTTCATGCTCTCCTGCGCAAGGCCCTTTGCGGCCAGTGCCTGCCCGCACCAGAACATCTGTACGGCCAGCCCCAGCCACGGGTTGAGCTTTGCTGCGCCCAGGCAGACAAGGCCGGTGCACACAAAGGTGCCCACCGGCAGGCAAAAAGCCACGATGCCGCCGCCCAGCAGCTCACCTTGCGGCGTTTTGGGCAGGCGGGCGCGCAGGCGCTTTTCCAGCGCGGAGATGGCCTTGCCCATGAGCACCACCGGGTGGGGCAGCCACGCGGGGTCGCCGAAGAGGGTGTCCAGCACAAAGCCGCCCAGAACGGCCAGCCCGGTCATACGTCGGTCTCCCTGGTGTACTGCACGGTCTTTACAAAGTGCAGCACCCGCTTGTCGGCCCAGTCGGCGGCGTCCAGCACAAAGCCGCCCGCGTTGGGGCCGCACCATTCGTAGTAGTCTTTATGGGGCAGGGCGTAGCGCTCCAACGCGGCCATCTGGGTGCCGCCGTGGGCCAGGATGACCAGCAATTCTTCGTCGTCGGCCAGTGCCTTGTCCACCAGTGCCGAAAAGGCGCGGCAGATGCGCTCAGAAAAAGAGGCCTTGGTCTCGCCGTCCGGGCAGGGGCTCTCACAGTTGGCGGCTACCCAGGCCAGATAGTCCGGGTCATGCTCCATCTCAATGTAATTGCGGCCCTCAAAGCTGCCGAAGCACATCTCCTTCAGGCCGTCCACCACCACCAGCTTTGCAGTGGGAAACAGCACCTCAGCGGTCTGCCGGGTGCGGCACAGCGGGGTGATGTACACGGTTTTGGGCTCAATGTCTGCCTTGCGCAGCATCGCGCGGCCAGCGGCAGAAAGCGGGATGTCCCGCTGGCCCTGATAGCGCTTCTCGGCGTTGTATTCGGTCAGGCCGTGGCGCAGGAAATAGATCAGCATGTTGGCAGTTCTCCTTTCAGAACGGTGGGGATGCCGCAGAACATCTGCACAACGCAGTCTGCCCGTGCGGCCAGCAGACAGGCCAGCCGCCCGGCGGCTTCGCGTCCGGCACGTTCGGCGGGGTCCATGGGTACCACGCCGCCGCCCACCTCGGTGGCAAGTACGATATCGTAAGCGGACAGCTCGTCCGCGAGTTTTTCCGGATTTTCGGCCCCGGCGGCCAGCTCCTGTACATCACAGATGCACCGTCCGGGCAGGGTCTTGGCAAAGGTGCGCTTGCCGCTGTAAAGCGGCCCGGTGATAAAGATCATAACAGCCCTCCCCACTGGCAGGCACACAGTGCCGCCAGCATCCAGATCTCGGTTTTCTGCAAAAACCACCCGGCCAGATCACCGGTGATGCCGCCGAACTGCTTGCAGGCAACGGTGTGGTACCGCCACAGCACAGCCAGTGCGGCCAGCACCAGCGCCCAACCACCCAGTGCCAGCATGGCGCAGCACAGTACAGCGGCCAGAAGGGCCAGCACCCGGCGTACAGTGGCTCTGTCGGCTGCCGAGGCAAAGGTGTGGGCAAGGCCGGTGTTCTTTGCCATGGGGAACGCCGCTACCGCATAGCCGGAGAGCGCCCGTTCCAGCACCAGTGCCATCATCCAAAGCAGCCCTGCCTGCGGGGTGAACTGTACACAGGCGCACAGGGCCAGATAGGCCGCAAAGTAGCTGCACAGACGGATCACGGCAAAGGCCCCGCAGCGAGGGTCCTTTAAGATCTCCAGCTTCTTTTCCCGGTCGCCGTAGCTCGAAAGTGCGTCGCAGGTGTCGGCGTAGCCGTCCAGATGGATGCCGCCGGTGACCCAGACCGGGATCAGGCAGAAGCCCGCCGCCCGCGCCGCACCCGGCAGGGGCAGCACGCCGCACAGGAACCACAGCAGCCCGATGACCACCCCGATGAGCGGGAAAGCACACATGGCATACCGCATGTTCTTTTCGGTCCAGTTGAACTGCGGCACCGGCACAGCCGAAAACATGGCGAACGCCACGGCAACGGTCTGCAAAACGATCATTTTTCCACTCCTTTATAATAAACAGGGATGCCGCACACCACCCGCACCACGGCGTCGGCCCGGGCGGCCAGCGCGTTGTTCACCTGCGCCAGCGCCAGCAGATAGCGGTCGGTGTCGCCTGCGTAGTCGGCCCCGCCGCTGAACACCTCGTTGGAGACGACGATCAGGGTTTCACACTGGGCATACACGGCGTCCAGCCCGGAAAGAATGGCCTGCGCGGTCTGCGGCCCGGCCCCGGCGGGATCATAGAGCTCGTTGGCAGTCAGGTTGCCCAGATCTTCCAGCAACGCGGTACCACGGGCGGGCAGATGCACGGCGTCCAGATGCAGGGGGCACTCCACCGTTTCAAACTGTTTTGCCGCCCGCATTCTGCGGTGCTTTTCCACCCGGGCGGCACATTCGGCGTCCCACACCTGCATGGTGGCCAGATAATAGCGCGGCAGAGTGCTGCGCAGTACCAGACTCTCGGCGTATTCGCTTTTTCCGCTGGCCGCCCCGCCGATCACCAGCGTCAGCATTGCGGGGTGTACGGCGTGATGCCGCCCTCCGCAAAGGAATAACAGTGGTCGTACACCGCCAGTGCCATGTCCCACAGCGGGAGGCTGGCCACAGCGCCGGTGCCCTCGCCCAGATGCAGCCCGGCGGTGAGAAGCGGGGCCTTGCCCAGTGCATCCAGCACCAGACGGGCGGCAGGCTCCGAGGAACAGTGACTGGCAAACACCGCTTTGGCCGCGGCAGGGCACAGCCGCACGGCGCACAGGGCTGCCACGCCGCTGATGAAGCCGTCCATTACCACGGGCACGCCTTCCAGCGCACCGCCCAGAAAGACGCCGCACAGCCCGGCAAGATCAAAGCCGCCCAGCTTGGCCAGCACGTCCAGAGGGTCTGTGGGGTCCGGCTCGTTGCGCAGGATGCCCCGGCAGATGGCATCCACCTTGCGGGCCAGCCCTTCATCCGAAAGGCCGGCTCCCCGGCCGGTCATCCGTTCCACCGGCTGGCCCAGCAGCACCGCTGCCACCGCACTGGAAGTGGTGGTGTTGCCAATGCCCATTTCGCCGGTGGCCAGCAGCTGCACACCGGCAGCTTTCTGCTCCTGCACCAGCCGGATGCCCCGGCCGACGGCCTCCACAGCCTGGGCGCGGGTCATGGCGGGACCCTGCGTGAAATCGGCAGTACCGGCGGCAATGCGGCAGTCTGCCACCCCCGGCACCGGGTCTCCGGCCATGCCCATGTCCACGGGCACCACATCGCAGTGGGCAGTACGGGCCATCTGGCACACGCTGGTACGCCGGGCAGCCAGATTCTCCGCCACCGCGCGGGTCACGCTCTGGTCGGTCTGGCTCACGCCCTGAGCCACCACGCCGTTGTCGGCACAGAGCACCAGCACCGCCCGGCTAGAAACATCCAGCGCGGCGCTTCCGGTGAGGGCGGCGGCATCTTCCAGCAGCGTTTCCAGTGCGCCCAGCCCGCCCAGAGGTTTTGCCAGGCTGGCCCAGTGCGCATGGGCAGCGGCGCGGGCGGCTTCGTCCGGCGGGGTGATGCCGGAAAGTAAAGTTTTCAGTTCCGTTTCAGTCATGTGTGTTTCTCTTTTGTCGTTGATAGAACTTCGCACCGCTCACAAAGCGGCGGGGCAGGGGAGTGCCTGCCCAGTAAAGATGCGGGAAACCGGCGTACAAACTCATGCTTGCAAATCCGCATTCCCACTGTACTTTTTCGCTTTTCCAAACGGAAAAGTCTGAACCATTGTCGGTGGAATCCCAGTGATGGAATTCGTGAATATACAAATGCTCTCCTGCATGGAACAGCAGGCTGTCGGCTTTGGCGGTCATGTCGGCATAGCCGAACCGCACCAGCCGCCCCACCTTGACGCCTTTGCCGGGCAGAACGCCTGCCATGGGCCAGGCGGTACCGCTGGCATCTTCCAGCGTCTGCCCCAGATACAGAAAGCCGCCGCACTCTGCCACCGTGGGCAGGCCGCCATTTACGGCATCTCGGATGGCATCGCGCATGGTTTTGTTTTCGCTCAGCGGCCGGGCATACAGTTCCGGGTAGCCGCCGGGCAGATACAGCCCGCAGATGTCCTCCGGCAGGGTGGTGTCGTGTACCGGACTGAAGAACACCAGCTCTGCCCCGGCAGTGCGCAGGCAGTCCAGCGTTTCGGCGTAGGCAAAGCAGAATGCCTTATCCTGTGCCACAGCAATGCGGACGCCCGCCGTTTGCAGAGCAGGCGGCGGCACCGGGGCAGGAGCCGGTCGTTCGGTCAGCGCTTCCAGCGTTGCCCAGTCCAGATTTGCTTCCAGCGCATCGGCCAGCAGGCCGATCTTCTGGGCAAGATCGGTGATCTCTCCGGCGGTTTTCAGGCCCAGATGGCGGCTCTCCACCACCGCCTGCGGCAGGCGGGGCAGATACCCCAGCACCGGCAGGCCGGTCTCGGTTTCCAGCAGGGGCTTGAGCATCCGGAAGAGCTTTTCGGAGCAGTCATTCAGCAGGATGCCTGCAATGTGGCTCTCCGGTTTGAAATGCACAAGGCCCTGGATCTCTGCGGCCAGCGTCACACTGGCCCCCTTGGGCTGTACCACCAACAGTACCGGCAGGTCCAGCGCATCGGCCAGCTCCCAGGCACTGGCGTGGGTGGTCAGACCCTGCCCATCGTAAAAACCCATGGCCCCTTCGCACACCACAGCCCCGTGTCCGGCGGCATAATGGGCGTACAGTTCCCGCACCGTATTTTTGGCAGAAAGATAAAGATCCAGATTGTGGCTCTCCACCCCCAGCACCGACCGGTGGAACATGGGGTCGATGTAGTCCGGCCCGCTCTTGAAGGCGCAGGGGTCCATGCCCCGCTTTTTCAAAGCGGCCAGCAGGGCGCAGGTGACGGTGGTCTTGCCGCTGCCGGAACGCGGTGCGGCGATGACGAACTGCATCATTTGCGTTCCCCCGTGATTAGAAAAATGGGGTTGTTGGCGGTCAGCAGGTGGAGCCTGCCTGCCGGTCTGGTACGGCTCACGGCAAGCTGGGTCACCTCAGCGGAAAGGCCATGAGCCGTAAGAGCTGCAATGGCGGCGCTCAGGGATTCCAGCGCAATGGCGGCAATGCAGATGCGCGCATTGGCGTTTTTGGCCAGAACCATGTCCACCACCGCGGCCATGCTGCCCTTGGTGCCGCCAATGAACACGGCATCCGGGGCAGGCAGGGCTTCCAGTGCGGCAGGGGCACGGCCCTCCATGAGGGAGAGGTTCCACACCGCAAATTTTTCGCGGTTCCGGCGGATGAGGGCGCAGGCGTCCGGTTCACACTCCACCGCATACACATGCCCCTGCGGGGCGGCCAGTGCCAGCTCCACGCTCACGCTGCCGGTACCGGCCCCCACGTCCCACAGGGTATCGGCGGGGCGCACGGCCAGTTTGGCCAGCGCGGCGGCCCGCACTTCCTGCTTGGTCATGGGCACCTCGTCCCGGATGAAGGCCTCATCCGGCAGGCCGGGGGTGCGGCGTTCCGGGTGCACGGCATGTTCCACCAGCAGGACACTCAGGGAAGCAAAGGCCTGCCCGGCCAGTTCCTGCGCGGTGCCAAAGTGGATCTTTTCGTCGGGCGTGCCAAGGTTTTCGCCCACAAGGGCGTGGGCATCGCCCAGCCCGGCGGCGGTCAGCGCGGCACACAGGGTGGCCGGGGTCTCGGCCCCGCCGGTGAGAAAGAATACGGTTTTATGGTTCATGCAGGCGGACACCGGGTCGCAGGCACAGCCGTGGGCAGAAACAAGAGTCCAGTCCTGCCAGGGGCGGCCTACGGCGGCGGCCAGCAGCTGTACGCTGGAAAGGCCGGGCAGCACCCGGCAGGAGATGCCAAAGGCCCGCAGCATGGGCAGCAGCTGGGATGCGCCGGAGTAGAACCCGGTATCGCCGCTGTACACCAGCGCAATTTCCTCGTCCGGGTGCGCGGCCAGACAGGCCAGAATTTCGTCCGGTTTGTACAGGGCCTGCCGGTTTCCGGTGCAGCCCTCCGGCAGTGTGGCCAGCAGCCGCTTTGCGCCCAGAATGCGGTCGGCACCCTGCAGGGCGGCAAGACCCTGTGCGGTCAGGCTGCCGGGGGTGCCGGAGCCCATACCAATGAGTGTGATCATCCTTTCAGCACCTCCCTGCAGCGGGTCAGGATTTGGTCTGCCGTCTCACCGGTCTCGGCCGGGCGGCGGATCACGATGAGCTGGACGCCGGTGTCGGCGGCAGCCTGCGCTTTCTCGGCAAAGCCACCGGCGGCCCCGCCGTCCTTGGTCACGAGAAAGCGAATGGAGAATTGCTCCAGCAGGGCCCGGTTCAGCGCGTAGGAGAACGGCCCTTGCAAAGCAAGGATATTCTTGTGGGGGATGTGCGCGGCCTCGCAGGCGGCAATGCCGTCCAGTGTAGGCAGCACACGGGGGTACAGCCGTTCCGGGGCCAGCTGCGCAAAGGCAGGCAGCTCCTTGGCCCCGGTGGCCAGCAGGACATTGCCCTGCGTTTGGGCCAGAAAATCCGCCACATGTGCCGCCGACTGGAACACCATGCTCCCGGCAGGCAGGAGGCTCGGTGCCCGCAGCAGCCGGTGATATTCCACCCCGGCGGTGCGGCAGGCCGTGCGGATGTTGCGGGTGGCGTCCACCGCATAGGGGTGGGTGGCGTCTACGCACAGGTCGGCTCTCTGCACAAGGGCGGCCATCTCGTCCGGGGTCAACCGGCCGCAGTGCACTGTGATGCCGGCAAAGCTGCCCTGTTCCTCGCTGCCCAGCGGGGTGGCCACGCTCACCAGAACGTCCGCTCCAAACTGGGCCAGCTGCCGGGAAAAAATGCGGCCCTCGGTGGTGCCGCTGAACACCACTGCCCTCATACGCGGTACCCCCGCGGCGTGACCATGCGGCCCTGCAGCACCCGGGTGTTGCGGTTGCCGATGTACACGGTGGTGAACATATCCACGGGCGTCTGTTCCAGCTGGGCCAGCGTCAGCACCTGAGCGCTCTGGCCCTCCCGGCCGATGTTGCGCACCAGTCCACAGACGGTATCCGGGGCCTTGCCGTTTTGCAGCAGGATGCGCACGGCCCGGGCCAGATAGTCCGGCCGCCCCTTGGAAGAAGGGTTGTACACCGCCATGCAGAAATCGCCCATGGCCGCTGCGGCCAGCCGCTTTTCAATGACCTCCCACGGGGTGAGCCGGTCGGAAAGAGAGAGCACACAGAAATCATGGGCCAGCGGGGCACCCAGCACCGCGCCGCCGCTCAGGGCGGCAGTCAGGCCGGGCACCACCTCCACGGTCACGTCCGGGCAGCCTTCGGCCAGCTCCAGCAGGGGGCTGGCCATGCCGTACACTCCAGCGTCACCGCTGCACACCAGAGCCACGGTCCGGCCGCTGTGGGCAGTTTCCAGTGCCCAGCGGCAGCGGTCCAGTTCTTTGGTCATACCGGTGGCATAATATTCTTTTTCCGGGTAATAGGGGCGTACCAGATCCAGATAGACCGGATAGCCGCACAGCACCTCGGCTTCTTCCAGGGCGCTCTGCGCCTGTGCGGTCAAAAACTGCGGGTCGCCGGGGCCAAGTCCGACCACATATACGATATCAGCCATTCTGCCACCTCCAGTCCGGGGCATAGGGGCACAGCGCCAGCGCAAAGGTCACACCGCCGCCCGCCTGTTTCGGGATGCGGATGCAGCCGCCGGACGCCAGCACAGCGGCCCGCTCACACACGTTGTCCACCCCGGTGACGCTTTGCACGAAGGGAGATGGTGTGAACGGCCCGGGCAGTGCCCGCAGCTGCTCCGCAGAATAAAATGTGATGGGCCAGCCGTGGGCCCGGCAGAACGCCAGCAGCCCGGCCTCGTCAGCCTTCAGGTCGATGCTGGCCGCCGCCGTGATGCACTGCGGGGCAAGGCTGTGCCGGGCACAGAAGTCAGCAAAGGCGGCTTCCAACTGCTCGGCACATGTCCCCCTGCGGCAGCCGATGCCCAGCACCCCGATGCGGGGCACCAGATGCAAAGCGTCCCCGGCAGGGGAGAGGGTAAGGGCAAAATCGGCTTCGGCAGGGGTCCGTGCAGGATCCACCCCGGCGGGCGGGGTGCCCTGCACGGGAAACTCAGCGGCAAACCGCACCGACTGCCCGGCCAGCAGCTTGCTGCTGACATGCTTGATGCGCTCCGCTTCCAGCACCGTGCAGTTCTGGTGCTTTGCCCACTCGTCCACCGCAAAAATGCCGTGGGCGTCGGTGGCCGTGGTGATCACCGGAACGGCTCCGCACACGGCGGCCAGTGCACGGGCCAGGTTATTGGCACCGCCCAGATGACCGGACAGCACCGGCACCGCAAAGCGGCCGCATTCGTCCAGTACCACCACCGCCGGGTCCGACGCCTTGCTGCGGCAGTGGGGCGCAATGGCCCGCACCGCAATGCCCACGGCTCCCACAAAAACAAGGGCGTCGCTCTGCGCAAACTGCAGGGCGGTCCACCCGGCAAGGGAGACGCCGCCGCTGCCGCAGCGGTCCACACTGCCGGGCAGGGCGTCTGCCAGCCGCCGGGCCAGTGCCAGACCGGTGTCGGTAAAGGCCAGATAGGCCCGGGTCATTGGTCGGACCCCTTGCGGAACTCGGTGGTAAAACCGGGGTCGTACAGCTTGCTGCGCTCGTACCGGGTGCCAAGGAAATCGCCTGCCACGATGAGCGCTGTTTTGGTGATGCCGGCGTCGTGCACGCTCTGCGCCAGAGAACCCACGGTACAGCGCACGGTTTTCTGCTCCGGCCAGGTTGCCTTGTATACCACGGCGGCGGGGGTGTCCGGCGTGTAGGCACCGCCCTGCAGCAGAGCATCCTGCACCTTGTCCACCAGACCGATGGACAGGAAAATCACCATAGTGGCCCCGTGGGCGGCAAGGCTGGCCAGCTTTTCCCGCTCGGGCACCGGGGTGCGGCCTTCCATGCGGGTGATGATCACGGTCTGGCTCACGGTGGGCAGGGTGTATTCAGCATTCAGTGCCGCCGCCGCGCCGCAGAAGCTGGACACGCCGGGCGTGTCATCGTAGGCGATGTCGTCGGCGTCCAGTGCATCCATCTGCTCCCGGATGGCCCCGTACAGGCAGGGATCGCCGGTGTGCAGGCGCACGGTGATTTTGCCGTCTGCCTCCATGGTGCGCATCACATCCAGCACCTGTTCCAACGTCATCTCGGCGCTGTTGTAAATGGCGCAGCCGGGTTTTGCCAGTCCCAGCAGGGCCGGGTTGACCAGACTGCCCGCATAAATGATGCAATCAGCCTCCTGCAGCAGGGCTGCGCCCCGCCGAGTGATCAGGTCCGGGGCACCGGGCCCCGCGCCTACAAAGTGTACCATAGCAGTTACTCCTTTACCAGTACCGTTGCAAAATATCCGGCCTTACTGCCATCCTGCGGCGGGCGCGCAGTCGAAAGGTCGGGGAAGATCGTTTCATCCGGCAGGCCGCAGCTGCACACGAGGGCGCTGCGGCTCAACGCACCGTGGGCATCCAGGGTGTCCAGCAGGGCGGGCAGCTGACGCCCTGTTTTCATCAGGACTTTCGTGCCGGGGGCGTCCAATACCTCGTCGGCCCGGCTGCCGGGAGCGATGGTCAGCGGAGCGTCCATGCCGCCGGTAAGGGGCTGGTTCAGCCGTGCCGCTGCCGCGCAGAAGCTGGGCACACCCGCCGCCATCGCGGTGGCATAGCCCTGCGCCTGCAGGATCTCCTGCAGATAGCCAAAGGTGGCATAAATGGACACGTCACCCAGGTTCAGCATGGCCACATCCTGCCCGGCATCCAGAAAAGGCCGCACTGCGCTGGCAGCGGTCTCGTGAGAGGCGCGCAGCACGGCGGCGTCCCGGCTCATGGAAAACTGCAGGGGCAGAATGGTCTTGCCGTCCAGCTCTGCGCCCAGTGCCCGGCGGGCGATGTCCAGCGCCAGCATCTGCCCGGAAGCGGTCTGCGGCGCAGCCAGCACCGGGCACTGCCGCAGCAGACGCACGGCCTGCAAAGTCAGCAGTTCCGGGTCGCCGGGGCCGACGCTGACCCCGTAAAAGGTGCCGGTCATGCGTTGTTCCATTGTTCAAGCAGCTCCTTTGCAGTTTGTGTTGCGCCAAGCGGCCCGTGCTGGTTGGAAAACAGCACTGCACCCACCCGGAAGGCTTCGCCCGCCCGGCGGTCGAGGTGCAGTTGGATGGCATCCAGCAGGCTTTCCAGCACCGGGGCGCGCAGTCCGGCGGTGTCCAGCAGCTCCAGACAGGCGTCGGTGGTGGCGGCGGCGTACAAAGCCGCGCACAGCTCCCGGCTTGCCCCACAGAGGGCGGCATGGGCACAGAACAGCTCGGTGCGGCAGTCGGCCGTGTGGGAGTGGGTGTTCATGATGCCGCCGGCCACCTTGACCAGCTTGCCCACATGGCCCACCAGCAGCACCTGTTCAAACCCGGCAGAAGCTGCCATATCCAGCGCATCTCCGATGAAGTTGGAGGTCTTGACCACCGGGATGGCCGCAAAGGCCGGGTAGGTGTCGTGCAGGTAGTCCAGCCCGTAGTTGCCCGGGGCAAGGATGAGCCGCTTTGGGGTACCAGCCCGCAAAACAGCCTGGTTCATTTCCAGCTGGATGGTGTCCAGGATGGCCTGCTGGCTCATGGGCTCCACGATGCCGCTGGTGCCCAGCACCGAAAGGCCGCCCTCCACCCCGATGTGCGGGTTGAAGGTGCGCCGGGCCACTTCCTCGCCGTTCTGGATGGAAATGATTACCGCAAAGCCGCCGGTATAACAGGCGGCTTCAGCCTCCCGGCGCAGGGCCTCGGCGATCATCTGCCGGGGCACATGGTTGATGGCGGCGGCACCAACGGGTTGGTCGAGGCCGGGTTTTGTCACCCGGCCCACACCTCTGCCGCCGTCGATGCGGATGTCCGTGCAGCCCGGCAGCAGCTCCACTGTGGCGATCACCGGCAGGCCGGTAGTCACATCCACGTCGTCGCCGCCGTCCTTTTCAATGGCGCATTCGGCCCCAGTGTCGGTGCGGCGGCAGAACAGGGGTGCTACCTCCACCACGATGCCCTTTGGGGTGCGCAGGGCCACCGTCTCCGGCGCATGGCCGGTGAGCAGCAGCCGGGCCGCGCCCGCTGCCCCCAGCGCCGCACAGGTGCCGGTGGTATAGCCGCAGCGCAGCAGCTTCTGCCCGCTGCGGACGTAGTGCTCGAACGTGGGCTTTTGGGGCTTTGCCTGCCCGAACAGGGCCGTATACTGTTCTTCGCTCAGCGCGTAGAGGGCACGGATGTTGTCCGGGGCAAAGGCGGCATCCGGGGTCAGCACGCCGGAAACGTGGTCCGGGAACACGCACACCACTGCGTCCGCGATCTTCTGTGCCATGTCCAGCT
>ERZ1034998.917-NODE-917-length-18093-cov-12.407418_pt1 | contig 18093 bp, 23 predicted proteins | sample MGYA00520621_ERZ1034998 | MGnify/ENA primary metagenome ERZ1034998 (study PRJEB33766, sample SAMN09781748) | gut metagenome | biome: gut microbiome | host: Homo sapiens | place: Madagascar | study: EMG produced TPA metagenomics assembly of the PRJNA485056 data...
CTCTTGTACATTCTCTTAACACATTCTTCGCAAACCTTAACGCCTTCGAATGTGATAACATTGTCGCTTTCGCCACAGAATAGGCAAGTTGGCTGATATCTTCTGATAAGTAGGCCATTGTCCTTAGGAAGAATTTCAATAGGATCTTCCTTTTCTAGATTAAACATCTGTCTTACTGGCTTAGGAATTACAACTCTGCCAAGAGTATCAATTTTGCTTACATAACCGATTTGTCTCATACTTTCACCTTCCAAAAAAATATTACAAGCAGTAAATATCATCACGACAAAAATATACAAGTAGTGACACTTATATACTTATTGCAATTTTATTTTACCAAATGATAAAAATTATGTCAAGTATGTTCAAGTTCCATTAAATTGAAGAAGTTTAATTTTCACAATTTATTCAAAATATAATGAACAAAAGTGGTATTATGTACATATGATAAACTATGTTTGGGGATTTTTAATCGTAATTTCTGTTATTTGTGGTATTTTTACCGGTAATGGAGCAGGAGTTTCTTCCGGACTTATGAATGGTGCCGAGAAAGCAACAAAACTATTAATAACACTTTTTGGTGTAATTGTGTTTTGGTCAGGCATTATGAAAATCGCTGAGAAAAGTGGACTAACCGGAAAACTGGTGAAGGTATTGTCACCAATACTAAAAAAGATTTTTCCTGACGTTGATGAACATTCAAGTGCATTTGAAAGTATCTGCCTTAATATCAGTGCTAACCTAATTGGTATAGGAAATGCTGCAACACCCTTTGGTCTGAAAGCAATGGCCGAACTTCAAAAGAACAATTTAAGGAAGGATACTGCTACTGATTCTATGGTAATCTTTGTTGTAATGAATACTGCTTCCATGCAACTTATTCCGGCAACTATAGGTTTTCTTCGACAAAGCTATGGTAGTAAAGAGCCTTTTTCAATTATTCCTTGTGTAATAATATGCTCATTTTGTGCATTAGTTGTTGCTTTATTAATAGGTAAAGGTTTAAATAGGGTGAAACGTTGGAAATAATTGTACCGATTACAGTTGCACTTGTAGTGGTTTATGCTATGATAAAGAAAGTAAAAATTTTTGATGCTTTTATTGAGGGTGCTGTTGAGGGATTACATACACTTTATATGATTATTCCTACAATAACAGGTTTAGTTGTTGCAGTTGAAATGTTGCAACAAAGTGGAACAATAGACCTGCTTTGCAAGGCTGTTGAGCCTTTAGCCGATATGTTTAACTTTCCTAAAGAAATTGTTCCAATGGCAGTGTTAAGACCTATAAGTGGCAGTGGTGCAACAGCTTTACTGACTAATATTTATGAGAACTATGGGCCTGACTCTTTAGTAGGGGAGATTGCCTCTGTCCTTGCCGGTAGTACAGAAACTACCCTTTATGCTGTAACAATGTACTTTGGAAGTGTTGGTATTACCAAAACAAGGCATACACTGTTTACAGGACTTTGTGCTGATTTTATTGCACTTGTCTTGGCAATTATGACCGTAAAATTAACATTGTAAAAGTTTTATTAAGTAGTATTTTTATCTAGACAAATTAATACTTGTGTTGTATAATAAATATAACAATAAAAAGAAAACGGAGGAACTCTAATTATGAAAAAGACAAACAAAGTTATTTCTTTAGTTTTAGCTCTTGTTATGGCATTAAGTATTCTTGTAGTTATTCCTACTGCTTCTGCTACATCAACAGTTAGAATTAATGAAGTAAATGCAAATGTAGGATATTCTATTGTATATAATATCTATTTGCAGACTGATGAAAAGGCAAAGACAATGGAAGGAAGACTAAACTATGACAATACTGTCCTAGATTTAACATCACTTTCTTTTGATACTGCTAATTCATTTGACTCAAGTACATCTGTAAAGGGCGATATGACCCAGGTTAGCTTTAATGGTAAAAAGTCACTTTACGATTGTAAGTCAACAAGAATGACTGTGCTAACTGCTGTATTTAAGGTAACTAATACTAGCGATAAGTACACAAGTGCTACTACTGCTGATGCTGTTTCAGGTTGCTTTACAAAGCTAATTGGTGAAACAGGTACAGACCTAATGAAGTACACTAACACAAACATTACAACAAGAACAATCATCGGTGCTACATCACTAAAGATGGCAAAGAAATCTGTACTTCTTGATAATGGTAAGGGTGATAGCGAAGTTGTAAAGGTTAAGGCCGTTGGTCCTGTAAATAATGATGTTGACTCATCATATGCTGCAACTTATACATCATCTAACACAAAGGTTGTTAAGGTATCAGGCAGAGGTACTCAGGTTAAGATTACTGCTGTAGGTCCTGGTAAAGCAGAAGTTCGTTGTACCACTGATGGTAACTTAGCTACTGCTAAAATTAAGGTTACAGTTAAGCAGCCTGTAAAGAGCGTTAAGTTTAACCAAAAATCTGTTAGACTAGCTAAGAAGGGTGCTAAGGCAAAACTAAAGGCTACTGTTAACCCAACTAATGCAAGTGTTAAGAAACTTACTGTTAAGTCAGAAAACACTAAGGTTGCTAAGGTTAATAAGTCTTCTGTAAACTCAGGTGCAACTATTGTAGTTACTGCAGTTAAGAAGGGCAAGACTTATGTTCGTGCTACTGCTACAGACGGTTCAAAGAAATTTGCAAGAATTGCAGTTACAGTAAAGAAGTAATTTAATAAATGCAAATAATTAACGGCTGACATCTGTCAGCCGTTTTTTTTATATCTGATGATTGATTATCCACTTCGTTAATTGTTGATAGGATATTTCATTTGAAGCAAGTTTTTATATTGTAGAAGAAAGATCATCTTGTGTATATTCAAGTTCAATTCCGTTTAAAGCTAAAAAAACTAACATCACATGTGCACCGATTCTTTTATTTCCATCAATAAATGGATGATTATTTACTAACCCAAAACATAATCGTGACGCTTTTTGTTGAATTGTTGGATATAAATCTTCGTTATCAAATTGCTGAAAAGGGGAATTAATAGCTGATTCTAATAATCCTACATCTCTTAACCCATCACTACCACCGGTTTCGGAAATTAGTTGACTATGCAAAAGTAATATTTGTTGTTTCGTTAAAACAATCATTCTGCTAGTACCTTATAAGCCTCTTTGTTTTTATCAATTAATTTTTTGGAGATTGATAAAACATCTTCATCATTTGCAGTTTGCATATTTTCTGCTTGACTAAATTCAACAATCAAATATCTTGGAGTATTGTTCTTTAGAATAACGGCAGAACCATTTTCGTCCACAAGTCTTGCTACTTTAGAAAAATTCTGATTTGCTTCTGTAATAGAAACAAGAGCATTTGTATTAACTTTCATAAAAATACCTCCTTAATAGAAATAGGATGAATTTATCCTATTTTTATTATATGTTAGTATTTCAAAAAAGTCAACCGATTATTTCCTTATCCTTACAAATTTCTTTAACAGCTCTTTACCTTTAAATGGGATAAGTGGGTACAGGTAGCTTTTGCCTGAGAGGGTTTTGTTTGAATATAGCAAAATGATAATGAGAATTACACCACCTATTAAACCGAAAATTGAGAAAAGCTCAGTTGCTATCAGTAACAAAATTCGTAAAAATTTTATTGCATAGGATAATTCTTGACTTGGCTGAGAGTAGTTTGCTATTGTGACAAAGGCCATATAAAGAATGGTTTCTGTACTGGCAAATCCGGCATCTATTGCAAATTCAGAAAGTGCAATACCACCTATAATTCCTAAGGTTGTGCTGAGCATTTCCGGAGTATTGATAGAGGCAAGTCGCAAACCGTCAATTGCAATTTCTATTAAAATAAGTTGCCAAAATATTGGAATTTTCTGAGGTTCACTTACAATTGTAAATTGGAAAAATGTGGGTACAAAATCAGGATAACGGTTAGCAAGTAACCAAAGTGGTGTTATGAAAATTGAAAGTAAAGAAACAATATACCTTGAAATTTTTAGATATGTTCCGGTTACAGGTGGAAAGTAGTAGTCGTCAGCCTCCTCCATTAAATCAAAAATTGATGTGGGAATGATTATTGAAGATGGTGAGTTGTCAACAATTATTGCTATGTTGCCCTTTAGAATATTTGCTGAGGTGGTGTCCGGTCTTTCGGAATATTTTACCTTTGGAAAGGGGTTTATCCATTTTGATTTTATCAGTGCCTCAACAAACCCTTGTTGTGTCATAGACAGTTCTTGTGTTGTAATATTCTTAATTTTCTGCTCAATATTTTTCAGTAAATTTTTATCCACCTTGTTGTCCATATAAATTAGTGCAATATCGGTTTTGGACTTGTCACCGGCTTGTAAAGCCTTGATTGTAAGGTTTTTGTCCCTAATTCTCCGTCTAATCAATACGCAGTTTTGCACAAATATTTCTGTAAAAGCATCCATACTACCTCGTAGAACCTTATCATTTTTAGGTTCAGCAGTTTCTCTTTGAGGATAACTTCTGGCATCAATTAAAATAATTTCGTCAAGTCCATCTACTGTAAGTATTGCAATGCCTGACAGTAGTGCAGTTACAACTGTACTTGCATTTTTACTTTTATCGACTTCAATATATGGAACACAGTTTTCCACAAAAGTTTCGGTATTTGTGAAAAAGCTGTCGTCAGTAATTCCGTAGAAAAACTCCATCATCTTTTCCATAATAGCCTCTTTAAGAAGTCCGTCTATGAAATATAGAACGGACTTTCTTTTGTTTATGCGAATAACTCTCTTGATAATATCAAAATTTTCATTAACCCTAGTTAGCTTGTCTAGGACAGTTATGTTGTTTTCTATATTAGTATTAAACATTGTATCACCAATTTTATTTTTCCCAAAAGCTAATGCAATTATTGCATTTTTTGTAAACAAATTATGAACATTTCAAAGAAATTGCATAGTTATATGCAATTTTTCTCTTTTGTAGGGGTATGGGTGCAGGATGTTTTTTGGAGGTTGATATGAGAAAAAGAGATAAAACTTTTTGTGTTTATGTAGCACAAGGCAAGTCACTTGAGGAAGCATCAATCCTTAGTGGCTATGAAGAAAGTAAAGGTGTTACCTTAATCACAAAACCTGAAATTATCAAGGAGATAACTGCTTTGCTAAAGGCAAAAGCAAACCTAATGAAGAACCTTTCTGTTATCGGTTATCAGCAACTTGCCTTTGGCAGTATTGCTGATTGTATTTCACTTGTAACAGAAGAAAAGGTTAGCAAAGAAGATTTGCAAAATATGAATCTGTTTATGATTTCTGAAATTAAAAAACCAAAGGATGGTGCAATGGAAATTAAATTTTTTGACAGATTAAAGGCACTTGAAAAACTACAAAATTACCTTGACGGTGAAAGCCAATGTGTACCATTTTATGAGGCTTTGGAAAAAGGTGCAAAGGCTTTAGGTGATAGTAATGAGTAGCTATAAGCCATTTTCTAAAAAGCAAATGAAAGTCCTTACTTGGTGGTGCAGTAATTCTGCTGATAAAAGTAAAGATGCAATTATTTGTGACGGGGCAGTTAGAAGTGGCAAAACCTTTTGTATGTCAATTTCATTTGTTGCATGGACCTTTAGTACTTTTAACAATATGTCATTTGCAATGTGTGGGAAAACAATTAGAAGTCTAAAGAGAAATGTAATTACACCATTAATAAAAAACCTTGCTGATTTAGGCTTTGAAACTAACCTGAAGAAAAGTGAGAACATTCTTGAAGTCACCTATAAAGGTATGGTAAATCGCTTTTATCTTTTTGGTGGTAAAGATGAAATGTCAGCATCCCTTATTCAAGGTATCACTTTGGCAGGTGTGTTCTTTGATGAAGTGGCACTTATGCCTAGGTCATTTGTTGAACAGTCTCTTGCAAGATGTTCTGTTGAGGGCAGTAAGTTTTGGTTTAACTGTAACCCTGAGTATCCCGGTCATTGGTTTTATTGTGAATGGATAAAGAAATGCAAAATGAAAAATGCATTGTACCTTCATTTTGAAATGGAGGATAACCCATCTTTAAGTAAAGGAATGATTCATAGGTATCAGAGTTTGTACACCGGAGCTTTTTATGAAAGATTTGTAAAGGGTAGGTGGGTTGCAACAACAGGTGCAGTTTATCCATTTATGGATAAGGATAATTCTTACTGTGATGTGCCAAAGGTTAAGTTTAGTGAATATGCAGTTTCTTGCGACTATGGTACGGTAAATCCTGCATCATTTGGACTTTGGGGTAAGTACCAAGATACTTGGTACAGAATTGATGAATACTACTTTAATTCCAGAGTTGAGGGTTATCAAAAAACTGATGAAGAACATTATTCTTCACTTGAAAAGTTGGTAGGTAACAGACACCTATCAGCTATTACAGTTGACCCCTCGGCAGCAAGCTTCATTGAAACAATAAAGCGACACAAGAGGTTCAATGTTGTACCGGCAAGGAACAATGTACTTGATGGTATCCGAAAAGTATCTACTGCACTAAAAGAAAATAAAATTAAAATATGTTCCAACTGTACAGACTCTATGAGAGAATTTTCTCTTTACCGTTGGGACGAAAGAGGTGGTAACGATTGTCCGATAAAGGAGAATGACCATGCAATGGACGATATTAGATATTTTGTAACAACAATTTTGGATAGTGAAAGTGGTTTCATAGCTTTTGCTACCAGAAGATAGGAGAGTCATGGGAATATTTAGAAAAAGAAAAGTTAAGGAAAAGGTTTCTATACTTTCTGCTCCACAAAATGACAGTTCATCACATCCATTTAATATTGTAGGTTCATACAGTCCATTAACCAAAGTTGAGCTTGACCTTTATTCTTCTCTTAGAGAGGCTTTGCCTATTATTGATGCAGCAATTTGCAAAATCAATAGGCTGCTGGGTACATTTTCTGTAGATTGTGAAAGCAAAAAAACTAAGGAAATGGTTGATGATTTTTTTAGAAATGTTGATGTGTGTCAAGGTAATAAGGGTATGTATAACTTTATTTCTTGTTACTTTGATAACCTACTGACTTATGGTGAGGCAGTAGCAGAAATTGTTTTAACAAGTGACGGAAAAGGCATTAGAGCATTGTACAACACCGACCCTAGGGATGTAACACTAATTGAAAAGGACAGTCCTCTTAACCTTGTGGTGTGTAGCAACAGTAAAGGCATAAATGAGGAACTTCCTTATCAAGATTTGTTTGTAACATCAATGCTAAACCCTGAGTCAGGCAGAAGTAGAGGTGTGTCAATCCTAAGAGGTTTGCCATTTGTAAGTGGTATTCTGTTAAAGATTTTCAATGCTTTGGGACAGAATTGGGATAGAGTTGGCAATGTGAGATTTGCAGTTACATATAAGCCTGACAGCAACTGTGGTTCATCAGCTTATACAAGAGAAAATGCACAACAAATAGCCGATGAATGGTCAAGGGTTATGCGTAACAAAAACAGTGTATGTGACTTTGTTTCGGTAGGTGATGTGTCAATAAAGACTATCGGTGCTGATAATCAGATTCTTGATTGTGATGTGCCTATTAGACATATTACAGAACAGATTGTAGCAAAACTTTCTGTACCACCATTTTTGCTTGGTTTAAGTTGGAGTACTACTGAAAGAATGAGTAGCCAACAAGCTGATATTCTTACAAGTGAACTTGAGTGTTACAGAGAAATTTTAAATCCTGTAATTGAGAGAATAGCAAGGGTATATTTAAGTTTAAATGGTATTGATGAAAAGGTAACTGTAAAGTGGACACATATTAATTTACAAGATGAACTTGAAATTTCTGAAGCAAGACTAAACAAGGCAAATGCCTTAAAAATTGAAAAGGAAATTGAAAGAGATTTTGGCGTTAAAGAAAGTGAGGAGGGTATTTTAGAAACTGTATGAAGAAAGGTTTAGTAATTAAATCAAATGAAAATTTAGCTGAGGATATTGCCCTTATAAATACCTACACAAGAAGTGACTTAACGGAAGATGAAGTATATACATTTTCTATTGTACTTTGTGACAATGAAGTTGACAGAGACTATGAAAGGTTTACTGTAGAAAGTCTTTTTGCACTTGAAAAACTTTTTGTAGGTAAAACCGGTATTATGGACCATTCACCAAAGGCTGAAAACCAACTTGCAAGAATTTACAAAACTGAGGTACAGGCAGTTGAGGGTGAAGTCACCACAACAGGTGATCAGTACTTTAGGCTTATAGCAAAAGCCTATATGCCTAAAACCGAAAGCACTAAGGACTTTATCAGTAAGCTGGAAACAGGAATTCTAAAGGAAGTAAGTGTCGGTTGTAGTGTAGAAAGCACATTGTGTTCAATTTGTGGTAATCCTATTAATTCATCAATGTGCAATCATCATAAAGGTGAATATTACGGTGATACTCTTTGTTACGGTGAATTAACCGGCGTAAAGGATGCATATGAATGGAGCTTTGTGGCAGTACCTTCACAGAAAAAAGCAGGTGTAATTAAGTCATTTTTAAAAGGAGAGAATTTTATGGAAGATATTATTAAGTGCCTAAAAAGCGAAAAGCAAGTTACCCTTAATAAGGATGAAAAGGTAAAACTGCTTTCATACATTCAAAGTCTTGAAAAGGATGCTGAATGTGGTAGGGCATATAGAGAAAGTGTGGTTAAGGACATTATGCGACTTTCTCTAATTAGCAAAAGTGGGATTTCAAGTACAACAATGGAGTCTATTGTAAAGACACTTTCTATTAATGAGCTTTGTGAACTTAGAAATGTGTATCAGGACAGAGCAAGTGAAAGGCTACCTATTGTGCCGCAATCCTACAAAGAAAATAAAAGTGTAAGTAACAAAAATCAAGAATTTACTATTTAACGGAGGTTTATATGAATATTAATTTTAACGGTTATGATGAAAACTCAGTTACTATGTTAGCTGATACTACTCTAAAAGAGGGAGAACAGAATGTGCTTGTTACTGTAGGTGCAAACGGTACTGCAACAGTAGCAAAGGCAACTAAGCCTTTCCTAGGTATTTGTACTTGTGTAAGGGACGGTTATGCAACTGTACAGACAAGAGGTTATTGCAAGGTGAAAACCTCAGCAAAACTTAGCCTAGGTAGTGTATCGCTTGTAGCATCAAGTGACGGTAAGGTAGCAGAGAACAGTGCAGGTAAAATGTACTTTGTACTGGACTCAACAGATAATGAATCAGGAATTTTACTATAAGGAGAATGAATATGAGTAACTATAAAAATATTTCTTTAGAAAAAGGTATGTACGGTGTAAAGGGTAAGAGTTTTACAGATGTTCTTGAAGAACTAGACCCATCAGAAAACTACAGAGGTACTTCTCTGGAAAATCTAGATGCTTTTTCTCGACAGTTAAAGCGATTTGACATTAAGGTTTCAGGTAAGGGCAGTGACACAGTTGATAAGTTCTTTTCAACAAGCAGTTCATCAGCACTGTTTCCGGAATATATCAGCAGAGCAGTAAAGCAAGGTATGGAACAGGCTGATGTACTTTCTGACATTGTAGCAACTACTACAATGATTGACGGTATGGACTACCGTTCAATTACTTCAGAACCTACAACTGATGATAAGTCACTAAAGGTTGTTATGGAAGGTACACAGATTCCACAGACAACTATCAAAACTCAGGATAACCTAATTAAGCTACATAAAAGAGGCAGAATGTTAGTTTCTTCTTATGAAGCAATTAGATTTCAGCGACTTGACTTATTTACTGTCACACTAAAGCAGATTGGTGCATATATTGCAAGAGCACAGCTTAAGGATGCAGTTGATGTACTGATTAACGGTGACGGTAACGGTAATCCGGCAAGTACAATCAATACTTCTTCAACAGGTAACATCAGTTACGGTGATCTTGTAAAACTATGGAGTTCACTAAGCCCTTATGAGCTTAACACAATTATTGCACCTACTTCTTCAATGGAAAAGCTACTTTCACTTACAGAAATGAAGGATTCGGTAGCCGGTCTAAACTTTCAGGGTACAGGCAAAATGATTACACCTATGGGTGCTAATGTTATCCATACACCTGAAATTACAGGCAACTATATTATCGGTGTTGACAAAAATTGTGCATTAGAGATGGTTAAGGCCGGTGATGTACAGACAGAATATGACAAGCTAATTGACCGTCAGCTAGAGAGAGCAGCAATTACTTCTATTGCAGGTTTCGGCAAAATCTTTACAGGTTCTGCTAAGGTACTAAAGTACTAGAGGTGATAACTTGGGAATTAATGAAGTAGCAAAGAAATTTCTGTTACTGTCCGGTATTGATGAAAGTGAACTTAGCAAGTATCTGCCACTTATCAGAGAGTCAATTGCCTATGTAAAGTCAATTCTAAAGGAAGAAGTTGATGTTAAAGAGAACAGTACATTACTAACTTCTGCTTGTGGTACATATGCTTATTACAAATGGAGTTTGTTCTATAACCAAAGTGATGTTAGCTACTTTAAGGCAGGTGACTTAACTGTTTCCAAAAGCAGTGAAAGCAAAGTTACCGAAAGGGCATATTCACTATGGAAAGAAAGTTTAAAGGAGATTGCTAAGTTTACAAAGTCATCTGACTTTTACTTCAAGGGTGTTAGTGTATGAATATAGGTTCTTCAATTACAAAGTCCTTTAGAGAATACGGCAACAAAATTACTGCCTTGTCAAAGGACAATGTAAGTACAATTTACGGTTTTATTCAGCCACTAAACTATAAAGCCCATAGTAATATTTATGAAAGCACAAATATCTCTGCCAGGGATAATATGTATTATCTTTTAGTAGCAGAAAAGGACAGTGCAGTAGACAGTAACGACAAACTGATTCTTGATAATTCAACATATGAGGTTATTAAATGTCAGAGTTATATGTATCAGAATAAATGTATGTATAAGTGGGCAATACTAAAGTTATGTTACCCTATTTTGGAGGATGATTTTAGTGGTAATTCATAATGATAAGGTTGAAGATATTATTAAGAAAATCAAGCTAAGTAAAGACCTTGATGATGTAAGATTTGTAAAAGCCTATAACGGTAAGCTAAAGGAAACACCACTTGGTGGAATACTTGTTACCGTAAATAATGGTGTTAATATTGTAAATTCTTTTGCCGGTGGATTTGCCGGTAACGGAATGAGTGGTGAAAATATAAAGTCAGAGTTAAAGCTGAATATTTACTGTCCCTACCAAAACGGTGGGGATGGTATCACCCACACAATAAATTCTATTGTGGAGCTTTTACCTAAAGCAGACAGTGACAATATTATAAGCAGTATAAATGTTTCTGAAATAAAGTATAGCCAAGAGTATGAGGCAGTGTATAGGACACTTTCTCTATCCTTAGATTATTTAGATTACAGAGGTGAGTAAATGATAGGTACAATGGATTTAATGAAAAATTTAGTTATCACTATTGATGACAAGGTAGTAGGTGGAGTAGTTGGACTTACATCGGAAGTAAATTCATCTACCACTAAGATTAATGAATATATGTGTGGCAATAGTTACGGTGTAACAAGTGAAAATGTTGATTATACCCTTACACTAACTTTAGCAAGTAACCACAACACTTTTCCCCATAATGAATTTACCCTAAAGCTAAAGCAAAGTAACTACACAGTAATGTATTACAACTGCAAAATTTTAGGTGAAAGAGAATATACAAAGGATGGCTTTGTGTATAGAGAATTGCTTATAACTTCTTGTGAAAGAAGGTCATTTAATGAATAAGGAATTCTTGGAATTTGCCGATAAGCTGGTTGATAAATCTGCTTGTGAAAATATTTCCAAAATTATCAGTAGGGATATTCGCAGATACAGCAGAAAAATTATTGACACAAAGGATTTGAAAAAATGAAGATAGCTAAAATGAGTTTTAAAAATCATTTTTGGACCTACAATCCCTCAACAGTAAAGTTACTTTCAAGCAGAGAAATTGTGGAACAAAAAATTCCTATGGGCAATAACCTTATTCAAAACTTTGGAAGAAACAGTAGAGTAGTTACAGGTGAAGGTTATCTCTTTGGTGAGGATTGTTTTAGTCAGTATGATTCTTTGTGGAAGGTACATAAAGAAGAAACTTCAGGACTGCTGACAATTCCTAAATTCTCTGTAATGAATAGCTACTTTACAAGTCTTGAAATTGTAGGTGAGCCTAAAGAAAATCTAATTTCCTATAAATTTACTTTTGTTGAAGATATGTCAGGTATTGATAAAACTTATACACCGTCATTTTGTTATGCTGAAAGTGATAAGTCATTATGGAATATTAGCAACGATTATAATATTCCTATCGAAAGGTTATTGGAACTGAATAATCAGATGAAAAATCCTTTTGACTTAAAGGTAGGGGATAAGGTGGCATTATGTTAGGTGTATATATTTTTGATGATAAGGGTAACATTATCTGTTTTGAAAAGCCATTGTCACTGACTATTGATATGAGTTTAACTATTCCGTGTGACAGTGCTACAGTTGTATTGCCTTATAAAAATTATGCTGATGGTGCAGAGATTAAAATTTATAATGAGACTGACCTTATCTTTGTTGGGGTTATTGATGAAGAAATCAGCATTTTTAATACTACAGGTAACTATAAAAAGTATGTAGCAAGAAGTAAGATGGCCTTGCTACTGGATAATCAAGCCTATCCTACAGAATTGAATAATGTTACAAGAACATATTTAGGTAATAAATATCTTAAAGATTTTTCTATTGATTTTGATAAGGGTGAGGAAGTTTATACCGGAAAGATTACCGTTGATAACGGTATGACTGTTTATGATATTTTTGCAGAATATTGTGATAAGGTATTTTCTTCTTTACCTAGAATGACACCTAAGGGTAAGCTGATTTTTAATAGTAATGTTGATGGTGAAATAACTTTAAGTAACTTGAGCTACACCTCACTAATCGAAAATAAAAAGAGATGTGAGAAAATCTCCAAAGTATCCTTAATGACAAATTCGAGATTTTACGACTATATAATTGAGAATAAAGAAACTAAGGGTACTTCAATATGCAGAGAAAGATTTTTGGATGCATCAGTAGGTAAAAATGTTTATCCGGAAAATGGTGAAAATTTAATAGAAAATTCTAACTTAAACAGTTATGAAGTACAGGTAACTTGCCCATATAACTTAACCCACTGTTTAGGTTATAAATGTAAAGTTGAAAATATAGAGGAAAAATTAGAGGTTTCAGAAATACAGTATTCCTATAATTCAAAAGGTGAAGAAACAAAGTTAATTTTAAGAAGGTGTAAATAAATGTGGTTAACAGGTTATATTGCAAAGAAAACAGAGCCTATGTCAAGGTGTGGTCAGATAGTACGAGGTGATGACAAAAAGGTAAGCGTTTTTTCCTCTTTAGAACAGAGAGATGTTAAAGTTGCTTTGCCATATGGTTATTATTCAGTTCCTACTGTTGGACAAAACAGTATTATTATTCCTACAGAAAGTGGCAATGTTGTGGTAGGTGTTTGTGATAATTCTGACTATGGTTTAGCTGAGGGAGAGATAATGCTTTGTAGCAAAGGAGGTGCAAGGCTGTACCTTAACAATAAGGGTCAAGTCCTTGTAAACGGTAAGGTGATTTCTTAATGTATGATTTAAAGTTAAAAGATGGTGGGGTTTCTTTTCAGGGAAATTTAGATGAGAAAGTTTATGATGTTAATAGTATTTTTCAAAGGATAGAAATGTGCCTTTCTCTTGATAAAGGCAGTTTTATTTATAATAAAGATTTAGGTTCAACTATTCCTAAAGTTGACTATACCGTTGAAGAAAATTTGGCACAACTTGAAATGTACATAAATCAATGTGTATTCGGAATTGTAAATACCAGGGTAAATGTACTGTCAGTAAACAAAGAAAAACAAACTATAAAAATCAGCCTAAAGCTAAATCATAAGGAATATATAAGAGAGGTGAATGTATTTGGTAGATTATAATGAAATATTAAGTACAATGAAAAATGCATATAAAGAGAAAACAGGCTTTGTACCGGATGAATATTCCGACCAAGGTATTAAATTAAGAATACTATCAGGTGAACTTTTTAACTTTTCAAGTCAATTAGATTTTTTAGAAAAGCAAATGTTCCCTACAACTGCAACCGGTAAGTACCTTGACTATCATTGTGCAGAAAGAGGTGTCACCAGAAAGCAAGGTGCAAAAGCTACCGGTAGTGTTTTTTTTACACTTGACTCACCAACAGAAAGTACACTATTAATACCTAAGGGTACTGTTGTTTCTACATCAGGGGAAAATCCATTGAGATTTGTCACTACAAGAAACGGATATGTTTCAGTAGGAGGTACCTTTTCTATTGTAGATGCTGAGGCTGAATCGGTAGGCAAAAAATATAATATAGCTACTAAGAAGATTGCTACCTTGGTTTCTCAAGTGCCAGGTGTCTATTCGGTAACAAATAAAGATGTTTTTGAGGATGGTGAAGATATAGAAACAGATGAGGAACTTAGAAGTAGATTGATGTACATATATAAGCACCACAACAACGGCACTAACATTGCCTTTTATAAGTCACTTGCCGAAAGTATGGACGGTGTGTATTCTGCCGGTGTTGTACCTAAAAACAGAGGCACAGGTACTGTGGATATTTTTATTGCAAAAAAAGGTGCAACTGCTGATGCTATATTGGTTTCAAATGTACAGAGAACTATAGCAAAAGAAAGAGAAGTAAACGTTAGTACAGTGGTGTATAGTGCAACAGCCTCTAATGTAAATATCGGTGTAAAGCTGGAATTGGAAAACGGTTATAGCTTTAACAATATAAAAAGTCAGTGCGAAGCTTTGCTGAAAGACTATGTTGCAAGTTTAGGTGTTGGTGGTTCATTCTTTTTGTCAAGAGTTGCAGAACAAGTACAGAGTATTGAAGGTATAAAACGTTTTCAGTTTGATGATGCTTTAACTACAGATATGGTTGTAGATAATAAGCATTTTCTTAAATTAAATACTTTAGAGGTTACAAAGTTATAGTATGAATATATATAATAGAATTATGGATATTATCTGTAAGTTTAAGATTTACAGTAAGGACAATGTTAATTTGCAAGGTGAAATGTATGCTTTCTCTAAAGGTCTTGAGATTGTAGGTAATAGACTTGAAACTATGGAGAAAGAGTGCTTTGTTTCTACAGCAGAGGACTACGGTTTAACTGTAAAGGAAAGATATTTTGACTCTATTACCAGAGCTGATAACATTAAGGATAGGAGAGAGATGTTGTTATCTATTTTGTCAGTAAATGAAACTGATTTTAATTTATCCGGTATGAAAAAGTTTATGGGTCAGTTTCCTGTTAATTCAGAAATAACAGAATTTGCAGCTACAAACAGAATACTTATTACCTTTGATAAAAATGATTGGATAGTTAATAATTTTGATTTTGTAAAAAGCTGTGTGGAGGATTTCTTTCCGTCACACCTAGAATTTCAACTGCAAATTAATAAATAAAATAAGGGACAGTCTGCTTAGTGCAAACTGTCCCTTTTTGTTATGTATATTTATATGTCTAAACCAAATAGGTTGTGTAGTATAGACTCAATAGCAAAGTCATTGCCATAAGTTTGTGTGTAATAATCTTTGGCATAAACAAAGGCAATAGTTAAAACAGAAAGTACAATTATCAAGATTAAAACTTTTCTAAAAGTATGTTTCTTTTTCTTTCTAACCACTTGGTTGTAACCGTCATTATAGTCCTGTCTGTCAATATCATTATTTTCTCTTTGCTGAGAATGTGAGTAATACTGCTTTTGATTATTATAATTATTGTTATTGTTAGTTTGATTAGGAGTATTTTTAGCTCTTTCTCTTGCAATCATTTGGTCAAACTTGTGTTCGGCATTAGTAGCTAAAGTGAATTTGTTAACAGCCTTATTAATATCGTATTGGTCAATATCTTCTAAACTTAAAATTTCTGTTTCACCGTATCTTGCAGAATAGAACACAAGGTTGTCAATTGGAAAAGCGTTTTCTCTGTTGCCAAAATCTCTGTTAATTTCTGTCAGCAAAAAGTGAACCATACTCTTAGTAACTCTATCTCTGGGATAGCTTGTACCAATATCTGTTCTAAGGTCAATTATGGTTTTGTCAATAATCATATCACACTCGGTTTCGCCGATTAAGCTTTCACCAAAACCAAAGTTAGGATTAAAGATAATTTTGCTTTCAGGTCTTAAAACTCTTGGAATAAAGCTTTTCCCGAATTTAAGTGCCATTTCCTTGATTTCTATTACTTCATCAGGTGTTGCAGGTGTAAAAAATTGGCTAAGGTCAGAAGGAATAGCAGCCTTTCTGTAACACACATCCAGCTTAGCAAGAAAGAAACAGTGCTGAATTATATTGTTAGTTGAATCATCTTCGCCATCAATGTAATTTTGAAGTTGCATTGTAGCATATTCGTATCTTTCATATACTTCTTCAAAGTAGCTTTTTTCAATTTTAGGCTGAAGATTTCTGATACTTCTTTCTGCAATGCTGTTTTCAAATGGGTCACAGTTGGTGTCGTTACAGTAAGCTGCAACAATTACCTTAGCTATGTAGTGAAAAGCAAGTTCTATTAAAATATGTGACATATCACCTTTTATACGCATTGGTACATACAATTTGTATTCATTTGAAAAGGCCTCATTATCCGATAATGTAGAGAATAGGTCCTTTTCCGGTACAATGCTTGATACAGCAGACATTATCATTTCATCATTTGCTGTGTTGCCATATAAGTATGAATCAATTGCCACAAAATCACCGTCCGTTTATTTCTAAAAATTAGTCTAAACTTTATTATAATTCATCATAAGAAAAATTGCAAATATATCCATTATAAATGAATATATTATTTGTTTTTTTCGTTAAATCTTCTTTTTAGATTTTCATAAACAGAGTAAGGAATGTTAAGGTTGCCTTTGCCTGTACCCATTTTTATTTCAGGTTTGTTCTCGCCATGAAAGTCACTGCCACCACTTTTGATTAGGTGGAATTCATCAGCTAACTTTTCGGCAATCTCAGTTTGTTCTTCACTGAATTTAGAGTAATAAACTTCCATACCGTCAAGGTTCTTTTCTTTTGCAAGAGTTAAAAATTCCCTGATTTTATCTTCTGTCTTTAAATTTAGGAACGGATGAGCCCAAACAGAAACAGCACCGATGCTGTTGATGTACTCTATAGTGTCTGTGGCAGACAGCTTTTCAGGTGGAGTATATAGTCCGTTGCTAGGGTTAAGGTACTTTTCAAAAGCCTCACTGACACTTTCAACATAACCCTTGTGCATCATATAGTTTGCAATAACTGCTCTATTGATGTTACCGTTAGGAGTAGTTTTTACAATTTCCTCATATGTAAGGTCAAAGCCCTCTTTAATAAGATTATTAACAAGGTCAATGTTGCTTTGTGCCTTTCTCTTTAGGTCAAGCTGAACTTTTTCTTCTATTTCATCATAGTTTTCTTTAGGAATAAACAATCCCAAAATGTGTAACTCTGTGCCTTTATAGTCAGTGGAAAATTCTATACCACCAACAAGCTCTATATTACCCTTGTTAGGAGCATTTAAAAATCTATCCAAACCAAGTATAGTGTTGTGGTCAGTTAGTGCAATAGCAGAAAGGTTACTTTCCTTTGCAATTTCAACTAATTTTTCCGGTGTAAAAGTACCGTCAGAAAATATAGAATGATTGTGCATATCACATTTCATTTTTATCACCTCAATGGTATTTTATCACAACTGAAATATTAAGTAAATTATATGTTTAAAATAAAGAATTTTCAGCCGAAAATTGATGGAATAATTATTAAAACAAACAGTATAATTTTTATAAAGAATTATAGGACAAAGAGTGAAAAATAATTACAGTATAATTATAATTTTGCAGTTTATTTAGTTAAAAAATTAAAGTGTTTTGTAAAATCTAGGTTAATTTTTTAACAATGAAAACACACAATATGTAGTTATTGTGATAAGGGTAATACACTATATACATATATTGATAAATCAAAAATGTAAGAATATACTGTTATAAATTTCTGAAAATGTGAAAATAACGGTCAATTATTCTTTAAATTGCACTATAAAATTAACTAATATTTCGATTTTTTTGGTATTTACAATAATTA
>ERZ1034998.920-NODE-920-length-18041-cov-11.561603_pt1 | contig 18041 bp, 12 predicted proteins | sample MGYA00520621_ERZ1034998 | MGnify/ENA primary metagenome ERZ1034998 (study PRJEB33766, sample SAMN09781748) | gut metagenome | biome: gut microbiome | host: Homo sapiens | place: Madagascar | study: EMG produced TPA metagenomics assembly of the PRJNA485056 data...
AATCTATATTAGTCATATATTGTTATATGTGATATTATCAGTTTACATGGTATTGTATATAACGAAAAAGTCGTTGAAAGTCAATATTTTGCATTCAATTATTCTTTCATACCTTTGCTGCAGTCAAGCATGTTGGAGAAATGTTGAACAGGATTCGGCAGACGATATGCTCAACAAATATTGTATAGAAAGAGAATAACAAAAAAAACATACTATTATATTTTCCTATGGAAAAGATAGAACACAAATACTTACAGGCCGTAGACCTGATTAAGAAAGCCATTCTCCAGAGCCAATACAATGCTATAAGGCTCGCTAATCAGGAACAGTTGAAACTGTACTTCAGTATTGGTCGGTACATCTCAGAGAACTCGCGACGCGGGTTCTGGGGCTCAGGGGCGTTGGATATCATCAGTGTACAACTCAAGAATGATCTCCCGGGACTAATGGGTTTTGGTGTCACCAGCCTAAAGAATATGCGCAAATTCTATGAGGCATGGAGTGAACTGGAAGATAAATCGGCAAGCACACTTGCCGAATTCTGTAGGAATTCAATAATTTCCTCTCACATTCCCGGATACCAGAACGACTGCCAGTATTTTTCAGCGAATCTTCATACATTTGCATTGACAAAGATATGTAGAGTATGACAGATTTTGCAGCAATTGATTTCGAGACAGCCAATGAGTGCCCGTCCAGCGTGTGCAGCGTCGGAGTGGTGATTGTCCGTGACGGTCAGATCGTGGACTCTTTCTATAGCTTGATACATCCGGAGCCGGAATACTATAAGTGGTTCTGCCAGCAAGTCCACGGGCTGACCGAAGAAGACACTGAAGATGCTCCGGTTTTTCCGTATGTCTGGGAGAAGATAGCCCCGAAGATTGAGGGACTTCCGCTTGTGGCACACAACAGCCGGTTTGATGAAGGATGCCTGAAAGCGGCATTCAGGGTGTATCGGATGGATTATCCTGAATATGAGTTCCATGATACCCTTTCTGCCTCACGCAAACATTTCGGCTGCGGTTTGCCGAACCATCAGCTGCAGACGGTTGCCGCAGCCTGTGGTTATGGCCTGACTCGTCACCATCATGCCCTGGCCGATGCCGAAGCCTGTGCCCATATAGCAATCAAAATACTGTGACACTCAAGTTCAGGATTTTGGATAGTTCGTCATCTTTCTTATTTCGATAAAAAAGTCTATCTTGCAGCAAAAATTAAAGTATGAAGAAATTATTGCTGTTCATTTTGATACTGGTTGCAGTCGCTGGCGTATGCGTGGTCACCTGCCCAGACAAGGCGGCTCACAGCGAAGCATTGAAGGACCTCGTAAACACGGTATTGACAGAAGAACTGGCCGAAGGCGAAACCGAAACCGACGCCGGATTTGTGGCATTCGGGTCAATGTTGGGAACCGGCATCGCTGGAATTGTACTTGACAACACGCTGAAAGTAGAAAATCACTTTGTCTGCAGCGTGGGGACTATCACGTACGCCGGAAAGACCAAAATCGTTTCTATAGGCATCTTGAATCACGTATTCACTGCAGACAAAGAAGACTTCAAGCAAGCACTTGAAAGCCTCTGACGACGGCCCATTTGTCTTCTTCGGAACGGGCCGTCTTGAGTATGGTTCCGCCTCTCTGGATGGTGTTGCTGACGGACTGCGATGTAAATTCCTTTATCTCGTTGTTAATCAAGGCCTCGTAACCACGGTATATTCCCATAACCTTCCAACCGTTGAAGATGGAAGCCCTCAAAACTCAACTTCTGGGACAGGTAAAGAAAAGAGCATCACAGGAACGTCAGTCAAGATAGAACCAATTAAAATCGACTCGCCCGTCCTTATGTGTGAGACGAATCGTGTGTTTACCCTTCTCGAGGTACAAGCCATCTATCCACTTGCATTTCCACTCGGAAGTCTTGTCGAAAGTGACAAATTGTTCTTTTCCTCCATCTACAGAAACAGCCATCACTCCCCCAAGGAGAGTTGATATGTAGCGAGCTCCGAGCGAGTAGGTCCCGGTTTTTTCAACCTCAATCTGATACTCAACCCACGCATCCTGCTGATAGCAAAGAATCATAAGTTCACCGGCAGAATCGGTACACGGACGCACTTTGAACACATCCTTCCATCCGGTCTGCACTCCACACATATTGTGGGCGACATAATGCTCTGCCGGAATGACTTCGTGCCTCCCATACCAACAGTTTTTATCAAATGAAGAAAAGTTCACATACACCCTTCCCAACTCAGTAAGTTCGGGAGAGGAAACATCACTATTCAACAATGATATGGCTCCCCACTTACCCGTTGCACGATGCATGAACCATGAATATCCGTCCACATTGCTGTCCGTCTCAAGCATGTTGAGAACATCGGACATGAACGAAATCTGCTCGGCGACACTGTTTGTGATGCTACCGTTCGCATGACAAAACTCGGTCATAAACACCGGTTTGCCGTACTTGTCGAACTTGCGTATCATCGCTCGCATTCCGCTCACGTTCGGCATATAGCAGTGAAGAGCAATCGCATCGAAGGCATCGTTCCCTATTCCGTCGCAGGCAACAAACTCGTCAAGCCAGACCTCGGGGTCGTGATAGCCGGAGAGGGTGCCGTAATTCAATGCCGGAGACACCAGTTTCATTCCGATTTCCTTGGAAAACGCCCTCAACTCCGGCCAAGTCTTGGCAGCCACAGACGGCACCATATTGGCCTGGTCAACAAGGTTCGGCTCGTTGTAACCCAGAATATATCCCGTGGAAGGATAATCATTCTTGAGGCGACTGATATTTTCCTTGTTCAGTCCGGCATTCCAAACCATCGGATAAAACTCCATCCCCGCCCCGTAAATGGCTGAAGCATTCGCGGGATAGTTGTGGGACCAATTATAGTCCCAACTGACTCCCGGAGCGAGCAAGCGGGCATCTGAAGAAATCTGAAAATTGCCGCAGACTCCCCTCTTGGCACTGCGCGCCTGCTTTGTCCTGACTCGGAAGACATTAAAGTCTTCCTCGTGCGCCATTGAAGGCTCACTTTGACAAGACACTACAACAGGCGCGGCAGTGATAAGGGATAGCAACAGAATGATTATTCTGCTCATTCTTTTTCAACTATTTTTTGTACCAGAAAATGGCGTCAACATCCAGAGTGGTAGGGTAACCATTGGTTCCCTGAGTCCATTGGAGCACGTTTACAGCAGTTGATGCATTATATTTTTCTCCCGCCATAAATGCTGAAACAGGAATTTCGATTTCGTGCCATTCGCCATCTCTTTTAAAACCGTAAGCAGCTTTCTCGTCCCCAATGGTAATAGTAGCGTCAAGCATTCCGAGGCTGTACTCGCCTGCAGCAGTTCCTTTCATTGCAATATGGAGAGTGTAGTCGGCTGTAATTCCCTTAAGAATTTCACGGCGCTTTGCGGACTCAGCCTTCTCCTCATCGGTAAGACCTTCTGCAAGACGGAACGCATAACCGAACCAGTCACTGGCTGTCTTAACTGAGAACCAGTCAGCAACAACTCCGAAGAAGTTAGGACCAGAAGCGGTACCAGCCGCTCCGCCATTCCACCAGTCAAAGAAGAGAGTTCCAGTATTCGGTTCTCCATACACACCGTCAGCAGGCATAAAGTACTTGATCTTCTTCTCGATTTTCTTTATGGTAGTCTCATCCATAGAAATGATGATGTAGTCCGAGCCTTGGAGACAAGGATAAACCATGCTCGGTTTTGAAGTTACAAAACCTTTTTTCGAGAATCCGAAAGAAGGCTCATATACTACAGCCAGATATTCGGTGTCGGCATTGAGCCCCTCGAAAACCTCAGCAGCATTGCCCTTGAGCTTCTTTGCTGTTTCAGGAACGGCTTCTTTGTAGGCAGACTCCTCAACGACCCAAAGGCTGTATTCAGCAGACGCGTCATTAACCTCAACGCTGACCTTTACTGAATTTTCCGTAACCTCGGAAGTCTTTACGATGCAGTCGAAAGCATCACCCTTGACTTCTGACTTCTTGCATGACGCAAGAGAAAGAATAGTTGCCGCACAAAGCAGCAAGCTTGAAATCTTTTTCATAAAACGTGTATTTAAGTGGTTTATAATTAATTTATTGTCATCCGTATTCTAATACCCGGGATTCTGCTCCAGACCCGCAATGCGGACTTCCTCTTGAGGAATAGGCATAAGATAGTGGCAATCCTTGAATTCGTTCATATCATCTCCGTCAAGGAGTTCGAACCTGCTTGCGTCAATTCCGCTGATGAAAGGATATTCCGCTTTGAGTGAGCTCCAATTCGCAATTTTAAACTTCTCGCGATAGGCATTCATTGTCTCTTTGGCAATCCCCCAGCGGCAGAGGTCAAACCAGCGGTGGCCCTCCATTGCCAACTCCACCCTGCGCTCGTGCCTTAGAGACTCACGTGTCGCCTCTACTTCAGGGAGTGAAGCACTTGCGCGATGACGCACTTTATTGATATATGTTTTTGCCAAATCAAGTTCTTTCCCACTTTCTATAGCAGCTTCGGCATACATAAGAAGTACATCAGCATAGCGGATTTCTTTCCAATTCAAGCCGGCACGAGATGGATGTCCGAGCTCCGGAAAGTCGAAACGCAACCCCTTCGCAACAGCCTCTGCCGATGCAGGATACTGCTCCTGCTGATATTTTCTGTTGTAAAAATAGTTTGCATATTGAACCTCTGCCGTTTCGTTCTCAACCTCGGAAGGAAGCTGCTGGAGAATGGTCCAGTCACGGCGCGGGTCACCGGTCTCATATTCTGCATACAAATCCCAAGTCGGGCGATCATATCCCCAACCGGAAACACCTCCGACCTTAGCGGAACGCGGGCGCATCATTATGGTAGAGAATGTCCCTCTTGTAAAACCGAATCCCCCGTAATCGGAGTACATATCCTCAACATAGTTGATTTCAAAAACCGACTCTATGTTCCATTCATTTTCCGGAAGGAATTGGGAGAAATAATCTGGCGCAAGATCATATTTTCCGGAACCGATGATTGATTTTCCCCATTTGAGTACCTCGTCGTAGTTCTTTCTGTAGAGATTCACTTTCATCAGAAGAGCATCGGCTGCGCCCTTTGTCGCGCGGCCAAGTTCTGTCGCGGCATATTCGTCACATTTCGGAAGCACAGCTTCAGCGGCCTCAAGGTCAGAAATTATGAGTTCATAAATTTTCTCCGCACTCTCGCGCTGTTTTTTCCAGTCACGAGAATCCAAAATCGGCTCAGTAGTATAAGGGACTCCGCCGAAAAGACGCACAAGGCGGAAATAATAAAATGCACGCATAAATTCGGCTTCGGCAATGAAGCGGCTACGGTCAGTTTCCGTCATATCTTCCGGAAGCGTCATTTCACGAATGGAGGCTATCGCCTGATTGCAGCGGCCTATGCCGATGAACTGCGCATTGTAAAAAGCCTCAAGAAGTCCATTGCTCGGAACCACTTGGAATTTGCAGATGTCGAATGCAGCCGGCATATCCTTGAGATACTCTCCTCCCTTGATTGCGTCGTCCGAAGCAATGTCCCCGATGAGCCATTCGTTGCAGTAGGTTCCTCCGAGATTCCATGTCATTGGAACGTAACATCCGTTCACGGCCTGCTCCGCAGCACTTCTGGTGACGAAGAAGTCGCCGAGCTTGGATTCGTTAGGCTGTTCTTCCCGTAGCCATTTGTTGCAGGAAGTCAGGCAGAGACCGAGAGTCAAAGCATATATCAAATATCTGAGTTTCATTATTGTTGTGGTTTAGAAGTTCAGTGATGTTCCGAAAAGAATTGTACGTGACTGTGGGTAGTTTCCCCAATCTACACCTCCGCTGACCTCCGGATCGTAGCCACTGTACTTAGTGAAAGTCAGCAGGTTATTCGCGGAGACATAGAAACGCCATGAAGACACGTGGAACTTCTGCGTGAGGCGTGTCGGAATAGTGTAACCCAACTGGATATTCTTCAAACGCAGATAGGATCCGCTCTCGACGAAACGTGAATTTGCGTCATAGTTTCTGGAAGAGCCTGAAGGATTCGGAATTATGCCTTCGGTGGATGTCGGAGTCCAGACATTACGCATAGCTGTACTCAGCGTAGATTGCCTTCCATCTCCCTCAGTCTGACGACGAAGTGCGTTGTAAATCTTATTGCCATAAACTCCCTGAAGGAACATCGAAAAGTCGAATCCTTTCCAATTCATCGTAAGATTGAGACCATAGGAGAGCCACGGGAATGGATTTCCGATGTTCACCATGTCATTGGTATCAATGATTCCGTCACCATTTTGGTCCTTGTAGCGAGCGTCACCGGCGTGTTCTGTGATGTTGGAAGTACCGAACTGATGCTCCTTGACTTCCTCATCGGACTGATATATTCCCTCATATTCCCAGCCCCATAGACAGAAGAGAGGAAGTCCCTCATCGCACATTGTAAAGCCTCCCTGGATTCTCTCGCCACCATTCAGATGGGTGAGACGGTTCTTAACGAGAGAGAGGTTACCGTTGATGTCGTAGCGAAAATCTCCGACGGCATTGGCGTGACCAAGAGTAAGTTCAATACCTTTGTTGCTTACAGTGCCGACATTCATAGTGCTTGAGTAAAGGTTTCCGACCGTAGCAGGCGCCTTTACGTTAAGGAGCATATCGTAGGTGTTTCGGATGTATGCGTCGATATTTCCGTAGAGTTTGCTGTTCCAAAAACCAAAATCGACTCCAAGGTTAATCTGTTCGGTATATTCCCATTTACCTCCTGTATTTACATACGTTGTCACTGCCGCTCCGGGAACATATGCCGTGGACCAATTCGCGGTGGTGTTGCCAAAAGGATAGCTGACAAAGGTCAATCCCTGCATAATGGACTGCGTGAATGCCCCGTCACTGATTTTGTCGTTTCCAATCTGTCCCCAGCTGAGACGCAGTTTGAGATTGTCCAGAACATCCTTACTATTCTCCATAAAATGCTCCTGAGAAACTCTCCACGCTAAAGCGACAGATGGGAAATATCCCCAAGTATTGTTCGGGAACTTTGAAGAACCGTCCGCACGGAAATTTGCAGTGACGAGATAACGATTGTCGTAGCTGTAGAAGAAACGGCCCAAGAAAGACAGTCTCCTTGTCCTCGCAACTGCATCGCTGGAGTTTTTGTCCTCCGTTGTATTGGAGACATACCATCTGTTCGGGTCGGTCACAAGAAGAGTGGAGCCGTTGCCTGAGAGTGAATAGTAGTTGTACTCCTCTGTAGTCTGACCGACCATAAACGAGACGTCGTGCTTGCCGGCGAACTTCTTGGCAAAAGTGAGAGTGTTTTCATAAAACATCTCGGTGCTACGTCCCATTGCCGCAGAAACTGAATTCTTGACATTGGTGTCATAGTCGGAGAAATGGTACTTCTCACGATAGCTGCGGTTTTGCCAACTATAGCGATTCATACTTATGCTTGACTTGAAAGTTAGCCACTCCCAAGGTTTGATTTCGAGATAGCCATTGGCAAGAAGGCGTTCGTCAGTATTGTTCGGGTGCGAAGTCTCAAGCTGAGTGAACGGATTGTACACGTTGGTGTAGTTTGTTGATGCTGCAATCTTTCCGCTGATATCCTCTCCCGATTTGGAAAGCGTTCCCGCAGGATAGTGAGTAGGGTCCCACGGAGCCATTGAAATCGCTTGGAAAAGCACACCGTTGTATTGGGCGTTATTGCCAAGTGAACGGGATTTCGAAGTAATGTAGGAAAGATTGGTTCCGAGCTTTAGCCACTTTGTGATTTCGTAAGAAGCGTTGGTTCTGAGAGTGAGACGGTTATAGAACGCTTCCTTTATTGTTCCGTCTTGAGCAAAATAGCCTGCCGAGAGGGAATATTTGATTTTGTCTGTCCCTCCGTCAACGGATATGTGATAGTTCTGTATAGCCGCATTCTTGTGTTGAACCTCAGCCTGCCAATCAGTTTCCTGCGTCTCATAACTGAAGGTTTCCGGAGTGGCGTAATAATCACGTCCCAAACGGTAGGTGCTGAGCCAATTGGTGAAACCTCTTTTGAGTTCCTTTCGTTCCGCATCGGAATTACCGATTTTCACCATAGTTTCGACATATTCGTCCCTCTTCATCAAATCAAGAGTGCGCCATATATTTTGGACACCGCCGTAACAATCGAAGGAAACTTTGACCTTGCCTTCCGCACCACTCTTGGTGGTGATGATTATGACTCCGTTCGCTCCACGGGAACCATAAATAGCCGAAGAAGACGCATCTTTAAGTATTTCCATTGAGGCGACATCGGCCGAGTTGAGGAATGAGATATCCTCAGTAATGACTCCATCCACCACATAGATTGGAGATGAGTTGTTCACTGTCCCGACTCCACGGATTCGTACCTGCGCCGCCTGTCCCGGCTGTCCGGACTGGGCATTGACAGTCACTCCCGCAACACGTCCTTGCATCGCTTGGTCAACAGTCGCAACCGGAGCCACCTTGAGTTCATCAGCAGTGACAGAAGAAACAGCTCCAGTCACATCGCTTCGTTTGGTGGTTCCGTAACCGATTGCAACGACAGCATCAAGAGAGATTGCATCTGTCTCAAGCGAAACATTTTGAACACCGTCTTCCGTGACCTTGATTGTCTTTGAGATGTAGCCGAGACAAGAGTATTCGAGAGTCGTTCCCGGAGCAACGTTTATCTCGTAAGCCCCTTCCGCATCTGTCATCTCAGCGAGGTTAGCCCCCCTCGCCACAACTGCCGCATAATCAATCGGCAACTTTGTAGTGGCGTCAGTGACCTTGCCTTTTATTGTAATGTTCTGGGCTAAAGCATCATTAAACTGCCCACCCCAAGTGAAAATCAGCAGAATTATGCTGAATGCAAGTAAAGACTTTTTCATTTCTTGCGTTTTAGCGTTCTATACAATGTGATACGTCGTACTTTCTACCGATGCTTCATCGATTGCGAAACGACGATATGCAAAAGTAATGTTTTCATAATCACAAACATCCTATTTTCATGAAAAAGCAAACTCACAAAAACTCACACCATTGAGTATTAAGTAATTACGAAAAAGAAACCAACAAATCCGAGGGTACAAATAACCCTCCCGCGATGTTTCGCAGGAGGGAGAGATGCTATGCTCAGGCGCTAAAAGCGTTGAAGAAACTCGATAAGATTCTGTTCCCGAGAAAGATTAAGTTTCTTGCGGAGACGATAGCGCGTCATCTCAACACTGCGGTATGTCAAATTCATCAAAGGAGCTATTTCCTTTGACGACAAATCCATCTTCAAATATGCGCAAAGTTTTTTGTCGCTTACTGTCAGTTCCGGAAAAGTATTGCCCAAACGGGTGAGGTACTCATCGTAAACGATATCAAAATTCTTTTCAAACTTTTTCCAATCGTCATCGTGGCGGATATTGCTGTCAATGTTTTCCCTCATAGTGACGATGTGCCCGATTACATACTCCGGTTTTTCACCGTTCCTCAACATCCTTTCGGTTTTGTTCAAGCCTTCCTGAATGTCCATAAGTTCCTCATTTTTCCTCAGGAGATTCATTGTTGAGGTTGCAAGGTCATTGGCTTTATGCAGCAGATCGTTTTTCATCTGCTCCTCTTCCATTTCTTTCTCTTTACGGCGCGACACTTCCGCAATCCGCCTCCGGTATGCTGCCCGAGCGATATAATACAAGGCAACCAACAGGCATATAGCCAGGAAGGCATATAAAAAGTATGCCCAATTTGTCAGATACCAAGGGTGTTTGATAATAACATCCAATGCCGTCTCATCACTCTGTCCTGTGACGGCATTATAGGCACGGACACGGAAAATGTGATGTCCATAGGGCAGTTTCGTATAGTCTTTTGAGCAGGAAACTCCCGGAAGAGACCAGTCGGAGTCGTAACCCTCCATCAAACAGCTGTAGATTATCGCCTGCTCTTGTCTATACTCTACCATTCTGAATGTGAACCTGAGAGTATTTTCGTCCGGATTGAGTGTCCTTAATTCTGTTTCTTTGGAGAATATATTCTCCAGCACCGTCGTCTCCTTGCCTCCCTTTATCACTCTCACCCTCCTGATTATCAGTGGAGTAACCTCAGGCTTGCGATTCTTGAGCATAGCGGTGTTTATAACCGAAAAACCGTCTTCTGTATTGATGAGGACTTTCCCCTCTTCCAGATAAAGCAGATTCTCGAATCCCAATGGACGACGCGAAGCCATATAACGAATCGAGAGGGAATCGAGACGATAATCTCCCGCATTGTCCCTATATCCCAAAGCCTGTACCGTGCCGGAAGAATAGAAATCATCCCCGTCCGGTAAAGGGAAAAGCCTCATCGCGACCGGAGTGAAATTGAACCGCCTGTTAAGACTGTCAACAGGAACGGCAAGATTGCGGCTGTTGTTGAATTCGTAAAAGCCTCCCTCGGTGGAAAACAGCACTTTCCCGTCCACAACATTCGGATAATTGTTGAATGATGTAGGAAATCCGTTCCGTTCGCCAAAATACTCGCAGGAAACAGCTTCGGTAAATTCTTCGTTGAAAGTCAGACGAAAAAGGCCCTTAACCCAATGCGCCAGCCACATCTTTCCATCGTCGAAACAAAACGACTTGCTCGCATCATCGGCCCCTTTTATGAAACCGGCGAATTTCCATTTTCCTCCAGGCGTTTTTGTAAGTCTGAAGAAATGGTCGTATGTACTCCCGACAAGCAAATCATCCTCGCCCGTCGGAGCATCGAGTTTCCACGTGCCGTTTAGAGGAATTGTAGATTCACTGCCATCGGGATACATTATATATATACCGGAATCGTGACAACAGAATAATTCTCCGTTACGGACAGACAAATCCCAAACCTGACTAATACCATTATTGCAACGTGAATATATATTTTTCGCAGTCAAAGATTTATCAGTCACAAAAAGTCCCTGATTTGTCCCAAGATAGAGCTTCCCCTTCCACACGCACGAAGCATATCCCGTCCCGAAGACATCGTTGCCCGCGAACAATTCGCGTTCCGCCGCAGACAGGTTTATATGTGCAACACCGTTGTCAAGCCCGGCCCATATATTCTTCTGTTCATCAAAGCGCAAACTAAGTACAGTATTGTTCCCCAAACCGGAATCTGTATTCAAATTATACCACTCACCACTCCTGTTGTTGTAGATAAAGACGCCGTTAGTGACTGTTCCGAAAGCAATGTTCTCCCCGTCAGTGGCGGACGTATAGATTTTGTCGTTCCCAAGCTCGGAAGAAAAGGGATACTCTTTCTTTACCAGCTTACCGCTATCAAGAATAAAAACACCGTCAAGCCTCGTCACGAAACCAAGATTGTCGCCAATTTTCATAATCGCGCACACCCTCTTCTTTCTCAAAGACTCCGTTCCTTCGATGGCTTCAAACCTTCCTGAATTGAAATACAAACAACCCTCACCACTGACATAGATGTAGAGTTTGTCATCAATTACAGACGCGCAATAGATTCTTTTGTCAAAGCCATAGACTCTGACAGCATTGCCATCAAGCAGGTATATGTGCCTGTCGTCCTGAAACCAAACTTTTCCCCCGATTTTGCCAATACTCCAAATTTCAGTGGCTGTCACATCGAGCGTATCAAGCATCGAACGATAGACCGGAGCCTCACGACAATCCAATCCAAATTCTATCTTGCCGAGTTCATTCGTAGAACCGACATAAAGAACGGCATTGTCACGATCGTAGTAGAGAGAACGGACATTTGTTCTGTTGCGGTTGCGAAAAAGTGTCCACTCCCCCGAGTCGAACATAAGTACGCCGTCATTATTTGCAAAGAATGTAAACCTGTCCGGAGTGCAGGCCACGTCCCAATTCTGGGTAGCCGCGTGATAAACATCTTTCCTGAAATATCTGACTGAAGGGTTATGTGCCGCGATTGTTCCCTCAACAAATAGGGCGACGGTGAGTATAATCACCAGTATTGTTCTGTTGTGGTTCATCTTTCCGTCTATGGTTATGTGTTATAATGTCAACATTCTGTACTCAAGTTCATTCACCATCCAAGATGTGAGTTTATGAAAATGAGCTGTTGAGTTTTTGTGAGTACAAATATATTCAATCTTAAGAATTTTACAAATACTTTTGTATCGGTCAAACAGAACATAAAACTGATAATCATTATGCACTCTAAACAAAAAGGGACATTCCCTACAACTCCCCGCATACTCGCGGCTTTTTTGATGGCATTTTTCCTTATGGTCAGCTGTGGATGCTCGACCAAGATTGGACAACCGGTCTTGCCTGACTCGGAAGGCAACGGCTCTGAAACCGAGACGCCTGACGAAAACAAACCTGACGAAAACAAACCGGGCGAAAACGAACAGACTCCCGATTCGGAAGGCTATGTTTTGATGTGGTCCGACGAGTTCGACTCAAACTCTCTTGACACCGGGAAATGGCGCATTGAAGTCAATGGAAACGGAGGAGGTAACGCCGAACTGCAATATTATGACGAGAGCGGAATTTCATTGGGAAAAGATTCCGAATACGGCAATTCAGCCCTCAAAATTACTGCAAAGCGTGAACAACGAAATGGCAAAGCTTTCGTGTCCGGACGCCTAAACACATCCGGACATTTCCAATTCTGCTATGGCAAAGTGGAGGGAAGGATACGTCTTCCACGTACAGCCAATGGTCTTTGGCCGGCATTCTGGCTTCTTGGAGCGGACTTTCAGACCAACTCGTGGCCACGTTGCGGTGAAATCGACATTATGGAAATGGGCAATGCGGAAGGCATCAAGAACGGTACACAAGACCGTTTCTTCAACGGAGCTTGCCATTGGGGATACTACAAAGGAAGCGCTTATCCAAATTATGCGCGCTCCACTACGAATTCCTATAGCATTCAGGACGGAAATTACCACACATACACACTGATTTGGACGCCACAGTCCGTGAAAATGTATCTCGACAGGGACCTTCATCCGAATGCTTCCCCTTATTATGAAATGGACATCGTAAACAAAGACGATGACTGGGGTGTGGGATACTATTTCCACCACGATTTCTTCATAATCCTGAACCTTGCTGTCGGCGGCTATTTCACCGGCATCCTTCAGCCCGAAGGCATAACTGCCCTTCCGAACAACGGTGACAGCGCTACAATGTTTGTCGATTGGGTGCGCGTATATCAGAAAAAACAATAACCATATAAAATATAACTCGAAAATGAGAAAGAATCACTTATTGGGTGGGAAAACCTACATTTCCCCGGAGATCCTGGTTCAGAGCCTGGATGTCGAACTCGGCTTTGCTCAATCTATGACCGGAAAATGGAACGACAGTTCCAATTCAAGTGCTGACTTTTCAGGCTTGTCCAATGTTTATGATGATGAATTTGAATAGGAGGATTGGCTTATGAAAAAGAACACATCAATTATTTTGTCCGCACTTCTGTCAACAACTGTTTTTGTTGCCTGCACAGAAAGGATTGAGGACACTATTGTCCCCGGTAAGACAAGGACTATTGAAGTTCGGGTAGAAACCGAAATCAACGACGAAAATACAAATGGAGCAGTCTCCAAGGCTACATGGCAAGATGGCAAAGGACTGCACTGGGCCACTGGTGAAGCTGCTGTTTTCGGACTCGCCGACAACAAAGGCAGCAACAATAATGCAGAATCGTTCACCCTCGGAACAGACGGAACGGCCAGTTTTACAGGCAGCGTAGCCGAGACTGCAAGCAAATTCCTGCCTTACTATCCCAAAGTCGGAGCAGCCGGCGGAAATGATGGTGACCTTACAATAAATTTCCCGATTGCTCCCATACAAACTCAGACAGAAGCCGGGAAAGTGGACGTTTCGGCCGACAAGATTGCCCTTACAGGAGTATCCCCCATTGAGCTTGAGGCTCAAACAAGTTATTCTGCTGCAATGACTATGCAATCTTCAATGGTAAGATTTATCATCTACTCTTCCAAGGGCTCTACCGATGCTGTAAAATCAGTATCTCTCACAACCTCTGAGAATGCCAAGATCAGTGGATTGTGGGTTGTCGTACAGCCTTGGAACGGAGAATCCCGCGCATTCATTGCCGGTGACCAGAAATCATCAGTCACGGTAAATCTGGGCACTGCCTACAATTTGGAGGGCGTAACGGGCAAAGATGATGCTTCCGGCATATATATGGGAGTTTGCCCTGCGAAAACAACGGGTTGCACTTATGTGGTGACTACCGACAAGGGAACATACAGTTTCGAGTCTTCAAAAGAGAAGGAATTCAAGGCCGGCACAATTCACAATATCGCGCTCAACCTCGACAAGGGAGTATTCCAATCAACAGCAGAGGATGTCGTTTTCTATCCCAATGGCAGCGCCTCGCCTGCGCCTCAGAATGTGGACATGAATCAGCATATTCAACTTCTCGGTCCTACCACCGCCACTTATGGAGGAGAGCCTGTCACAATGACTCGGGAAGACTGCGTCCTTGTGAGCGTCAATCCTGACGGCAGCAATGCCGATTGGGCTGTAGCCGATTGGGAAAACACCAATAATTACAACCTTCGGATAACGATTGCCAAGAACAAATCCACTTCGGACCGTTCTTGCAAAGTTTATATGGAATACAAGGGTATCCGTTCAAGAAATTTCATCCGTGTCCACCAGGACCCTGGCAACGGACTCCCTGTGATTGTACCGACGCTCACGCCAAAATTTAAAGGAGAAATATCCTATAAAGGAGAAACGGTTGAAGCCGCCACCCTTGAACTGAAGGTTGACGGGGCAGCGGTAACGGGAGCAGATGTCGATTCTTACGTCGCTGACAGCAAATATGGTATATCCATTTCTTGCGGAGGGGCAGCGGCCGTATGCAAGGAAGGCATTGTCAGCATTACTGTTCCGGAGAACAGTTCGTCCAGAACCAAATCGTTCAAGCTTATTGTAAAAACAGAGGATGGCTCAGCAGAGTCTTCTTTCACTCAGGCAGCAAACCCTGCGGGAGAAACAGAGACGCACACATTTGAATATGTGGTCAGAGCAGATTATCCGGAAAATATCAAACCGGGACTTGAAAATGCCGCAAAATCATGGCCATTGTATCATTTCTCAAACATCAAAATCGATGGCACTGCATACCCTGCCGGAACAATGAAGAACATTCCTGAAGACCTGCAGAATGCACTGATTGAACACGCATTGAAACTTGCTGACTTGGAGAAGGAAGATATTGGCAATCAGGTCGGGCCTCAATACACTGCGGAAGAAATGAAGACATTCGTATCATTCACCCCTGTTGTTGACGATGGCGCAGAAATGCACGTTAACGTCAATTTGACTGCAAACACTACGGGACAGTACCGTAATTTCAAGATAATATCATATAATTCGGACGGCAGCATATACAGAACAAACAAATATTTCCAGGTTCAGTAACGCAGATTCGCGTCAAAAACATAGTCTGGACATATACATAGTATTCAATCCCCCGCAGATGAGCGATGTCTGTGGGGGATTGCACTTTTAACATTCTTTCACGAAACGCTCACGAAATGACGATGAAAAATTACTAACTCTGCGAGTTTGAAAAATCATCAGAAGATGAAAATATGATGTACACTGAATTCATCTCTTCGGACGGGCTTGTCAGGGATGCGCGGAAGTCGCTTGAGAAACTCAAGACTTACGATTTTGAGGCTCCTACTTCACAAACACCATTTCCTTCAGCAGGTGGCTTGCGCCGGCGAGCTTGTCAATGGTAAACAGGACATAACGGATGTCGAGCGAGATGTTGCGGCAGTAGTCAGGGTCGAAGACGATGTCGCTCATCGTGCCTTCCCATACGCGGTCGAAATTGAGTCCGATCAGGTTGCCGTCCTTGTTGATTACAGGGCTTCCAGAATTGCCTCCTGAGGTGTGGTTGGTGGCAATGAAGCAGACAGGTATGGTCTTTTTGCCATTGGCAGTGGTAATCGCCCATTGACCATAGTCCTTTGCGACATAGATATCGCGCAGCCGCTGTGGAATGTTATAGTCGAAAATCTCCGGATTGTCCTTCTGCATTATGCCTTCAAGAGTGGAAACAGGCTCATAATAGACTCCGTCGGCAGGAGAGTATCCGGCAATGCTTCCGTAAGCCACTCTGAGAGTGAGATTTGCATCCGGGAAGAAGGACTTTTCCGGCTCAAACGCCATCTGCCCCCTCATGTAATCCCTGTAAAGCAGCGTAATCTCCTGATTCAGACGCTTCTCATAAGGATATACGTCACTCCCGTACCATCTTCTGAATTCATTGGCGAACCTTACCGCCGGGTCAGAACGCATCACCAAGGAATCTGCCGCATCAAGTTTTGCGACTTTCTCAGCGTCTGCAAAAACAGATTCGCCGAACAATGCATCTGCCCATTTGCCGACACTTCCGTAACGTGCCAACTCCCCTTCCATATATTCCGGATGAAACTCAGCGGGAACATCTTTGACGAAAGCGCTCATTGTCGCCACGAAAGATTCCTTGTCAATGGGAAGACAGTAGTCCTTGAAGAAAGCCTCTGACATTGACGCGGCACTTTCATTGTCCCCGTGGGCAATCTCCTGGGCCACAGAAGCCGCAAAACGGCAAAGTTCCACAGTCGCAGCCGTCTCGCTATAATACTCTTTGGCGAAGGTATAAGGTTCCAATGCCCTATACAACGAATCCAGACGCGGAAGTATGGTGCTGTACTCAGTCCCTGCCGCCCACTCGGCAAACCTCTTTTCATACTCGCGTTTTGCCTCTACAGTACCCAGACGGTTGATTCCCTTCATCTCGCCCTGCCATTTTTTCCAAGCATTGGCCACACCGGCGTTCTTCGAAGAGTACTGGATTCTGACCTTCTGGCTCTGGGACATATACTTTCTATGAATGTCGAGCCGCATTGTCCTCAATGCAATTTTTGCAGGGTCAGACACCTCCGACACATATCTCACTCCTTCAGACATGATATATTCCTGAGTCCTTCCCGGGAAGCCGTACACGAAAGTAAAATCGCCTTCCTGGACACCTCCGAGCGAAATCTTGAAAAACTTCTTCGGGGTATAAGGGACATTGTCCTCAGAATACTCAGCCGGATTATTGTCCTTGTCGGCATAGATGCGGAAAATGGAGAAATCGCCCGTATGGCGCGGCCACATCCAGTTGTCAGTATCCCCGCCGAACTTTCCGATAGAAGATGGCGGCGCACCTACCAGACGCACATCACTGTATTCGCGGTAGAGGAACAGGAAATACTGGTTCCCGTAGTAAAGCGACTCGACAGTAGCGCGCAGTCCCCTGCCCTCTAATGTCGCCTCCTTAACAAGCCGCACAGTATTGGACTTGACAATGGAATCCCTTTTGGTTTCTGTCAATGCAGGGGTCACCCCTTCCAAAACTCGCGAAGTAACATCTTCCATTCTTTCCAAGAAGCTGACTGTCAGCCCTTTGTTCGGAAGTTCCTCGTTTCGTGTCAATGCCCAGAATCCGTCCCGCAGATAATCATGTTCGACACTGCTGTGCTTCTGAATCTGGCTGTATCCGCAATGATGATTGGTCAGAAGCAGCCCCTCCGCAGATACGACTTCACCTGTACATCCGCGTCCGAAAAGCACGACCGCATCCTTCAGCGATGCCTGGTTCACGCTGTAAATGTCTTCAGCAGAGAGTCTGAATCCCTTGCTCTGCATATCCCCTATCCGCTCAGAAATCAGCGACGGCAGCCACATCCCCTCATCCGCAGAGGCTGTTGTTTCCGCAAAGATTCCCAATGTCAATGTAACTGTCAATGCTCCAAGAGCGTTCCTGAAAAATCCTTTGTGTATCATCCGGTTATGGTTTGATGTATGTTTTGTTTGATTGTTATGTTCTGCATGACGATATGAAGAACATAACACAAAGATAATCAAATGCCGCAAAAGTGACCTCATGCAATAATGAGGATTTTATTAATTTTGCATGGATTTGAACATTTTGTAGAAAGATTTAGACATTTTGTAAGTCAGATTTGAACATTTTGTAAGACGGAAATGACATCGAGTAGGAGGAAAACGAAGTAGTTTTCTTCCTACTTTCGTTTTCCGACCTCT
>ERZ1034998.922-NODE-922-length-18032-cov-3.920120_pt1 | contig 18032 bp, 16 predicted proteins | sample MGYA00520621_ERZ1034998 | MGnify/ENA primary metagenome ERZ1034998 (study PRJEB33766, sample SAMN09781748) | gut metagenome | biome: gut microbiome | host: Homo sapiens | place: Madagascar | study: EMG produced TPA metagenomics assembly of the PRJNA485056 data set...
AATTGTTGCATTTACGCCATTCAGCGCCACTATCTCCAGCCCATTCCAGCCCATAGATACGCCCTCCGCAGCCCCCGTTTTTGGGGCGGAGATTATGGATGGAAGTCGGGGAAAGACTGATGCGGAAAGGGGGATTTACATTCACATTTCTACTGCTTTCATAGTTGGTGATGAATGCAGCCTCCTTAGCCACACACAGCTTTTTCACCTCTTCAACCTTACCAAATATCAGCAGGAGGGCAACACCTATTTATATTATATAAGTTAGCAACTACATGCGACGTTGCTCTTCGTTACCCGCACCGGTACCGCGGAACTTGCTGCGTGTATTGTTGAAACTATAGCTTACCGTGAACTCAACCTTGCGCATCGTATTATTGCCTACACTCCAGCTCAGCACATTGGCAGTCTGCATCCACTTACGGTTGGAGTACGTATTAAAGAGGTCGGTCACCGACAAGTTCAGATTCCACTTGTTTTTGGCCAACGCTTTTGATATATTCATATCCACCCTGAACTGCTGATGGCTGTTATTCAACCCGTCGTGTGCCAGAGATGAATACAGGATATTACAAAATACATAAGTATCCTTGGGCAGCACCACCATATTCTTGACCGATGCCTTATAGAGAGGTTTGTCGAACTTTCCGCCTTGGAATGTGATGAACTGCTGACTGTAAGAAGCCTCAACCGTAGGACGCCAGGCACCCAACTGGAAACCATAAGCAGCCCCAAACGACAGGCTTTTATAGGTATGCAGATTGATAGTACGCAGAGCCAGCACGGAGTCCACTTGCTCCAATGGGAAATATGATGTGAGCAGACGATTCCGGCTAAATCGGCCATTTGCCATAATCTTCAGTTTGCCGAAACTGGCCACCAGACCCAATTTATGGATATTGGCACTACGCAGCAATGGATTTCCCACTTCATAAACATAATCCGACACAAAACTCGTAGAATTGTTAAGCTGTCGATAAGTAGGACGCGCCACACTATAATCGTAAGAAAGAGACACACGATTGCTGCCTTTGGTATAAGCCACTACTACTGAAGGATATAGGAGTGTACTCGTATAGCTGGCATCAGCATCATACTTGTTGTTGGAATAATAGTTGAAATTGATATGTTCTGCTCGAAGACCCAATGAGAGCGAGAAATCTTTCAGCCTGACATAGCTATCCCAAAACAGGGCATAATTGTTCTGTTCTGAAACGCTCTTGCTGCTACTCATAGCTGTCTTCAGCGTACCCACGATGCCATTGTCTGCATCAATCCTGGTGCGCGACACCTCGCCACCTATCTTCATATCCATTCCCCATAAAGGGAAGCCATACACAGCTTTACCGGCATACAGCCACGAGTTGAAATGGTTTGATTCCAACAGAGTTTTCCTCTCTTTGACGAAGTACTTGTCCTGACCATACAGTCCATTGATATGAAGCATGTCTACATCGGCTTGAAACAACCTGCGTTTGGGCATTTCATGACGATAGTATCCATTGACCAGATGATAGTTCTGCCGTATGGAGTAGTCGGCATCCCAACTACGCTCCAATCTCCTACTGCCTTCATAGAAGCTCTCTGTCTGGGCTGTACCTCTACAAACATTCTGCTTGGGATGCAACATATAGTCATACTTAAGGCCGGCCGACACACCATTATCCGCTGTATAGTTGAAACCCATAGCCCCTCCCAATTGTGACATTTTATTATTGGCATCATTGCGACTGTCTACAGAGCGCTTGCCAAATGCCAAGTGCTCTTCGCTACGTTCATGCTGAGCAGCATGGGCATACTGAAGATTTCCGAAGAAATCCCATCGTTTCACGCGATAGTTAAGGTCGGCAAATACGGCCTCTCCCACACGGTTCTTCCCCGTAAGTTGACCAAACAGCATACCACTCCATCCATCGCCTTGCTTTCTGATAGTAGTAATACGTATCACAGACTCTGTCCCCGACGGATATTCAGGGCCTGGTGTCATGATTATCTCGACCTTCTTTATCCGAGAAGGCACTATTCGTTTCAGTTCTTCTTGCCGCAGAATACGCCGGTTGTCTACATAATATATAGGAGCACCTCGCCCGAATACCTTGACATCCTTGCCATCGGTCGTTATGAAAGGCAACTGCCCGAGCATATCGTTGAGAGAACCAATCTTGGCCAATGGGGTTTGCTCTATATTGGCCACCAGTCCTCTATTGTCAAAGCGCACGGCATCAGCCTTTACCACTACTTCTTTCAAAGCCGTCACCTCTGCCGCCAAGGGGATGTCACCCATGTCTCCACCGCCAACTACCCTGCGTTCTTTGCTCGTATAGCCCAACATAGACATACGCACCAAAGCCTCTTCGGGAACATCGCTTATCTCGAAGCTACCATCATCACCGCTTGTCGTTCCTTTCACGAAAGTAGTATCTGGCAATGCATATACCACCACATTGGTATAAGCCAAGGGAGTACCTGTTCCCTGCTCTACCACCTTCCCCTTGACCACGCACTGCGCATTAGCCACTTGGGATACCATACTGAGCAGGCTCACCGCTAAAATCAACACATTCCTTTTCATGGTCATTTCATTTTAAGATGTTTATAATAAGCCTCCAGATACGAGTGCAACATCTGCAGCGAACGAAGTACAAGAACACAAGCATCTGTTTGGAAACAATCATTTTTTACCCACAGCCTATCATTTGCATAGTCTGCATCGTATTCAAAGCAACAATGTATATACTTTACATTCCTACCCGTCAAACCACCACTACAAACGATATCATAAGCCTTATACAACATTCGTTCCTTTATCCTTAAGAAGCGCTCAAAGTTAAAAAAAAAACGGTTTTACAAAAAAAACCATTGACTTTTTTGCATTTTATTTCTACTAATTGCTTACAATTGTAAACTATCTATACTATTTTAGCTACAAATCATATAAATTTTCTCATCACAAACCGAACCCAAACAGTTTACATACCGTCGTACCCGACTATTTTTATACATATAACGAAGAATGATGGGATGGCGCAATTTGTTTACTATGCATTAGCTCTGGCGAGTGGACATTTCGTGGTTATCACTATGCCGACGGCTGTGATTTCCAGAGATGGCTGGCATGCCTTGCAGAGTCTGGACTTGCCCTTTGTTTTCACAGTGGCTGCCGGCGCTTTCGCCGAGGACATCTTCACAGTCGCCGAGGGTACCTTCACACTTCCCGAGGGTACCTTCACGGTCGCCGAGGGTATCTTCAGAATTATTGCGAGGAGGGATATGGATATTTCATGGCTTGAAATGATTGTTGCGGAGCTTGATACTGGTATTGCGTGTCACGAAATTACTCTGATGGGATGCTGCATGGGAATGTGAGTGGCTAACGGATGAGCGAAGCGGGTAATAGGTGCGACAAAGTGGACAAACTTGCAGACAAAGCGGGCAACGGATGTAGCAAGATGAGTAGCCGTGTACAACAAAGTGGGCTGCCGTGTATTATAAAGTGGGCTGCAATGTACAACAAATTGGATGGTCAGGGACTATAAAGTGACTGCCCTTATATATATAATAATGTAGGGAATGGTAGAAATAGCGATTTGCCTGTTGGCGGAGATTGCTACAACGCTGGGAGCGGCCGGGAGGGCGGCTGGGCTTCTATCCACTCTTCCTCGGACTGTCGTGGATTTTCTCGGGACTGTCGCGGATATTTTTGGAGTTGTCACGGATATTCTTGGGACCGTCGTGGATATCCTCGGGGCCGTCACGAATATCCCTGAAGCTGTCACGGATATCCTCGGGACTGTCGCGGATATCCTTGGGGCTGGGGTGGCTCAACCTCTTGCCTATCCCGCCGCCACAGCCAGCCACACGGCGCTACCACTGGTCACCGCTATAGCCGTTGTGACGGAAGGGGAATTCGTCCTCTTCCTTAGGGACAAACATCGAGTCGTCTTCGCTCTCGCCGTCCATACGGGCAAGCGCCTGGCTGTTCTTGAAACAGGTCTCGAGATAGTCGTTACGATGAAAATATCTGCCGAGCACCTCGCGGTAGTCATCAAAGGCCTGCGGCGATGGCGTCTCGGTGAATATACGGGCAATCGCAGCCTCAACCTCATCAATGCCGCAGTCCTCGGCCAGACAGGAGAGCGCGCCCAAGGCATAGGTCCAACCCCGCTTGGCATACCGGGTGACGAGCCTTACCACCCGCTTCCGGCAGACATTGTCTATACGACAGCCGTAGAGCCTCGACACGACCAACACGCCAAGATAATCGAGCCTCGCGTCGCCACACCACGACTCCACGATGTCGAGGAAGTGGTTGCAGTCGTCCTCGGGCGAAGCGAGCAGCATCTTCAGCCCCGTCTCGTCCCTATAGTCGATATACTCTTCCACCTCTGCCATGCGGCGCTGGCAGTCCTCGAGTATGCTCACCATCCGCGCGTCGGGCTCTATCCCCACCCCGTGTAGGAAGAACTGGTGCAGGTTGTCTATCAGCGGTTCGTCATTGCACTGGAATGCGAACAACATCTCCAGAAGGAACTGCGGCGTCTGGTTCTGACAGTAATCCTCGGCATAGAAGGGGTTGGGCTCGCCCCGCTCGTCATACTTGTCGATGCAACCCAGCACATCCAGGGCGTCGGAGTCGCGGGCAAGCGCCTTTTCCACATAGTGGCGCGTGTAGCGGTTGTCGGGGCCCTCCCGGCGGCTACATTCATCGAGGAAGAGACGCAGCGCATATCTGTTATAGTCCCTACCCTCGCTGTAGGCGGCATAGACGCTGGCGGCATCGGTCCATCCATAGCGCTCGACGAGCTGCCTGTTCTTGTCCACGAAATCGATGCTGCAGTCTACCTCAGCCTCCTGACTCAGCAGTTCGTCTGCCAGCAGTATGGCGAGCCCTCTGCCTATGGCGCTATCCAGTTCATTTATCATCGAAGCCATCTCGCGCCTGTCCACCTGCGTCCTGCCCACATAGGGGTATAGCATCAGACGGCGCACCGAGCTCTCGTCTACCTCTACGGTCATCACCATATCACGGGCCGTCACCCAGTCCCTGACCCTCACGTCTACTATCACTTGTATCATATCTTCCATTTCCGTTATGCTTGCCGGCACCATGCCAACAGTCTGCAAAATTAACGAAAATCATTCCGTCCACAGCGCTCGAGATACGTATAAAACTCTGCCGGACCCACTTTTTCTCCCTACTTGTCATGGCCAGACAAAAAAGTGTGCCCTTTTGCACCCATTACTCGTTTTTTATTTTTACCTTTGTCACACATTGACAATCGTATTACACCTATTTTATATTATATAGACAATGAAGACATCTAAGAAGTGGACCATCCACATTGCCTGTTATGTGATAGCCGCCCTCGCGCTATCCGTTCTCAACGAGTTGCACCCTGCGGTGAAATACCGCACAGAAGTAATCGAGCCGCAGACCGAGGCCCTGCAGCCCACGGCAGTCATCGACCTGGACAACGACAACCCCTATGCCTACGCCGGACAGGAGAGCGACGGCAAGCTGTATATCTATGCCGACAGACAGCTGGCGGTCATGAACCCGCGCGTCTCCGAGAACCGCAATCTGACATTCATGCAGATTGTCACCGCTGCCGACGGCGCTATGGAGCTCCATGTCAAGGGCTTCATCAATGTCGATGCCCAGGGCCACTACTCGCTCGATGATGCCGGCAATGTGGGCAAGCCTATGGTCATCAAGCAGGTCAAGGACGGCGAGCCCATCATGCAGAACATATCCAATATCGACACCAAGCGGTATAAGATACGCCTCCTGCGCAACGCCCCTCTCGGCATCAATGCCGACGCCGTGGCCGAGGCAGCCCAGCGCGTGAGTCCCGACTACACCCCCGCGCCCCAGCCCGACCCGGAGCAAGAGAAGGTGCAGGAGTATATCCACAACAAGAGCCTGCTGGTCTACAAGAGCACCGTCTTCTACTCGCTCCTGGGCATCACCGTGCTGGCAGTGATTATGGCCATCCTGCTCTTTGCCGAGCGCGACGAGATAGAGTTGGGTCCGAAGAACAAGATAACCACCTGCGACGACGAGCTGACCATCAGTACCGAGTACCAGAAGATGCCCAGACTGCTCCTGGTGAGCAACTATCTCTTGCTGGCCCTTATCGCCGTCATCACGGTATGCCTCTGCGTGCCCCAGCTGACCGAGACTATCTTCGCCAATCTCTTTGCCGGCTTCTTTGAAGGTCTGGGTGCCATCATCATGCTCACGGCACTGGCCTGCGCCATGGCCTACAACTGCTGGATGATGAGCCGCCACATCAAGGCTGCCGAAGCCTGCGACACCGACAAGGGCTTCTGGCTCACAGCCGTCGAGATACTGATGGTGATTGTGGTCAACACCGTGGTGGTGGCCATGTGGCTGCCCGTGTCGCTGGTGCCCGTCTTCGGCATCAACGTGATACTCGCCCTGCCCAACATCATCATCGCCTATGCCACCAGCGCCCACCGCTCCGAACTCCACTGGATGCTGCCCGTCCACGAGATATACAAGTGGATAAGCGGCTTCACCGTACTGGCCATCGTCGTACTGCTGTGGATATTCAACTGTCTGCTCCAGGGCAAGGTGCGCAGCGACAAACTCGAAGCCGCCGCCAACGCCAAGCGCCAGCTCTCTGAGGGCAATGACTTCTATGCCACCGGAGAAGACGGCAAGCTGCACCACTTCCAGCGCGTAGGCTCCAGCGACGAGTGGCGCGACCTCAGCGATGAAGGCGGCCAGATCTACTACCGCAACGGCACCGTATTAACACGTGCTGCCTACTAAGAGAACATGATGCCAGATACAGCCACACTACTCTACCGGCGTGTAGAGGCACTTGCAGACCTCGACAGCGATGCCGTCGAGGTGCGCAACAGGAGTCTGCACGCCGCCCTGGCGCAGGTGTGCCATGAGGGAGTCAAGGACACGGGCATGGTCTTTGGCAACCTGTTTTCGCAGGTCGACTACCTGTGTCGCAGCCGTGCCGTGGGCGCCGCCGACAGGCAGGAGATACAGACCATGCGCCGCCACTCCAACAGCACCGAGCCCATCGCCGACGCCGACTGGCCCTACGACCTGCGCGCGCTGGCTCTGCTCGTGTCGGCAGTCACCTCCACCGACGTGCCCTCTACCCTCGTGGGCCGTCTGCCCGTCATGGGGCGTCCCGCCGACCTCAGCCACACCATAGACCGACGCTATCTGCGCTGCGTGGTCACCGACCATGACGACCAGTTCATCCACGTCCATGCCGACGGCGAAGGCACGGGCGACACCTATACCGTCGACTACACCGCCCACAGCTATCTGCAGCCCCTGCTCAAGCGCGGCATGCAACTCAACCTCATCGACTGCCATGAGGGCAAACACCTCGAGCCTGGGCTCATCATCGTCGAGCCCGACTATCTGCTCGACATCAGCCAGATAGCGCGCTGCTTCACCGACTACGGCCACCATCCCCTCGCCTATGTCGCCAACAGGCTCAGCCCTGCCGCCAACTCCTATGCCATACTCCTGGGTAACTTTGCCGGACGCGCCCTCGACGACATCATCAACCACCCGACGGACTACGACTGGCTCGACACCCTGCGCACCAACTTCCGCGAGCGGGCGCTCGACTACTGCACCTGCCCCGACTTTGCCGGCGGAGCCACATTCAAGAGCGACGCCAAGGCGCAGGTCGACAATCTGTGCGGCATCGTAGACAATCTCTTCGCCCCCGACCCCGCCTCGCGCCGCCAGCCCTACAGGCGCGACCGGGCCATCCTCGAACCTTCCTTCGTCTGCGAGCGGCTGGGCATCCAGGGTCGTATCGACCTCATGACCACCGATATGCGGCTGCTGGTCGAGCAGAAGTCGGGCCGCAACTACAATATCGAGCGCGGATATGCCAACCAGTATGGCTCCTTCCAGAAGGAGGATCACTATGTGCAGCTGCTGCTCTATGCAGGGCTGCTGCGCCAGAACTTCGGGCTGGGCCGCCGCAAGACCGACATACGCCTGCTCTACTCCAAGTATCCCCTGCCCGGCGGACTGGTAGCCGTCAACGAGTACCAGGCCCTCTTCCGCGAGGCTATAGCCCTGCGTAACCGCATCGTGGCGCAAGACTACGCCATAGCCCACGACGGGTTTGGCAGCATCATCGACCAGCTCACTCCCGAGACCATCAACGAGCACCAACTGTCTACCCGCTTCTTCTCCGACTACATTCTGCCCCAGCTCCAGCGCCTGCTCACTCCGCTCCACACCATGAGCGCCGTAGAGCACGCCTACTTCTGCACCATGGCGACATTCGTGATGCGCGAGCAGCTGGCTGCCAAGGTGGGCAGCAATGAGGGCATAAGTGCCAGCATGGCCGACCTGTGGAACATGCCTCTCGCCACCAAGCGCGAGATGGGCAACATCTACACCGGGCTCACCATCACCGGCAAGGAGAAGAGCAAGGGACGCGGCGGATGGGACATCGTCAGCCTCGACGTGCCCGACCAGGGCGAGGACTTTCTGCCCAACTTCCGCCCGGGCGACTCGATATATCTCTATGCCTACACCGACACGCCCAACCCCACCGGCGCCATCCTCTTCAAGGGTTCGATAGTGGCGATGAGCCAGCACAGCATCACCGTGCACCTCAACGACGGCCAGCAGAACGAACATATACTCGCCGACAGCACCTATGCCGTAGAGCACAGCGGTTCCGACAACACCTTCACCGCCAATCTGCGCAGTCTGAGCGAACTGATACACGCGCCGGGCGACCGCCGGCAGCTGCTCCTCTCGCAGCGCGAACCCACAGCCGACACCTCGCGACGACTCACCCGCCCCTACAGCCCCACCTACGACGCCACGCTGCTCAAGGTCAAGCAGGCCAACGACTTCTTCCTGCTCGTGGGCCCGCCGGGGACCGGCAAGACATCGATGGCGCTGCGCTTCATGGTCGAAGAGGCACTCTGCGACCCCGACGCATCGCTGCTGCTCACCTCGTACACCAACAGGGCGATAGACGAAATCTGCGCCATGCTCACCGAGGCGGGCATAGACTATCTGCGCATAGGCAACGAGCACACCTGCGACCCCCGCTTCCGCGACCAGTTGCTCGACAGGCGCGTGGGCGAGACTCCCAGACTCGACCACGTGCGCCAGACGCTGCTCTCGGCACGCGTGGTCGTGGCTACCACCACCACGCTGCAGAGCCGCACGCCCCTCTTCACGCTGCGCCGCTTCTCCCTGGCCATCATCGACGAGGCCAGCCAGATACTTGAGCCTTCGCTGATGGGGCTGCTCACCCATATCGACAAGTTTGTCATGGTGGGCGACTACAAGCAGCTGCCGGCAGTGGTACAGCAGCCCGCCGCACTGTCGCAGACCACCGACCCGCTGCTCACAGCCATCCATCTCACCGACTGCCGCAACTCGCTCTTCGAGCGGCTTTACCGCCGCGAGATGGCATTGGGTCGCACGCAGTTTGTGGGCATCCTGCGACGTCAGGGACGCATGCACCCCGACATCGCAAGTTTCCCCAACGAGATGTTCTACCGTCGCGAGCAGCTGGAGTGCGTGCCTCTGCCCCACCAGCAGACCGACGTCATCTACCCCACGCCACAGCCCCAAGCCGCCGACGGTCTCGACACGCTTCTCCACCATCACCGCCTGCTCTACTTCCCCTCGGCCGGCAATCTCTCGCCCACCCAGTCAGACAAGGTCAACCCCGTAGAGGCGAGGATAGTAGCCCGGATAGTCGGGCGGATATACTCCTACTGTGGCAAGGGCTTCGACCCCGACCGCACGGTGGGCGTCATCGTGCCCTACCGCAACCAGATAGCCATGATACGTCGCGAGATTGAGCAGATGGGCATCGAGCCGCTCACCCGCATATCCATCGACACCGTGGAGCGGTATCAGGGGTCGCAGCGCGACGTTATCGTCTACTCGTTTACTATCCAGCACGCCTACCAGTTGGACTTCCTCACCGCCAACTGCATGGAGGAAGACGGCCAGGTGATAGACCGCAAGCTCAACGTGGCGCTCACGCGTGCCCGCAAGCAGCTTATCATTACCGGACACGAACCTACGCTGCGCCAGAACGCGCTCTTCGCAAAACTCCTGGACCATATACGCAGCAGGGAGGGATATGCCGAGCCGCAAGAAGAGTAGCCCGGTCGTGGGAACAAGGATTATCGGCAGAGACCTTATCGCAGAAGTTTTGCCACAAACGATTGTGGTGGCCGCATGGCCCTCGCATAGCTGGAAAACAGACAATTGGCAGACGGGGATAAAAAAAGAGGGCAGACATGGCGTGGCATGGATAGATTATTAGTACCTTTGCACCGTCAAACAGAGCTGCCGCTACGGTTGCGGGCTGCTACACAACAGATATCTCTATGCTTAGCAACACTACTAAAGGTTATATTCTGGCCGCCATCGCAGCCGCAAGTTACGGAACCAATCCCCTCTTCGCCCTGCCCCTATATAAAATAGGTATGAACCCCGAATCGGTTCTTTTCTTCCGCTATATGACCGCCATACCCATGCTGGCAGCCATGCTGATGATGCGCGGACGCGGTTTCGGACTACGCCGGCACCAGATACTGCCACTCGTGGCGATGGGTCTGATAATGGCCATCTCGTCGCTCACCCTCTTTGAGAGCTACAACCACATGGCGGCAGGCATAGCCTCAACGCTGCTCTTCGTCTACCCCATCATGGTGGCGGTCATCATGGCACTCTTCTTCAAGGAGCGGCTCACCATTACCACCATCCTCTGCATCGTGATGGCTCTGAGCGGAATAGGGCTGCTCTATCGTGGCAGCGACGGCGACACACTGAGTCTGGTGGGCACGCTTCTGGTCATGGCATCGTCGCTGAGCTACGCCGTATACATCGTGGGTGCCAACCGCCCCATGCTGAGCGAGATCCCCACGCTCAAGATTACCTTCTACGTGCTGGTGTTCGGCGCAGTAATCTTTGCCGGACGCTTTGCCACCGGCACCCCCTTCACCATGCCCGCCGCCAGCCAGTGGTATATGTGGGCCGACGTGGTGGCGCTGGCGCTCTTCCCCACCGCCATCTCCTTCCTCTGCACCACGGCTGCCATCCAGCGCATTGGCTCTACGCCCACCGCCATACTGGGAGCGCTGGAGCCCGTGACAGCCATCATCTTCGGCGTGCTCGTCTTCGGCGAGACCCTCACCCCGCGCGACATGGTGGGTCTGACGCTCATCATCGCGGCTGTGACAATGGTGGTAGGCGGAAGCAAGACAGGCGAATACCTGATGCGGCTGCGCCGTATGTTCCCACGCATACTCAACCGCGTACGCCACAAGTGAGGAAAGATTTAAGCGCATAAATTTGTAAGTCAGCAGGAAAACAAGTATTTTTGCAACCTGTGCATCAAGATACACAAAGAATGGAACAAGACAACAAGAAATTTGAACAGATACTGGTAAACATTACCGGTCAAGACCGCCCGGGACTCACCGCGATGGTCACAGAGATACTGGCACGCCACAAGGCCCAGATACTCGACATCGGTCAGGCAGACATCCACGCCACTCTCTCGCTTGGCATCCTCATCCGTATAGACGAGCGCCAGTCGGGACAGGTGATGAAGGAACTGCTCTTCAAGGCTACCGAACTGCAGGTGCAGATAGCCTTCACCCCCGTAGGCGACGACGAGTACGAAGCATGGGTCAACAAGCAGGGCAAGAACCGCTACATCCTCACCCTGATAGGCAAGACGCTCACCGCAGAGCAGATTGCCGCAGCCACCAAAATCATCGCGCAGCAGGGGCTCAACATCGACTCGATACTGCGCCTCACCGGACGCCAGAGCATCAAGAAGACCAACCGCAACGTGAGGGCCTGCATCGAGTTCTCGCTGCGTGGCACGCCCCGAGACCAAAAGGAAATGCAGGGAGACCTCATGCACATGTCGGCAGACATGGGTATAGACTTCTCATTCCAAAAGGACAACATGTACAGACGCATGCGCCGACTGATATGCTTTGATATGGACTCGACGCTGATACAGACCGAGTGCATAGACGAGCTGGCCGACCGCGCCGGAGTGGGCGACAAGGTGCGCGCCATCACCGAGAGCGCCATGAGGGGCGAGATAGACTTCAAGGAGAGCTTCACCCGACGCGTGGCACTGCTCAAGGGCCTCGACGCAAGCGTGATGCAGGAGATAGCCGAGAAGATGCCTATCACCGAGGGCGCCGACCGCCTCATGTCGGTACTCAAGAGATGTGGATACAAGATAGCCATCCTCAGCGGTGGTTTCACATACTTCGGCGAATACCTCCAGCGCAGATACGGAATTGACTATGTCTACGCCAACGAGCTGGAGATAGACGATAACAACAAGCTCACCGGACGCTATGTGGGAGAGATAGTAGACGGCACACGCAAGGCCGAACTGCTGAAGCTCATCGCACAGGTGGAGAAGGTAAACCTGGCGCAGACCATCGCCGTGGGCGACGGTGCCAACGACCTGCCCATGCTGAGCGAAGCCGGTCTGGGTATAGCCTTCCATGCCAAGCCACGCGTGGTGGCAAGCGCCGAGCAGAGCATCAACACGATTGGACTCGACGGAGTGCTCTACTTCCTCGGGTTCAAGGACAGTTATCTCGAAGACCAGGGCCGTTTCTGACCCCGCAACCATACACGACACTCCCGACCGCAATGTCCACACCAGGGCATTGCGGTTTTGTTTTGTCCGAAGCGGGTGTATGACGGCTGCGGTTATGGCCTCTGCCGTGGAGTCTGGCGATGCGCGCAGCGGGACTATGATGGATATTTAACACACATTATTTGGGAAATTCAAAAAAAATGAATAAGTTTGTGCAGGAAACAATAATAACAAGAACGATTATGACGAAAGAAGAACTGATGAGACGCGCCATCGCCCTGAGCGAAGAGAGCGTGCGCAAAGGCGGCGGCCCCTTCGGCGCCGTGATAGCCCGCGACGGCGTGGTGGTGGCCGAGGCTTCCAACCGTGTGACCCTCGACAACGACCCTACCGCCCATGCCGAGGTCAGTGCCATCCGCGCCGCCTCGCTGCGTCTCGGTACCTTTGACCTCAGTGGTTGCGACATCTACACCTCATGCGAGCCTTGCCCCATGTGTCTCGGTGCCATCTATTGGGCACATCTGGACCACATCTACTATGCCAACGACCGCAAGGACGCTGCCGCAATAGGTTTCGACGACGACTTCATCTATCAGGAGATAGCCCTCGCTCCGGCAGACCGCCACAAACCCATGCGCATCCTGCTGCCCGATGAGGCCAAGAAAGCCTTTGAGGCATGGAGAGAGAGCGACAGCAAGACTGAGTATTGACCCCTACAAGCCAATATCCGCCACTGGCAGAGGATATTGGCTTTTTTGGTTGCAGGGGAGTTGTCCCGCCGCCGCGCGAACTATCGTTTATTTGTTATGGATGACGAAAAAAACTGACAAAACAGTTACGTTTCTGATTTTATTTCTTAACTTTGCAGATATAGTCATTGTTTCTCAATATATTGTTATGACAGAAAGATACATCAACCCGCATACTGATTTCGGTTTCAAACGCCTTTTCGGCTCCGAGTTCAACAAGGAGTTGCTGATAAGTTTCCTCAACGCGTTGTTTCGTGGCGAACAGGATGTAAAGGATGTGACTTACCTCAACTCTGAGCAGTTGGGCGACCGTGCTGATGCCCGGCGCGCCATCTTTGATGTCTATTGCGAGAACCAGAAGGGCGAGAAGTTTATCGTCGAGATGCAGAATGTGTATCAGGAGTTCTTCAAAGACCGCACCATCTATTACTCCACCTTCCCTATCCGTGAGCAGGCTCAGCGTGGAGGTAACTGGGACTTCCATCTCAGTTCGGTTTATACCATCGGTTTGCTGAATTTCAATTTCGCAGAAGGTCTGGAGGAAGCGCAGCATTGGCATCATGAGGTTAAACTTATGGAGGTCGACACCAAGAAGGTGTTCTATGACAAGCTCACTTATATGTAGAGATTCCCAAGTTTGACAAGACCGAAGACCAGCTCGTCACGATGTACGACAAGTGGATGTTTGTGCTCAAGAACCTCTCTGTACTTATGGAGCGTCCCGCTGCCCTTCAGGAGCGTGTGTTCACAAGGCTGTTTGAACAGGCAGAAGTTTCCAAGTTCAATGCACAGGATAGGATGCTGTACGAGGATAGTGTGAATGCCTATCGCGACATCATCAACGCCATCAACACTGCCAAGAAGGATAGTTTTGCAGAGGGACGTGCTGAGGGACATGCAGAGGGACATGCAGAGGGACGCGCAGAGGGCATTGCAGAGGGACGCGCAGAGGGCATTGCAGAGGGCATTGAGCTCAAGACGGTCGAGATAGCCCGCAAGATGCTGCAGCGAGGCATGGCTGTCGAAGAGGTAGCTGAGCTGATGGATATGACGGTCCAGGATATTAAGAAGATATTGTAGATGTACACCGATTGTGACATCATCAACGCCATCAACACAGCCAAGAAGGAAGGCTATGCTGAAGGTTATGCCAAGGGCTTCGCTAAAGGATTTACAGAGGGCTTGGCTGAGGGCATTGAGCTCAAGACGTTCGAGATAGCCCGCAAGATGCTGTGCCGCGGCATGGAGGCTGACGAGGTGGCTGAGGTGATGGACATGACGATTCAGGAAATAAAGGAGATGATGTAGCCGGATGCTTCCGGGAGCCTTGCCATCTTCGAGGCGACGCTGGCGACATCGGTTATCATACTATAAAGCAGGCTGGATTCCACTCACGTGGTCCAGCCTTTTCTGTGGATAAACTTCAGAATCATTGTAGCAAAAGTGGCCGCTGAGCAGGGTTTATAGGGCTTACGCGTAGTAAACTGTAACAAAAAACACGGCTGTTGCTCATTTTTTTATCATAAACTGCGGTGGGTAAAGAGATTTTTATTATATTTGCAATCATCAACATTATATTAACATAAACTAAAACTAAATTAACTATGAGAAAAGTTATGCTACTGTTGGCTATGGCGATGATGAGCTTCAGCCAACTCTCTGCCCAGGAAAGTGCTGTAGATGACCATGGAATCTTCAACCATCTCAGTGTGGGCGTCGGTGTCGGCCTTACCGGTATCAGCATCGAGGCTGCAGCCCCCATCACTCCCTACGTGACCGTACGCGGAGGCGTAAACATCTTCCCGCAGATTAAAGTCAAGACCGACCTCGACCTCGACGGTGAAATCCCAGCAAGTTATAATGGCCCTCGCTCTTTCGAGGTGGAAGGCAAGTCGTCGCTCACCACCGGCCATCTGCTCTTCGATGTCTACCCATTCAAGACGAGTGCATTCCACGTTACCGCAGGTGCCTACCTGGGTTCCGACAAGATAATTACCCTAAAGAATACTAAGGACGGCGTGCTGATGGATATCAACAGACTCAACGCCTCTCTCCCCGACGGCCAGAAGATAGGTCTTGACCTGGGCGACTACCTGCTTACCCCCGACGAGCGTGGTAACGTAGACGCTACACTCAAGGTTGCCGCCTTCCGTCCTTATCTGGGCGTAGGCTTCGGCCGTGCCGTTCCCGCCAAGCATCGCTTCGCCTTCAACTTCGACATGGGTGTGCAGTTCTGGGGTACCCCCGAGGTTTATCTGCGCGACCACAAGCTGACCAAGGCCGACACCAACAGCGATACCGGCGAAGTGCTGAAGTATCTGAGTAAGGCTACAGTTTATCCCGTGCTCAACTTCCGCATCGTAGGTCGTATTCTCTAATCGCATCCATAAAGATAGAATTTTTCATGACAAGGCATATCGGCGGCAGAGTGCATCGCAGCCGGTATGCCGATTTTTATACCATCCTGATGACCATCGATACCCAAACCCTCGACCCCAAGCGCGACCCTATGGGCGCAGCCATCCTCGACTATCTCACCACGGGACGAGCCAAGACGCTCACCGTGATGTCGTCGATGTTTGACGACGACGAGATGCCGGTAGACTATCTCTTCCGCACCACCGACAGCATGCCGCCGTTGGAACTAAAGGCGCTGGAGATGACCCGCGGCACCACGCTCGATGTGGGCGCCGGAGCCGGATGCCACGCCCTGGCGCTGCAGCAGCACGGGGTGAGCGTCAAGGCTATCGACGTGTCGCCCCTGAGTTGCGATGCCATGCGCCGGCGCGGCATCGCCGATGTGGAGTGCATCAACCTCTTCGGCCCACGCCTCGGCGGAGGTTTCGACACCATACTCATGCTGATGAACGGCACGGGCATAGCCGGCAAGATGAGCGGACTGGGCGGGCTGTTGCGTCGCGTGGCGAGTCTGCTTGCCCCGGGCGGACAGATACTCATCGACTCGAGCGACCTGAGTTATGTCTATCAGGATGAAGATGGTGGTATGGACATCGACCTGTCCGGCAAATACTATGGAGAGGTCGACTATCAGATGCGGTATGACCGTGTCGAGGGCCTACCGTTCGACTGGCTCTATGTCGACTATCCGCTGCTCAACGCCGCAGCCCATGAGGCGGGGCTCGACTGTCGGCTCGTGGCCGAAGGCGACCACTACGACTATCTGGCTCAGCTCAGTCTGGAGAGAACCAACCCTTAAACATATCAAGATTATGATGAAAAAGATATTTGCCCTGGTCATCACCCTATTTGCCATCTTGCTGATGGCGCTTACCTGCCCCGACAAGAAAGCCCATACCGAGGCCATCCGTTCTGCGGTCTCGGGCTATGTGAACGAGACCCTTTCCCAACGCCATGACGACAATATCGTGATGGGCTTTTTAGGTTCGCTCTTCGTGAGCAAAGTGACAGAAGTCTATCTGGACAATTCGCTGGAGGTAAGCAACTATCTGCTGTTCAGCGTAGGCCGCATCACCTTCGACGGAACCACCCGCGTGGCCTCGGTGGGTGCCTTCAACCATGTCTTCACCAGCGACAAGGACGATATACACCAGGCGCTGCAGAAGACTGATGAATGACACGGACTCCCAATTCACCCCTACCCCGCTACTGGCCACCCAGCAGTTCGAAATAACCGATGATTTCTTCCCAGGTCTTGAACTTGTCGCTGCCCCAACGGATGACGGTACCCATAAAGTCGTCCACATCGCGGTCGCTTATCAGGTAGTCGGCACAGATGAGCTGCGGGTCGTTGGTATAGATTACCCTGTTCCACGCCGGAGCCGAGAGCGCGTCTTCTATCCATGCTCCCATCTCGGTTATCTGTTCGGGGTGGTCGGTGGGAGCCGGCGCCACTATCCTTACATCGTACTTCTCGATGAGCATCTCAAACGCCTTGTGCATACTTGATGTCGCGTTGAGATAGCTGTCTCTCATGGTCGAACTGTCTATCAGCACCACGGGACGCGTGCGGCCCTCCTGCCGGTCGTCTATCCACCTTATCACCGGTATCAGATACCTGTACACCACCTTTTCTATCAGTCGGTGCTCGCCGTGGAAGCGGATAGCCTGAGGATAATGGCTGTGGAAGAGGTCGAAGGTATGCACCACCGGGTCCTTGTCACCAAAGAGGCCATACACACGACGCTGCTCGTCGGCATCGACCGCCGCAAAGCAGCGGGTGGTAATGTCGGCATACTCCTTGACCAGAGCCTTGGTCACCACCACCTCCTGCACGCCGTCCCGACGTGGATTCTGAAACACCTGTTTGCCCATCATGTTGCTCTTCTGCATGGTCTGCCCCATCTCCAGTGCGGGGTTGACCAGTATGCGGTCATAGCCGTGCAGCATCTCGGCATACATACCGCCCATCGAGGTGCCTATGATGAGGTCGGGGGTCTCCCGGCGAGCCATTTCCTGCAACATCGTCACTGCTTCGACCGGGTCCAGCGGAATGTCGTCCGCCACCACCGTCGCATTGGGTAACAGTGTCTGCAAGATTGATACCGTTCCGCTCTGTGCTGATGACATAAAACCATGAATATACATGATTTTCTTCCCGTTCATGAGGTCGGGATACTGTTTAATATAGGGATTTTGCATTTTATAACCATTTATGTGCAAAGTT
>ERZ1034998.932-NODE-932-length-17819-cov-5.284508_pt1 | contig 17819 bp, 12 predicted proteins | sample MGYA00520621_ERZ1034998 | MGnify/ENA primary metagenome ERZ1034998 (study PRJEB33766, sample SAMN09781748) | gut metagenome | biome: gut microbiome | host: Homo sapiens | place: Madagascar | study: EMG produced TPA metagenomics assembly of the PRJNA485056 data set...
CGCCCAGTATTAATGCTATCCGCATCATTAATTATTATTAAAAGTGGTGAATTATCCGGCTTATTTCTCACTATGTTTTCTGCGAGATACGAAAACCACCTTCTGAGTCCATTCCGTCCTACAGCATCATAAAAGAAAGATATTAAATACTGAATAACAATAACATTACACCCTCTTATTTCATTTTCCTCAAAATATTTTAAGACGTTAATATCTCGATCAAATCTTGTTCTACCACCATTAAAATTCACTTCTATATAGTCATGAATTTTTTTCCAATATGGATTTTTATCTACTCCATAGTATGATATCTGTTGTTCATAGTCCATATATTCAAATGCCATTAAATCTGGCGCTCCCCCACAACCTAACGACAAAATATGAAAATATGGATACTGTGCTAAATCAAGTTATCTTAGTGCATATATCATTTCTGAACAATACTTATATGAATATCTGCATATATAATAGTCAAGTAATCTTTCGCAGTTATATTCATCTCTATAAGTATGATGATGAAAATGAATGTCATCTAAACAGTCCTTACAGTTATATCCACATTCCCTCTCACACATCACCTTTGCTGAACATGGAAAACATTCACTATTCTGATATTCTTCATCACAAAACGAAACTAATTCATCAATTAACATACAAATACCCCCCTATAATTACACCATTCCGAAATACTCCAGCGCATCCCTAATTGCCATTTCCTTATCCTCCGGACACTGTGTCTGCTTTGCAACCTCAGACTTAGACTTATTATAATTTTCCCTCTCGATAATACCGCACTTTCTCTTCACCTGTGCAATATAAAGATTCGTAACCCGCAAACCATGTTTCTCCAACACATACTCTTTTATCTCTTCATAAGTTGCCTTACTCTCTACAGAAGTAACATCCAACTCATCCATCTCCAATGTCACATTCACATGATGCTTCGCTTCGTGGAGTTTGGACAATAAACATACAGTCTCCACATGCACGGTCATCCCGAACTGGTCCACCCCGCGGATCTTCTGTATCTCATACCCGCCATCGCACAGTATCCGCAGGTCGCGGGCGAGGGTTGCCGAGTCGCAGCTTACATAGACGATACGTTCCGGCTGCATCTTAAGCATCGTGTCCAGACATTCGGTGTCGCAGCCCTTGCGTGGTGGATCTACCACGATGACATCCGGGTGGCGCATCTCGGAGGCGGCATCCTGTTTTTCGTAGAATGCCGGAAGCACCTCCTCGGCTTTTCCGACAAAGAACTCCGCATTATCAATGCCGTTTCTTGCCGCATTTGCCTTGGCATCCTCGATTGCCTGCGGGATGATCTCCACACCGCAGACCTTCTTGGCGCTTCCCGCCAAAAAGAGTGAGATCGTTCCGATACCGCAGTACAGATCCCACACGGTCTCCTGCCCTGTGAGTCCGGCATATTCCAGTGCGAGGCTGTACAGCTTTTCGGTCTGCACCGGATTTACCTGATAGAAGGAGAGCGGGGAAATGCTAAATGTCAGTACTTTTCCCGTAAACGGATAGCCCTCTGCCTGCATATCACGCACATGGATCGTGTCCGAGATTGTGTCACTGCCCCAGATCGTGTGTATCTCTTTTCCCATGATGACGTTGGTCTTTTCCCGGTTAAGACTGATGGAAATGCTGGTCATGTTCTCGATCTTCGTCAGCTTTTCCAAGAGCTTGTCCTGTTGTGGAAGGCTGTTTTTGTCGGTATTTACGATCAGACATACCATGATTTCTTTGCTGGTAAAGCCCTTCCGGATCAGTACATGACGCACAAGACCTTTTCCGGATGTCTCATCGTAAGCCGGAATGCGGTTCTCTTTCATGTATGCCAGGACTGCCTCCAGAATCTCTTTATTCTCAGCTGCCCCCAGCGCGCAGTCTGTGTTTGCAATGATGGAGTGTGTCCTGCCCGCATAGAAGCCGGTGACCGGATTGCCCTCCTTGTCCGTGCCGACCGGATACTGTGCCTTGTTGCGGTAATGCCACGGCTCCTCCATCCCTACGATCGGCTCCATGCGCGCATCTACATACTGCGCCTCAAAGCCGCCCAGACGGATGAGATTATTGCGGATCTTGTTCTCCTTGAACTCTAGCTGCTTCTCATAGCGCAACGACTGCAGCTGGCAGCCACCGCACTGTCTGTAAAAATCGCACTCCGGCTCGGTGCGGTAAACAGATGCCTTTACCAGCTTCTCCAGCCTTGCATACGCATAGTGCTTTTTTGCCTTCATGATCTTTACTTCCGCAATGTCTCCGATCACCGTATCCTTCACAAAAAGCGTAAATCCATCAACTTTTCCGATGCCCTCGCCCTCATTGCTCATATCCTCGATCTCGACTGTCAGATGATCATTCTTCTGAAATTCCATAGTTCTTCCTTCCAAATATAAAGCGAAAAAAGTGGAAAAGGAACTGACACCTCTTCCACTCTTCCTACCGGTATATGTTTTAGTCGCTGGTGCGGCGGATGTTCGTCTCAAGGAGGCGGTTAAAGCCCTGCCACTCCGTGCTCTTGTCCGGGACATTTGCCAGAAGCTCCTTGAAAGTCTCCATCTTCGCGTCAATGTTGTCCGCGAAGCTGAGTGCAAGTGCCTCGACCAGTGCCGGCTTCTTCGGTGAACCGTACTCCAGCTCTCCGTGATGAGCAAGAATGCAATGCTTTAACTCGTTGCCAAGTACAACCGGGAATCCATCAATCTTGCGGATCTCCTCGCCAACCCACTCTGCTCCGATCATGATATGTCCGAGAAGCTGTCCCTCATCGGTGTAATCATTCTCCGGGAACACAGACAGTTCGCGCAGCTTACCTACATCATGGAAGATTGCGGCGGTGATCAGCAGGTCATGGTTTAAAAACGGATAATTCGTTGAAAAATAGTCACAGTTCTTCGCAACGCTTAAGGTATGCTCCAAAAGTCCCCCGACAAAGCCGTGATGTACGCTCTTTGCCGCAGAGTGAAACTTAAAGCGTGCTGCAAAATCCTTATCGTCAAAGAAGTTATGTAACAAAGTGCTAAGATACGGATTCTTGACCGTTCCGATCATTTCCATAAGCTCTGCATACATTCCCTCGATGTCTTTGCTGCTGACCGGCAGATAATCCTTCGGATCATACTCGCCCTCTCCCACCTTGCGCAGACGCTTGATGGAAAGCTGTAAATTGCCCTGAAAGCTTGTGATGTCTCCGGTTACTGCAACATAGTCGAGAGAATCAAATTCCTCGATCCCGACAGAGCCCGGATCCCAGATCTTGGCATCGATGGTGCCTGTCTTGTCCTGTAAGATAACATTGTCGTATGGTTTGCCGGATTTGGTCAGCGCCGACTGCTTATATTTGCACAGATAAACCTCGCTGATGCGTTCTCCTTCACGCAGTGATTCAATATACTTCATAATTCCTCCATCTATTGCAACGTGCCAACCGTCACTTCACATGTGATCGTTGCGTAATCGCTGGCACCCTTGCGTTTTATTTCTACGTCCACGATATTTCCCGGCGTAAGTTCAAGTAAAGCGCCCGAATACGCTGCATCCGAGCTTACCTTCTGCCCGTTGATGCTGGTGATCACATCCCCGCTCTGAATGCCCGCATTCATCGCCGGAGAGTCCATGACAACCTCCTTGACGTATACCCCCTTCGGGATACCGTAGGTTCCCTCAATCTTGCTGGTGACCGTCGATACCTTCATGCCCAGATACGGAATGTCCTCGCCTGCACACAGCTTCCCGATTACTGGCAAAAGCTCCTGCGCACAGATTGCAGTAAGTGTGTTTTCCGCCCTTGAGGCACTATAATCCTGCATCACGATCCCGATGATCTCACCGTCCACGTTGATCAGGACTCCACTTCCGTCCTTATCTGCCACAATATCGGTCGTATATACCATATAGTTGCTGTCCTCCACGCTTATCGTATTGTTGGTGGAGGTAATGTTTCCTGTCAGGATCGAGTAATTCGTCCCAAGTGGGCTTCCGAGTGCAATCACGATCATGCCGCCGTGTACCATCATCGCATTGCTGATGGTTGCCACCGTCTTTGGCTCACCGACATCTGCCTTTAAGACAGAAAGGATCGCAAGGCCTGTGTTCTTGTCCTCCTTCTTAAGCGTTGCATCACAGACTGCATCATCCCAGAAGGTCACACTGATCTTGGATGCATCCTTTATCACTTTACGCTCTGTGAGGATCAGATATTCCGAATCATTCTCCATAATAATCACGCCGGAGCCGGAATTCTCCGCCTCATAGGAATTGTTGAAAAGATCCTTATCACTTCTGACACTTGTGATGGTCACAACAGACGCATTGGCAGCTGTTCCGATCCCGTACAGCTCCTCCTGCAGCTTCTGGTATGCATCGAGCGTCAGCACCACATCCGAAGTCGTTGTCTCATCCACGCCTGCCGAATCCTTCTCCGTTTTTTCATCTACCGGTTCGCTGTCCGGTTCTTCGCCGGTATCCACAGAGTCACCCGTCTCCGTAGAAAGCACCTCCGTCTCGTCCGAAGCGGTCTCGCTCTCCGTTTCCGGAATCTGAGTCTGTGAATCATCCTCCGTGTCCTTTGTCTCCGCCAGAGTGGTCTCACTCTGCTGTGATTCCTTCGCATACAGCCCTTCTGTGTACGCATGCAGACGCGGAAGCAAAAGAGCAAAGACCAGACAAGCCATTCCCGCAAACACGATGCCGCACAATGCAGAAACAAGCAGGCGCGCAAACGCCTTTTTCTTGCTGATCGGCTTTTCTTTTATTTTTTCCCGGACAAATGACTGGTTCTTCTGTAACTGATTATCTTCCATTTATAACCCTCATCCTAATCTGTCATACATGCACCTTTTTGTGCAAAAGCCCAACAAATTATATTATATGCGCAAATATCGCCTCTTGCAACTTTTTTTAGTTTGCTTACCGCACCGGATAGGTTATAATAGAAGCCAAAAGAGCCTTGTCAGATCCAAAAGGAGAGCACCATGAATCAGAAAGTATTACGAACCTTGGAATATAATAAAATTTTGGAGCTTCTGGCAGCCTACGCATCCTGCGAGGATACGCAAAAGCGCTGCCTGTCCCTTGCTCCGATCACCGATATTGATAAGATCAACGACTTGCAGCGGACGACGGCAGACGCGCTCAGCCGTCTCTACAAGAGCAGCGGTATCTCTTTTGCGGGCATCCACAATATCAATGCCTCTTTAAAGCGGCTGGATATCGGCGGCTCGCTCAACACCGCAGAGCTGCTTCGCATCTGTTCACTTCTCGAAGTGGCAAAGCGCGCCAAAGCCTTCGGCAGAGCTGCCCGCGAGGACGAGGCTGCGGACTCGCTCACTCCTTTGTTTGAGCAGATCGAGCCATTATCACCGCTCCATGAGGAGATCCGCCGCTGTATTCTCGGTGAGGATGAGATCGCAGATGATGCAAGCCCGGCGCTGTTTAAGATCCGCAAGTCCATCCACGGGATGAATGACCGTATCCATGCGCAGTTGACCGCACTTATGAACAATACTACGACCAGAAGCTATCTGCAGGATGCCGTTGTCACCATGCGCGACGGAAGATACTGTCTCCCTGTAAAGGCGGAAGCAAAGACCTCCATCCCCGGAATGGTTCACGACCAGTCCTCCTCCGGCTCCACGCTTTTTATTGAGCCTATGGCGGTCGTCAACCTCAACAATGAGCTTCGCGAGCTGTACCTGAAGGAGCAGGAGGAGATCAATGCGATCCTTGCTGAGCTTTCCAATCAGGTAGCGGGATATGAGATGGCGCTGCGGCAGGATTTTGAGGTTCTCGCCGAGCTGGATTTTATCTTTGCCAAGGCAAACCTTGCCAAAAGCTATGACGGGATCGCCCCAGCCTTTAACGATCACGGATATATCCGTATCCGGAAAGGCCGCCACCCGCTCCTCGATCCTAAGAAGGTCGTTCCGATTGATGTTGAGATCGGTGGCAGCTACAAACAGCTTATCGTAACCGGACCAAATACCGGCGGTAAGACCGTTTCCTTAAAGACGGTCGGGCTGCTCTCCCTGATGGGACAGTCCGGGCTTCATATCCCTGCCGGGGATCGCTCGGAGCTTGCTGTTTTTGAGGAGATTTTTGCGGATATCGGTGACGAGCAGAGTATTGAGCAAAGCCTCAGTACCTTCTCCTCCCACATGACCAACATCATCCGGATTTTAGATAAGGCAAACGATCGGAGTCTTGTCCTGTTTGATGAGCTTTGTGCCGGAACCGATCCGACCGAGGGTGCGGCGCTTGCTATTTCCATTTTGCATAAGCTGAACCAGTATGGCTCCATCGTCATGGCGACCACCCATTACAGCGAGCTTAAGGTATATGCACTTACCTCAGACGGTGTGGAAAATGCCTGCTGTGAGTTTGATGTGGAGACCTTAAGCCCTACCTACCGTCTCCTGATCGGTATCCCCGGCAAGAGTAATGCGTTCGCGATCTCTGCCCGGCTTGGACTTCCGGACAACATCATCGATGATGCGCGCGACCGCATCGGTCAGAAGGATGCAGAGTTCGAGGATCTGTTGGCAAGCCTTGAGAGTAACCGCCAGACCATCGAGAAGGAACAGCTTGAGATCAACCAGTATAAGGCTGAGATTGAGAACCTGAAGAAGAAGTTAGAAGAAAAGCATGAACGTCTCGACCAGAGCAAGGATAAGATTCTTCGCGATGCCAATGAGGAGGCTTACCGCATCTTAAAAGAAGCAAAAGACCTCGCGGACGAGACGATCCGCAACTTCAACAAATATGGACAGGGTTCCGCTCCGATGAGCCAGATGGAAAAGGAACGCACCAGGGTGCGCGATAAAATGTCCGAGAAGGAAAAACGTCTCTCCGGCATCAAGAAACAGGAGGCACAGAACCATCCGATTCCTAAGAATCTGCGCATCGGCGATACCGTAAAGGTGCTTTCCATGAATCTCAAGGGAACGGTTCACACCCTGCCAAATGCCAAGGGTGATCTCTATGTACAGATGGGTATTCTACGATCACTCGTCAACATCAAAGATCTCATTGTCATCGATGAGGATGCACTCTCCCCATCGAAAAAATATGGTGGCGGTGCCGGAAGCAAGATCAAGATGAGCAAATCCGCTTCCGTCCCTACGGAGATCAATCTGATCGGACTGAATACCGACGAGGCGATCGCGCGGCTTGACAAATATCTGGATGATGCTTACATTGCCCATATACCAACCGTGCGGATCGTTCACGGAAAGGGAACCGGTGCCCTGCGCACCGCTGTCCACAATCATTTAAAGCGTTTAAAATACGTCAAGAGCTTCCAGCTTGCCGAGTTCGGCGAGGGGGATGCCGGCGTTACGATCGCAAAGTTTGAGTAAAAAGGAGGAGTTATGGTAGCAAAACAGAAAATACTTATCGTGGATGATGACAACAATATCGCAGAACTGATCTCGCTCTACCTGACCAAGGAATGTTACGATACCCGTATCGTCAACGATGGTGAGGAAGCGCTGATCGCGTTTGAACAATACAATCCCAATCTTATTCTTTTAGACCTGATGCTTCCGGGAATCGATGGCTATCAGGTCTGCCGGGAGGTTCGCGCCAAGGCGAACGTTCCGATCATTATGCTCTCCGCCAAGGGTGAGATCTTTGATAAGGTGCTCGGACTTGAACTGGGTGCTGACGATTACATACTCAAGCCTTTTGATTCCAAGGAGCTTGTTGCCCGCGTGAAGGCGGTGCTCCGCCGCTACCAGCCGATTGGCAGGCCGGAGCCATCCGTTGTGGAGATCAAGTGTGTCGAGTATCCGGGGCTTACCGTCAACCTTTCCAACTACTCCGTCATCTATCAGGGACATCCGGTGGATATGCCGCCAAAGGAGCTGGAGCTTCTGTATTTTCTGGCATCCTCACCGAATCAGGTATTTACGCGCGAACAGCTTTTGGATAATATCTGGGGCTATGAATACATTGGAGATACGCGAACCGTCGATGTCCATGTAAAACGTCTCCGTGAGAAGATTGGCGGAACGGATTCATGGCAGCTTTCAACCGTGTGGGGCATCGGTTATAAATTCGAGGTCAAGGAATAGCGCATGAAACGAAGGCTCTACCTTAAGCTGCTTCTCAGCTACATCCTGTTTTTTGCCTTTTCCCTTTTGATCGTCAACACGTTTACCCACAAACAGACAGTCCGCTATCTGGAAAAGGCAGAGGCAGCACGGCTCTACCGTGAAGCAAACATGATATCCGTCAATTATGCGACCAACTATTACCGGAATGCCAATTCACTGTCAAGCATACAAACCGAACTGGAGACGCTTTCCTCCTATTTATCGGCAGATATCTGGATGGTAAGCTCCGGAGGCATCCTGCTTCTTGATTCCTCCGATTCTACCGTTGCCCAGAATGTTGTAAGCGGTGACATTACGCTCCCGCTGCAATTCATCGAGGGCTTTGACATCGGTGATTTTGGCAACAAATACTACAAAATCGGAACATTTTATGACAGCTACCCGGAGAATATGCTGACCGTATTTGCTCCCATAACCATCGGATTTGAGCAGCGCGGTTATATCCTGATCCATGAAAAAGTGTCGCAGATCACTGACAATTCCAATGGATTTATCAACCTGACGTTCTCCACCATCGGGCTTGTTTTTCTAAGTTCCTTTCTCATCCTGCTTATCTTCACATTTGTGATCTATATGCCAATCAGCAAGATTACAAAGACCGCAGATCATTACGCAAAAGGTGAATTTAACGAGGTGATACAGGTACATTCCAATGATGAGATCGGTCATCTGGCGGACACGCTTAACTTCATGGCAAAAGAGCTTGGTGCACATGAGGAGGATCAGCGTAAGTTCGTTTCCAACGTTTCACACGATTTCCGCTCACCGCTCACTTCCATCAAAGGCTATGTAGAGGCGATGATCGACGGAACAATCCCGGTCGAAATGCAGGACAAATACTTAAATATCATCCTGTCCGAGACCGAGCGCTTAAACAAGCTGACACAGAGCCTTCTGGATCTCAACCGGTTCGGTCAGCATGGCATGATGCTTGACATGGCAGATTTCGACATCAACAATCTGATCCGTTCCACCCTGCTTGCATTCGAGGGACGATGCAATGAAAAGGGAATCGTCTTTGATCTGGTGCTGACCGGGGATGAGCTTTTAGTCCGCGCCGATATGAGCAAGATTCAGCAGGTGCTTCACAACCTGATCGACAATGCGGTCAAGTTCTCACATCACAACTCGTCAATCACGATTGAGACGCGCATCAAGAATGAAAAAGTCCTCGTTTCAATCAAGGATTCCGGAATTGGTATTCCGGCAGATAGTGTCAAAAAGATATGGGATCGTTTTTATAAGACAGATCTCTCCAGAGGTAAAGATAAGAAGGGTACAGGTCTTGGGCTCTCCATCGTAAAGGAGATCATCCAGGCACATCAGGAAAATATCAATGTGATCAGTACCGAGGGGGTCGGAACGGAGTTCATCTTCACGCTTCCGCTCTCCCCAAAGGATAGCAACTAAAAAACATCCGCCTGCCGGAAATACTGTAAGGTACCGGTCGGGCGGATGTTTTTATAATACTATGATTTGTTCTAGAAGCGGAATTTTCCGGTCTGCTCCTTAAGCATTACGCTAAGGCTTCCTAATGCTGCTGTCTCTTCCTTGCATTTATCAATACTTCCAGTAAGAGAATTCATGGTAGCACTTGTCTCCTGTGTAGAAGCGGCGTTCTCCTCCGCAATTGCAGACAACTGCTCGATCACACTGCTCACATCAACATTCAGGCTGCTGATTCGTCCGGTCTGCTCAAAAATATCCTTAGAGGCATTTGATACATCGTTGATTTCATTCTGCAGGCTTGTAAACGACTTCTTGGTGTCATCCAGCTTATTGCGCTGGACGGTTGAAGCGTTATTCAGCTCACCCATCTTCTGAACGCTGTCTGTAGAGTTTGTCATAAGCTCTACTGCGATTGCATCAATCTCAGATGCCCTCTTTGCAGAATCCTCTGCAAGCTTGCGGATCTCCTCCGCGACAACCGCAAATCCTCGTCCGGAATCTCCGGCTCTGGCAGCCTCGATGCTCGCATTCAAAGACAACAGGTTCGTCTGGCTTGCGATATCCTGGATCAGCGCTACCGCTTCCTTGATCTTCTCTGACGAATGATTGGTCATGGTGGTCTGCTCCATGACAGCCTTGATGTTACCGGTCGTCTTGTCGTTGATCTCTGTCAGCTCGGCGAGCATTGCTGCAGACTGTGCCGCGAGCTCATTCATCTTCTTAATGGACTCTTCCAATGCACTAACAGCATTATTGTTAGTCTCAATTGCCGTACCGATATTCATGACATGCTCGCCCGCAGAAGTCGTTTCCTGCGCCTGTGAAGTACTTCCAAGAGCAATCTCTTCCACGGCTGTATTTACATTTGTAATGCTCTCGATGATTCCACCAAATTCCTTCTCAAATGCCTGATTGCTGACTGCAAGCTGTTCGCCCTGATTCTGGATCACTGAAATAATCGTACTCAGCTGTTTATGTAAATTGTCGATTGCGCGGCTGATCAGACCGATCTCATCCTTACGGAGATTCAGCTTCGCCTGCTTTTCATTCTCTGTAAAATCAAGCCCTGCTACCTTATTGACAATCCGGGTAAGCTCTGTAAGCGGCTTAACCATTTTTCCAATGGCGATCACTCCGATGATGAGCTCGATAATAAATACCGCAACCGCACTTCCGACCGCGTTTACTGCCATCTGATTGACCGGAGCAAACGCATCACTCTCATCCGCTGTGATAACAAGAATAAAGCGGGATGCCGTGTCCACATAAAATGCGGCATATTTATTGTTTCCCTTAAATTTATATGTAACACATGCCGGCTCATCCTTGATACCATTCTTTAAATCCTGCACGATACCTGTGACGACCGCATTCTCAACCGGCTTTCCGATCTTGTCCGCAGTCGGATGATACAGCATGGTTCCGTCTGCCGATACCAGATACAGGTAGCTGGTATCCATTCCATGGATCTGCACCGTTGCGAACGTATCCTTTAATTCATCAACGCTTGCTGAAAGATCCGATCCCTCCAGCTGGATTGTCTTTTCCAGAAGTTGTCCATATGCCTTTGCCTCTGACAGCATATAGCTCTGTGTCACAGAGCTTATGTTCTCCCTTGTCTTTGGAATTGAAAACATAAGACTGCTGCCGGTAATACAGATCATTGCCACCGCCAGAAGTATCAATATCTTCGTCCTCATAGAATTCTTGCGCTTTACCTTGTCACTCATGATATCCCTCCTAAAGCATTTTCATATGTGCAGTGTCATCTCAAAAAGCCTCGCTTTTTTCGCTGTCGGGCAGTCGCCCTCCTGTGCTTTCCGCTGCTTCGCAGTGCCCCATCTCAAAAAGCTCCGCTTTTTTCGCTGTCGGGCAGTCGCCCTATCAGCCGAAAAGTAAGAGCCACCTGCCTTGTGCAAGCACTGGATTTGGCTCTTGCTTTTCGACTGGCACTGCTCGTTGCTACACACATTATATCATATTATCGGCTGATTTTCCATTTTTTGAAGCAGGTTTGTTAACTTTTTGTATTATTTATCATTACCGGTTTCATTTGCCCAGCCATTACCGCCCCGCTTCTTTCCACAGATAGTCGTTCGGATCGTAAATAGCAGGTGAGGTCTTTGCATTTGCATACCTTTTGGCGCGCACCATGTCATCTTCTGTAAAAATTCCCTCCCACAGCGGAAGTATAAAAGTATACCCATCCGAGGTTACAGCTCTAAAATACATACTCACGGTATCTCCTTCCACAGCCGGGCATGTAAACTGCATCGTGTGCGTACCGCCCATTCCGGAGACTGATATCTCCTGCTGTTCCTCCTTCATCTGTGCTTCGGAAGGGGCTTCCATACCGTCCTGTGCGGCATTTTCGTTTCCAGCCACTGTTTCTTCCGGTGTCTCCGTCTGTAAAGAATCCTCTCCCTGCGCCTGTTCCGGCTGTCCATCCATTGTCTCTTCCGGAAGCTCATCTGTTGCAGCAGCCGGTATCTGGGCTTCCTCTGCTGCATCTTCCCCCGTCAGCTCCTGTGCAGTCTCCGCAGAACCGTTTTCCCCGGCTTCTTCCTCCGTATTATCTGCTGCGGTATCCGTTGATGGCTCCTCTCCGGTAAGGCTCTCCGGCATTCCTCCGCTGTCCCGGAGCAGATCATAATCATATACCGTTGTTCCGTTTACCTCTGTGACAAGGGAAAATTCAGTAAATGAAAATACGCCATGCCCGTCCAGCTCATAGTTTGCGTCACCGCTAAACTCCCATGTTCCGTTCTTATAGGAATCCTGCGTCTGCGCCAGCGCCCCGGAAAGTGTCGCGGCAAGCTGTGTCGGAAATCCGACATAGTTGTGAAGCACCTCCGTGTTCCGCTTCTCTCCGTTTGTAAAGAGAACCGTGACATTGCCGTCATAATTATTCCTGAGGGAGAGCGTTGCACTTCCCTTGTAGGCAAGCCCCTGCAGCTCCAGGTCATACGCCCTCGTACCAAAATAGATGGCGGTCTGTGTTGCCTCCGTATACTCCTTTGGCAGAATCGTGATGGCAACGTCATAGGTATCTGCCCTTAGGTCAATCCCGGTCACCTGGATCGTGTAATCCTCGATCAGGCTGGATTCCTCCTCCAGCGTCGCCTCAATATTTGCCTCCATGTCATTGAGGTTGGACTGGATCATCGCGGTGGAGTCCTGCAGATAGGACAACTGGGATGTGACCTCGTTCAGCTTTGACTGTACCTGTCCGGTCTTTCTTATGGATAAAACAAGAAGAGAGATTGCCGCACCGCACAGTACAAGCAATAGTCCTCTTACAATCCTTTTTGCTAGTTCATTCATACGATTTGACAATCTCTCCTCTGAAATTCACAATATCAATCTATGATATTTATTCCTCCGGCATAACGATTGCAATGTGGACATCATCCAGCTGCTTCTTGTCTACGGTCGCCGGTGCTCCCATCATAACGTCCATTGCGTTCTTGTTCATCGGGAACGGAATGATCTCACGGATGCTTTCCTCTCCGCAGATCAGCATGATCATACGGTCAACTCCCGGAGCAATTCCTGCATGTGGCGGTGCTCCGTAGCAGAATGCATTGTACATTGCCGGGAACTTTGCCTTAACATCATCCTCGCCAAGGCCAACCAGCTCAAATGCCTTGATCATGATCTCCGGATCATGGTTGCGGACAGCACCGGAAGAAAGCTCTACACCGTTACATACGAGGTCATACTGGTATGCAAGGATGGAAAGCGGATCCTGATTGCAAAGTGCATCCATGCCGCCCTGTGGCATAGAGAATGGGTTGTGGCAGAACTCCAGCTCACCGGACTCCTCTCCGATCTCATACATCGGGAAGTCAACGATCCAGCAGAACTCATAGGTATTCTGCTTCATATGCTTTTCGCTTGCCGCTCCGAGCAGCTTGCGAAGCACTCCGGCGGTCTTTTGTGCTGCGAGCAGCTTGCCTGCGGTCAGACCTACAAAATCGCCCGGCTTTAATCCAAGGGCTTCGATAACAGCCTCCTTGCGCTCCTGAAGGAACTTTGAAATTCCTCCAACAAGCTCGCCGTTCTCATCCAGCTTGAACCAGTATGCCTTGTTTGCGGTTGCGACCTCAACGTCTGCACAGATCTTGTCGATCACCTTTCTGGTTGCGGTAAATCCATCAACAACGATCGCTTTTACGACATTGCCCTCAAACGGTCCGAAGCCACAGTCAGCCATAACGTCGGTTGCATCGGTAAGCACAAGATCAATTCGAAGATCCGGCTTGTCGCTTCCGTACTTGTCCATTGCCTCAAGATATGGGATGCGGACAAACGGAGCCTTGGATGCGTTGGTGTATACACCATACGTTTCAAATACAGGTGGAAGTACCTCCTCAATAACGGAGAATACATCCTCCTGGGAAGCAAATGCCATCTCCATATCAAGCTGGTAGAACTCTCCCGGTGAACGGTCTGCTCTTGCATCCTCATCACGGAAGCACGGAGCGATCTGGAAGTAACGGTCAAAGCCGGAAGCCATCAAAATCTGCTTAAACTGCTGCGGTGCCTGTGGAAGTGCGTAGAACTTGCCCGGATGATTTCTTGCCGGTACAAGGTAATCTCTTGCGCCCTCCGGTGAGGAACAGGTCAGGATCGGGGTGGTGATCTCCATAAATCCAAGATCTGTCATCTTGCTTCTAAGCTCTGCAACAATCTTGCTTCTGAGCACGATCTTGCTCTTTACCGCCGGATTTCTAAGATCCAGGTAACGGTATTTCAGACGGGTATTCTCGTCAGCGTCCTTGGACTGGTTGATTTCAAACGGAAGTGCGTTGTAGCTGCACTTGCTTAAGATCTCGATCTTCTCCGGTACGACCTCGATCTCGCCGGTCGGAAGATCTGCATTCTTGCTGGAACGCTCTCTTACGGTTCCGGTTACGGAGATCGTGCTCTCCTTGTTGATTCCGTCAATGATCGCCATCATGTCCTCTGTCTCGATAACGATCTGCGTAGTTCCGTAAAAATCCCTTAAGATCAGAAATCCGAGATTCTTACTTACTTTCCGAATATTCTCAAACCATCCGACAAGTGTAACCTGCTTTCCCGCATCGCTAAGGCGAAGCTCATTACAGTTGTGTGTTCTCGACTGTGTCATCTTGTTTTCTCCTCTTTTATCTTTTCTATTGCAAAAAGTCTGTCGCATGTGTAAAGAGTTGTCCCCTTACCGCATGTCTGACTTAATTGTTGAAAAATTCAACGAACTCCTCATAACCCTGTGCCTGAAGCTGTTCCTTCTGGAACTTCTTGTTCTTGTTCATGCGGACTACCAGTACGGTCTGTCCGTTCGCTCTGGCTTCGCCTGCCTGCTTCATGACATCCACAAGCTTGTCTGCCGGATACTTCTTCTCCACAAGGTATGCGATCTTCTTCGGCTTCTCCGGGATCTGGAACCCGCTCTCCATCAAAAGCAGTACGATACGCTCAAATCCGATGGAAAATCCACATGCCGGCACATCGCTGCCGGTAAATTTGCCGACCATCTTGTCGTATCGTCCGCCGCCGCCGCAGGCTGCGCCCAGCTCTGGCATTGCGATCTCAAAAATAGTTCCGGTATAATAGCTCATTCCGCGCACAAGCGTCGGATCAAATACCAGCTCAAACTCCGCTGCCTTCGTTGCATTGACTGCTGCTGCGATCTCCTTTAAGCTGTCTGCGACCTCCGCTTCGAGATATTCGCCAAGCTTCTCTGTCAGGATGTCAACACCCTCGGCAACATCCTTCTTATCTGCCAGCAGTGCAAACAGATCCAGATATTTCTGGATAGATTCCTGCGCAAAGCCGTTCTCCGCAAGCTCTGCCGCAACGCCATCGGTTCCGATCTTGTCCATCTTGTCAAGTGTGATGAACACGCTGTCATAATCCGCCTCATCAAAACCGCTGTATGCAGCCATCGCCTTTAAAATACGGCGCTCATTGATGCGGATCTCAAAATTCTTAAATCCGAGACGGCCGATCGTTGTCGTGGTCGCAGTGATCAGTTCAATCTCTGCAAGGTTGCTCGGCTCGCCAAGGATGTCGATATCGCACTGGGTAAACTGACGGTAACGGCCTCTCTGTGGTCTGTCAGCTCTCCATACATTGCCGATCTGAAGTGCCTTAAACGGGCTTGGCAGATCGTTTGCATTGTTGGAATAAAAGCGGGTAAGCGGAACGGTAAGGTCATAACGCATACCAAAATCAACCACATCCGCCTCTTCCTTTGCCTGCTCCAAATTGAGCTTCTCGCCTCTCTTTAACACCTTAAAGATCAGCTTCTCATTCTCTCCACCCTGCTTGTTGGAAAGATTTGCGATATTCTCCATGCAAGGTGTCTCGATCGGGGTAAACCCGAAGCTTCTATATGTCTCCTTGATCACGCTTGTCACATAATCGCGGATTTCCATTTCTGCCGGTAAAATATCCTTCATGCCGTTTACCGGTTTTTTGCTTAATGCCATTGTCATTCCTCCTGTACTCATCCATTGTATTTTCCGAGGTTTCAGTTGTCAATCCTAAATATGGGTTAATCCATACACGTCTTGCACTTGCTGTATCCGTCTGCAAGCAGCTCGTCCAAGGACTTATCCGTTGTCTTTACATTGTCACTTGAAGCATCCGCATATCTGCACTCTGCCAGATGGATCTTCTTCGTGGACGTATTGATCACATAGGAGACCGCTACCCCGTTATCCGCTGACGCATTATCCGCGCCTGTGGTGTTCTCGCTCGTCACAGTCTGTGCGCTCTGCCCGATGCCAAGCGTATCGGAGATCTTCGCCCAGTTCTTGCTGATGATAAATCCGACTGCGATCACCACGATCAGGATGGTAAGAATCGTAGAGAGCGTGTTTCTGCTCTTTGATTTCTTACGGCTCGTTTTCTTCTTGCCTACACTGTTTAAGGACTTGGTGTAGGAGATTCCGGTTCCCGGAATCGATGCTCTTACCCGCGCGCCGGATCTTGTGTTAAAGGATGCGCCCACATGCTTGCCTCCAACCGATACGCCCGCGCTTTTCTTTCCGATATTCAGCTTAACTCCGTCTGCAACTTTTACACTTTTCCGAAAATTTAATCCCATATCATTCCCCTTTTCCCGCTGCTTCATCTATAATCCGCGATATGCCCTCCTGAATTACCTGCGTAATCGTCATATCTGCTTCCTTAGCATACTGCTTAAGTCTTGTGTACTCCTCAGGCATCATTCTTACGCTTACCACTTTTTCTTTCTTTACATCTGCCTTTGGGCGTCCTGCTTTTGACATACCCCTTCCTCCCCGCTAGACATATCCTCATTATATTTTTGTATGACAAAAATGTCAATCTTAATTTTTACGTTTTACCCTGTATGACCAGTTTTCCAGTCCGAGCCTGGAAGAAGCATCCAGCTTTATGAGGAAATAAAAAGGCTTCTATACTGGATATCGTATAGAAGCCTTCTATTCATCTTAACTTAGTGACATTAGGGTTCTCCCCACATATGTCTTTTAAAATTAGTTATTTATTATTCGCAAAGCTTTGTAAAAGCATCCGCTACAAACTGAACCTTAGTTCCGATAATTACCTGCACAGAAGTTTTGCCAGGCTTTATAACTCCTGCAACACCTGCAGATTTGATCACCTTATCATTGACAAGCGTAATATCCTTAACTTCAAGTCTCAATCTTGTGATGCAGTTATCAATGCTTGCAATATTTTCTTTTCCACCACAGCCTTCAAGAATCTTCTTTGCAATAGCTGTATAATCATCACTGGCAAGTTCTGCCTTCTTCTCTTCTTCTATATCGTCATCTTCTCTGCCAGGAGTCTTAAGATTCCATTTCTTAATAGCAAAGAGGAATACGAAATAGAATACAAGGAATGCTGCGATTCCAAGTGGAATAATCAGCCATGTTCTCTGAGCTGCCGGAAGTGAAGCTGAGAACAATAAGTCCGTAGCACCAGCAGAGAAGCTGAAGCCTGCACGGAAGCCAAGTGCAACTGTAATCATCGTAAAGATACCATACAGCAATGCGTAAATTACATAAAGAGCCGGAGCAAGGAACATGAATCCAAATTCAAATGGCTCGGTAACGCCGCAGATAAATGCACAGATTGCAGCAGAAGCAACAAGTCCGATTGTCAATTTCTTCTTTGCCGGCTTTGCACACTTAATCATTGCACAGGCAGCACCAGGAATACCAAACATCATACATGGGAAGAAGCCTGACATATACATTCCAAGACTCC
>ERZ1034998.935-NODE-935-length-17807-cov-5.222397_pt1 | contig 17807 bp, 18 predicted proteins | sample MGYA00520621_ERZ1034998 | MGnify/ENA primary metagenome ERZ1034998 (study PRJEB33766, sample SAMN09781748) | gut metagenome | biome: gut microbiome | host: Homo sapiens | place: Madagascar | study: EMG produced TPA metagenomics assembly of the PRJNA485056 data set...
ATATAATACCATGCAGCGTCTCCCTTCCGGAACATATAATTGCTCAGCATTTATTCAAGATGCAAGCATTGATGAGCCATCATCTAATAAAGAATCAATTAACTCGTATGCCTTTGATAAAAGTGGTTGGGCTTATTACGGATACTATCAGGCTTCTCCAGTTTATGCTAATTCAAAGCCATGTACCTTATACTTTTATAATTATGATGAAAATCCGTATGACAACCGATATTTAGCTAAAAATATTTCAGTTGGAGTTGGAACCCCTGTTAGTATAGTCGTTGGACTCATCGGCTCCTTTTTGACCGATAAAATAACTGCCATTACAATAATAACCGCTTTTGGTGCATCTGTAATTGCTGATGTTATTACAAATGCAATTTCCGGACAAATTTGTTATTCTACTCAAAAAATACGCTATGCACCAGTTATCTCAGGAGTCAACATTTTTACTGATGCATATATCACCAAAAGATATGTGATCACTTATGATAATTTAAATGGCAATATGTCTTGTATTCTTGATCGAGAAGCTTATGATTTTAATAGAGGGGAAACGCCAGCATTGATTGCCTTAAATGCCCAAATATGTGAGTTGAGTCTTCGATAAATGCCAAAGGTAGATTTTGTACTTTTTATCTTTTTCTTAATAGTGGCTGTCATTCAGCTTATCCTTCATCTGTTGAAGATAAGTATTCCCTTTTTCACAGTTCCCCTCAGTACCTATGACCAGCTAAGGGAAAATGGTAGCTTATTAAGCCGCTACCACAGACGGTGCGCAGTGGTATTTTCCATAGTGCTGCCCCTTGTAACGATTTCCATATTGGGAGATTTTCTTCCACTCCCCATAAGGGTTCTCTTCATCGGCATTGCAGTAGTCTTATTAGCTGCCCTATATGTAATAAACAAAAGAAATGGTATTTATTGACCGCAAGAAGGCTGCCACAACAGGCAGCCTTCTTGCTTCTTACTATTTACATATACACGATCGTGACCGCTCCAAAATTCGTTTCACCGTGAATGATCAGGCGGTGCGTGCTGCTTCCCTCCATGTGTCCTCGCTCATTGACACCTCCGAAGCCCTTCTCAATATCCTTTTCCACGATCCATGCCCGCGGCACATACAGCCGTACCTCGCCGAAATTATTGTCAACATTCACATACGCGCATTCATTCTGGATGATAGCGTTATCGAAATAGACCTGCATGGAGCCGAAATTATTTTCAATGTCTACATTGCACAGATCATCGGTGTTGACGTATTTGATTGTCTCCCCGAAGTTGTTCTCAAACCGTAGGTTGCTGCCATTGCACTGCTCCGTTCCCTTAGAACCAAACGTTGCATTTTCTACATTTCCCTCAATGCGGAAGGTATACTTTTTTTTAAAGATCATGGACAGACCGATGCTTCCAAACAAAGCCGCTCCGAGTACCGGCCACGGCGTAAATTCCTTAATTCCAAGCAGATCGTCGTAGATGATGCACAGGAACGCGATGGAGAACAAGATCTCCCAGAAGTTGATCTGCCGGATACCGCAGATGAGCATCCATGCAAAAAAGATCGTAAATATGATGCTGAACAGGCTGATCCTCGGAAGCGTCCACACTCTGCTTACGATCATGTATATAGCTCCCAGAATAAACAGCAGTCCCCAGAAAATTTTGCCTGTGTTTTTACTTAATCTCATTGATGTAACCTCTTTTCTTCTAATTTACTGATCAAGGGCTTGTAATAATACCTCGATACCAGAACCTGCTTACAGGTTCCGGCAAATGTTACCGTACTCGATGCCGTCAGATTGCGGCTGATGGAATATATGTGGTTCGTGTTGAGGATCGCCGACTTGGATACTCTCATAAAAAAGCCCGGCAGCATTTCCTCCAGCTGGTACAGCTTATACTTCGTCTCGTAAATCTCCTCCTTGGTATAGGCAAGGATCTGCTCTCCCTCCGTCTGGAAAAAGAGGATATCCTTCAGTGGAAGATAATACTCGGTGTTCCCTTTGTAGAACACATATTTCTGCCCCGCATTGACCACATCACTGACCAGACGCTGGATCTGTGAGATCTCATCGGTCAGCTCCCCACATCGGATAAGGACTTCATCCTCCTGCAGGCTCTCGTCAATCTCAATTTTAATTTTCATCATTTACTCCTTGCAGATCTGCGCAGATCTTATCTCCTGTTCGGATAAACCGAGTATAGAAAAAAGCGCTCCCTCTGTAAAGACCTTTCCGGTAAGTGGTAATTTATCTGCCCCAAGAGGTTGCTTTTGCAATCTGTTCCGCGATCCGTGCCATGCCTGCCGTATTCGGATGCCCATTCTGCTTGTCGATTCCCTCCAGATTGATATTTGGGATGGAAAAATGCCTGCACACCTCTTCCATGACCTCACGGATTGGTCCGGTAATCTCGTCATTTATCACATTGTATATGACAGCATGTGGATTGTATCGTCTTAAATATTCCATCATGTAGCAGAATGCAGGCGCAAACGCCTTTTTATCCTCGTCGGTCTGTCCCTCATATTGAATGCTCCCCACCGGGCTGCCCGCCCAGAAATCATTGGTTCCGCCAAATACGATAAGGATGTCCGGCTGCTCACTGTTCTCCCGATCCTCTCCAAGCTCCCGCTTCATGCGGTGGATAAAGGAAGTCCCGGAGGCATCCTGCGCGTCATACCCGGTGTTGCATACCGTGCTGCCGCTGTAACTGCAATTTGCGATCAGCTTCAGATCGTACTTCTTTACCAGAAGCCGCCACCAAGTGTCCTCCACCGATGACATATCGTTTTCACAATCATTGCCCGAATCTGCATACCAGTGCAGATAATCCTCCGGTATCCAGCCGAGATATGTAGAATAGGAATCTCCCAATATTGCAAGTGTTTTCATTCGTTCCCCACCTTCTTCTCAAATTTAAAATGATTGTATCATAAATGTTATTGCTTTGCCATACTTGCCATACCCCCTGTCATCCGATATAATAGTGAAATGACGGCTGTCTGCATACCTTGCAGACGTTACCGTTTTCTTGTGGACAATAAATAGAAAGTAATGAGAATTAAAAATGGGAAAACGATCAACCAAAGAAAACAAAAATATCTACCAGCTTCGCCGTGAAAACATGGATTGGACGCGCGAACGCGCAAGTGAACAGCTTGCCTTTATTTCAGCAGACCGCATTGAGAAAATCGAAAGTGAGAAATCTCTTCCGCACCCGGATGAGATTCTTGCAATGTCCAAGTGTTATAAATCACCGGATCTTTGTAACTATTACTGCTCCCACGAATGTCCGATCGGACAGGAGTATGTTCCGGAAGTAAAAATGAAAGATCTCTCCCAGATCGTATTGGAGATGCTTGCCTCTCTCAACAATCTGGAAAAGGAAAAGGAGCGCCTCATCGAGATCACCGCAGACGGTGAGATCACCGAGGACGAATACCGCGATTTTACCAAGATCCAGGGACAGCTTAACCGCATTTCCCACTCCGTTGATTCGCTGCAGCTATGGCTGCAAAAAACAATCGCAGACGGAAAGATTGCCGCAGATCTTGGTTCAGGTGTAGAAGAATAGGCGCTCTGCACCCTCTCTAGTTCTTCTGAAAGTATTCCTGAATGGTATCAAATTCCAGCTCGTAAGGGATTTCCCCTTTTAAGAATTTCAGATCATCCTCGAATGCTTTCAGTCGTATATCATCTTCCATTGAACGAGTCCCCCATTTGCGATACAGGTCACTTCCCTTTGAACTGCTGCGGAATCTCCGGAATGAATTGTACATCGAGCGATCCTGATAATAATGGTCGATCAGCTCCTGTTTTCTCTGGAATGCAGCATCCTGCTTCTCCTTCGGAAAATATTCCCGCAGATACTGCATGCACTTGTAGAGATAGTAGGCATCGGAAAGTGCGTTGTGTTCCTGCTGCTCATCAATATCACAGAAGAACATCAGATTTTCCATATTGATGGAAAGCCCGCCCCGGATTCCGAGCATCTGGTTGGAGATCAGCCCGGAAATGTCGGTACACATATCCATGTAGCTCCATTTGTTTGCCGCCTGATGTCCGCTTATCCTGCGCTCCTTCATCTCATCGCGCTCCTGCAGAAGACTGTGCTTGTCCGCTGCTCCCCAGGTATAGAGCTTCTTTACGTCATAGTGTCTGATCAGCTCCGTAACCTTTGCAGACATCTCCGCAAACGTCGGCTGTCCCTTCAGCATCTCCGTTGTGATCCCCGTCATACGCGATATCATGGGAAATACCTTTGTCTGTGTCAGCGGACTTACCAGCGTATAAAACTTCTTGATGCCGTTGTAATCCTTGTCGCAGATAATGATCCCGATAGAAATAATCTCACTGATCTTCTCCCGCGTGCGCACGTTCATCCCCGCATTAAATTCGGCATCCAGAAATGCAATATTCCCCTCCGGGTAAAACAAACGCTCCATCTGATCTTCACTTGTCGGTCTGCTCTTTTTTCTTGGCATTTTGTCTGCCTCCTTTTGCCTTTGGGCTTGTATAAAAGTAAAAGGGGGCTTCGCACGAAATAGTTCGCACGCAGCTCCCCTTCCTATCCATATATTAGAACTGTAAATACTCGCAAGAAGCCTCGTCACAGTTGAAGGATGTTACCGAACTGTCGATCTTAAACTTCTCCTTATCCTCTCCACGGTATACATAAAGCTTGCCGTCACGCAGATAAACGATCAGTTCATCATCGATATAGCAGTAGCTGTTGACATCGGAATCAACCTTTACGGAATCTCCATTCTCGTTGAACAGCTTGAGCGTACCGCCCGCATTATAATCATCGCTATAATCAGAGTATGCGCAGATGCTTCCGTTTTCAAAACGCTTTACGGCAGCATTGCTGATGTTCTTTAATACCGTGCTGGATTTTCCGTTTGAGAAGCAACACAGATTGCCTTCTCCGTCACTATCTGCTTCAAAATAGTAGTAGTCATCTCCGTTCCAGACTCCATATCCGACGTTCGCAATATCTGCCTCGATCAGGGAAAGCTCGCCGTTTTCGATCTTGAATGCGTTCATCGTGTAGGTATAATTGTAATCGTCATCACAGCTATATGAGAATGCCATCACAAGGCTGCCGCTTTCAGAGGCATCAAAGGAAACACCGCTTCCTATCTCGCCCCAGGCGCTGTCCCAGACATACTCGGTTCCGTTTGAGTTATAATAAACACCGGTGTCTGCATCGTCTCCGTATCTTGCTTCATAGATGTAATCATCAACAAACCATGTACCGTAAGCATCCTCCGGCCAGTCGATTTTGCCAAGCGCACCATATTTCTGATATGCAACGATTCCGGTATCTCCAATGGTTGAAACAGAGTACGGATTTACGTCACTTGCCAGAACTGTGTCGCCATCGGAAACAGACCAGCTATGTACATCATAATAAACGATCGTTGTGTAGGATTCCTTTAATGAGTCACGCAGCTCTGCACGGTTTCCAATGGAATCATACGCATCCTGTGCTGCGCGGTAGCCATCCTCATCAAATGAATACCACTGATTGTTGTCCTGATCGTAGAAGTAATAGGTATAAATATAATTGCCGTTTTCATCCTCATGATAGGTATAGTTGTAAAGCATACCGGAATCATAATAGTAATCTGTGCTAAGCCAGTTATAGAAGGAATCGATATATTCCGGATACTCTGTATAATACTCGCGATCCCAGTCACTCATCGCATCATATTCGGTACATGGTGTCAGGTAATCGGTAAATACCGGAGCGGTAAGGGCAGCATCGGATTCTGCATAAATATCATTTACAAGGTCATAGTAGCATACATCCTCGGAACGCTGTGCCACATAATATGCGGTATTCTGTGCTGCATTTGCTCCAATGATGGACTGTGCGCTCTCTGCGATCTTCTGTGAATCTCCGCTCTTGGTGCTGTAATACAGATCATATAAACCGGTCTCGTCATCATAAAGGGTATAGAAATATCCCTCGTCTGTCTCCTGCACGATATATGAGCAGTTCTCAATGACCGTCTCCGTAGCATCATCCTCGATAGAATAATATCCGATCATACCATCGGAAGTCTGGTATGCAACCCTTCCATCCGCAGCGAGACTGAAATTATAGACATTGGTTACCACTTTTGTCTTATCCTCGCCGTTAAAATAGTAAAGATCGTTGGAATCATTTAAATATACAAAGCTGGAGTCATCGATGAGTGTATAGGAGGTAACTCCGGATACAAGCTCCTCGATCGCGTCCTCGGTCTTGGACTCGTCTGCTTTGATCTTGGAGGTCTCGATACGGCAAAGCTTACCGGTATAAGAGTTCTCCATTTTGTTATAGAAATACAGATACTTTCTGTCATCGGTAAACATTCCGGACAGATTCGTGCTCTCGTACTCATCGCCGTTCTTGATCGTGCACACTAAGACTGGCTCATCATCCTTGCTGATGTCCTTGACATAGTAGAGCTTTCCGTTCTTTGTATAGGTCAATGCCCGGCTGTTGTCCCCGGACCTGTTGCCTGCAAAGAAGAAAATTCCTACAACTGCTGCCACCAGAATAAGTACCAGTACGATAACCGCGATCAGAACGCCCACGAGTGCTTTTGAGTTCTTCTTCTGCGGCTCACCCTGTGGCTGTCCGTATACCGGCGGTACATTCTGCTGCGGAGCGCCGTATACCGGAGCATTCTGCTGTGGCTCGCTGTATGCCGGAGCAGCGTTCTCTTCCGGAGCGCTGTATACCTGCGGCTGTGGTGTAGCCGGTGTCTCCTCAACTGCCGGAGCTTCTTCTGCAACCGGAGCTGCCTCTACGATCGGTGTTGCCTCGGCTGCCGGAGTTTCCTCTACAACCGGAGCCTCTTCCGCTGCCAGGGTCTCCTCTGCCGCCGGAGCAGCTTCCTCTGCCGGTGTCTCCTCTGCCGCCGGAGCAGCTTCCTCTGCCGGGGTCTCCTCTGCCGCCGGAGCAGCTTCCTCTACGACTGGTGTTGCCTCGGCTGCCGGAGCAGGCTCGACTACTGGTGTTGCTTCAACCGCTGCGCCGCAATATACGCAGAAACGTGCGCCCGGTTGTAATTCATTACCACATTTTACACACTTCATCCTTTTTCCCTTTTCTTTCGTCTTAATATAGATATATTCCCAGTGGGAACAGTATCCGGATATATTGCATTGCCGGAACATAAGTCACTATATCAAATATTACCGGACAAATCAACACATTTGCCACAACATATACCGGCACGACCGCCAGCATTCCCAGATAATTGCGAAACAACCGGTTTACCAGCGCACACCACAAAACCGTATACACAAAGAATGCGATCATGTGAATAAACTCTGTCCCAATGCCTCTGGAAGCGGCACTTGTAAGGACAATGGCAAGGCAAAGGATTGCAGGAAGCGTTCCCGCCGCACACGCATCCAGCATAAAGAAACGTTTTGCTTCCCGCTTATCAAGTCCTTTATAAAAGGAGCCTCCCGGCTCAAAGCGTCGAAGTCCTGACAGGAAAATTCCAAGCGCCACAAGCATTCCAAGCAGCCCCTGCAACGAATATACCGCCGCCTTTGCCTCCGCTGCCACGGCATCCGTCTCCACCTGACAGAGATTTACCGCAAACACATTCTCCGAATCCAGATATCCGTAGAAGCGCTCCATGATCTTCTCCTGACGCTCCGGTTTCACCTCATTGTAGAGCTTTTGCTGTGCCGCCGTTAAAAGCTCGCTGCTGTATTCCTCCAGGACAGACGCATACACCGTCTCCGCGACCGCAGCGCCTTTATTTGTGGTCTGGGAACTATAAAAACGGATGGAACCGGTCAGATTCCCACTCCCGATCATCCAGTCGAAATCCTCGTCAAATGCAAAGCCGCATTCTAACTTGGCGCGCTCCACGCTCTCCTGAAGCGCCTCCTCCGTATCTACCGCGACAAACTCATACACATCCGAAAATGCACGCAGGCGTTCATAGATCTTCGCTGCCCTTGCGCTGTCATTTGACACGATTCCCACCGTGACATTATCTGTATCCGGAAGTGCTGTCTGCGTGATGGTAAATGCCACCAGAAGCATCGCCGCAAGCTGCAGACAGGTTCCTATATGCCACAGCCGTTCTTTCAAAAGAAGTACATACCAGGTCAGGTATTTTTGCATCGTACGCCTCCTCCCACAACCGCCGCGACTGCTGACACTGCGCACAATCCGAGCGCATATCCCCAGGTCCACTCACCGTAAAATATCTGCATCGTAAAGGTCTCCCACCATTTCATCGGCATAAATCCGGAAATACGCTGCAAAACCTCCGGCATATAGTCTCCCGGAATCCAGATCCCGGATACGAGGATCATAAAGAGGTTTACCGCAAATAAAAGCACGCACCCGGATATATCACCGCCTGCGATCGCATACACCAGATGAAAAAAACATGCCATCGAAAATGCCAGAATAAATAGTCCGCCGACCACGATCCCGTCACTGATCAGCAAAGGGATACGGACTGCCCGTGTAATGCCGTATGCCCCATAATACAAGAGCATTGCCTGCACCCACAAAAGGAACGTCATCACCGTAAGCTGCACGATCGTCTGCCCTGCCATTCCAAGACCTTCCGCTTTAAGCTTCTGCACAAACACCCAGTTTTTTTTCTGATATAAGTGCGCAAAGTTCCAGCCCTGAAGAAGCAGTATCACAAGCAGCGCCACCAGGAAATAGAACTGCGCATAGTTGACGCTGCCGATCGCAGAAAGAAGCTGCCGGTCGAACACCTTGCTTCTGGTGATCGCCTCGGTAAGATAGATATACGCCACGACATTGCCCGCCTCTGACCAGCCCGTTTCCGTCGGTCGGTCTGCCTCCGCAACATCAAGCATGGCATACGCTCCCGCCTCCGCGATCTGGAGCATCCACACACCGCTCTTTAAAAGCTCCGCAAATATCTTCACATTCAGGTCGGCATTCTTTGAGACATAAAGTGTCGCCGGTATATTTTCCCCGCTGTCCACGCTCTCATAGAAATAAGGCGGCAGAGCAATAACTGTCTGCACCTTTCCCTCCTTCAATGCCGCAAGCGCTTCCTTCTCCGTACCATAATAGGTAAAACTGCCGACACTCTTCACACTGTCCATCGCCGTCAGAAACGATACCGCAAACATGGTATCCTCATCTGCCGCCTCCTCCGGGATCACCATTCCCACGCGGACGGTCTCAAACGCGGACAGATGCTTCATAGCCGCCGTCACACCCACAGCTGCCGCGATCAAGAGTGCTGTAACGGTAAGCCCTGCGGTCAGTGCTTTCACCCACACCTTACAGCTTTGCTTCCATTCAATTCCGAAATACCTGATAAAAAGCCCCATATCTGCCGCACCTTACTCTTTCTCTGAAAGAATTGCATCCCACACCAATGTTTTTGGCGTTTCCGTTACAATTCCATCCCGCATGACAAGGCATCTCGTAGCGCTCGCGATCTCGGACTCATCATGTGTAGTCATAATGATCGTTCCGTTGCCGGCAAGATACTGCTTCATCCACTGGCGGATGCTCTCCTTATAATACAGATCAAGCGCTGTTGTCGGTTCGTCCATGATCATGACCGGCGGAAGCTTTAGAAGCGTACACGCGATCGCAAGACGGCGCTTCATGCCACCGGAGAGCGTCTTTACCTTCTGTCCGAGCAACTCAGACAGGTCAAACTGCCGGATGATCTGCTCTTCCATCTGCCGGTTTTTCCCCTGCCACAGGCGCAGATTATCCCGCACGCTCATCTCCTCCATAAGCGGATTTTCCTGCGGCACATACCCGCAGTATCTCCGGATCGCCTTTGCAGTCGCCTCCTCATTCCACAGCCGTATGCTTCCGCCATCCGCCTTTGTAACACCGGAAAGGATCTGCAGGAGCGTCGACTTCCCGCAGCCGTTCTTTCCCACGATGGCAATGCACTCTCCGGGCTTTGCGCAGAAGCTGATGTCGGTAAGTATATGTTTTCTGCCATAAGATTTTTGAACATGCGATACTTCTATCATTTCAGATGCCTTTCCTTTTATTCCTTGTAATCTCCGCGGTTCTCCACAACCTGATAGCCGATCCGTTCCATCCTGCGCTCGATGCAGTGATGGCACTCCGCCGCCTCTTCCCCGGTACAGATTTTCCCGTCATACAGCATGTAGTCCTTGCGCACACTTGTCGGGGAGAGGTTCGGCATAATGACGTTTGCGCCCGCAAGCACGCCAAGCTCCCGCCCTCTTGGATGAATCGTTCCGAGCGCGGTCGTCGCCGGAAGCAAAACGTGTGGGAACGCCAGCCTTAAAATACCCAAAAGCTCCAGCGTATCTGTAAGTGTTCCCGCCGGCTCGTTCGCAAACGGTGTATCCTTATGTGGGATAAACGGTCCGATCCCGATCATGTGTGGCTTAAGCTCCTGCATGAACCGCACATCGGCAAGGATATGCTCCTTCGTCTGATACGGTGCTCCGACCATGATCCCGCAGCCGACCTGATAGCCGATCTCCTTTAGATCTCTTAAGCACTGTTTGCGGTGCGCACCGGAAAGCTCCGCCGGATGCAGCATTCCATAATGTGTCTCATCCGCGGTCTCATGCCGCAGAAGGTAACGCTCTGCTCCGGCATCAAAATATGCCTGATAGCTGTCGTGTTCCTTCTCCCCGATTGACAGGGTTATGGCAGCATCCGGACACTCCCGCCGGATCTGCCGCACAATGGAGCAGATCTTCTCATCGGTATAGTACGGATCTTCTCCTCCCTGCAAAACGATCGTCCGGAAGCCGAGCGCATAACCCTTTTTTGCACAAGCAATGATCTCCTCCTCCGAAAGACGGTAGCGGCGCACGTTTGCATTTTCTTTTCGTATCCCGCAATAGTAACAATTATTCCTGCAGATGTTGGTGAACTCGATCAGACCGCGCAGATAGATCTGCTTCTGGTAGGTCTTTACAGCCGTCTGTCTCGCCCTCTCATATAAAAGCTCTCTCTCCTCGTCGGTCATGCCTCCAAGCAGGCATAAAAACTCATCATCGCTTAAATCCTGCGTCTGATACAGCTTTTCGATCAAATTCATCTTTTCTGTCATCCTGTTAGTTCCTTTCGATGCGCGCTCCGTAAATAACCTCTATGCTGCGCTCTAAAATCCCGTTCATGTAGGCGATCGCCGTCCCATAATTGGTAAACGCAATGCCCTGTTTCTTCGCCCGCTCCATGCGCGAGAGCACTTCCCGCTCATTTAGCATACAGCCACCGCAGTGGATGACTAGCGCATACGGGCTTAAATCCTCCGGGAAATCCCTTCCGGAGCAGGTCTCGATCGCAAGCTCTTTTCCGGCATGCGCCCGAAGCCAGCGCGGGATCTTCACGCTCCCGATATCATTGCATTGTCTGTGATGGGTACACCCCTCCGCGAGCAGCACTTTATCATTTTCCTTTAAATCGTCGATCCTGCGGCAGCCCTTTACCGCCTCGTCCAGAAAGCCCTTGTGGCGTGCCATCAGAATTGAAAACGAGGTGAGAAGCACATCCTCCGGTACATCCTGTGCCACGCGCTTAAATGCCTGACTGTCCGTGATGACCAGATCCGGCTTCTGTGGCAGCATATCCTTAAGAAGTCCCGCCAGCTCGGTTTCCTTCACACAGATGGAAACAGCCCCGGCCTCCAGAAGCTCACGGATCACCTGCTGCTGTGGCAGGATCAGCCGTCCTTTCGGTGCCGACTCGTCGATCGGTATGACAAGAACCACCTTTGCCATCGGCTTTACCAGATCACTCACGATCGGAAGTGCCTCCTGTGACGGTGCCGTCATCGATGCGAGCTTTTCCTTCAATTCCTCGATATTTGCTTTGGTGAGCGCACTGACGTACATCTGCTCGCAGCCATCCGCAGCCGGAGCCGGTACGCCCTCCCGCAGCAGATCCATCTTGTTCCATGCGATAAGAAACGGGGTTTTCTGTTCCTTAAACACCTCGATCAGCTCCCGCTCACAGGCTCCGAGTCCTGCACATGCATCTGCGACCAGCACCGCGATATCCGTTTTCCCAAGTACCTGCTTTGTCTTTTTTACACGTAGCTCTCCAAGACTTCCCTCATCGTCAAAGCCCGGCGTATCTATGATCACGACCGGTCCCATCGGAAGAAGCTCCATCGCCTTGCTCACCGCATCGGTCGTTGTTCCGAGCGTATCGGAAACAACCGACAGCTCCTGTCTGGTGACTGCATTCACCAGACTTGATTTTCCAGCATTTCTTCTCCCGAAAAAGCCGATATGTACACGTTCCCCGGATGGGGTATCATTTAATGACATGACGTTGTCCTCCTTCTACCAGACCATCTTTTTGATATATTCCACGGCATCCGCAGGCGCTCCCACGGTGCCAAGCCTTTGCTTTGCAAAGCAGCGCCCGGAAAAAGCCTCATGGGACAGCGGAACAAACCGCGCATTTTGCGGCAGGATCGGTTCATACAGGGGATCTGCAACAACGGTAAGCGGATCTTTTGCCAGTTGCGCAAGCAGTTCCTCAAGATCCTCCTCCCCCCTGGTATGTGCGTCCGTCCGGGATAAGAGTTCTGCGCCGTTTTCAAGCGGACAGATCACCCGCCACAGCTCTCCCTTTTCCAGAGCGAGCGCCGCCGCAACCGATTTCATCGTCACCGCCTCTCCTATCAGGACGCGGTTCTGTGCTTCTGTGGCATCCACCCTTGAAAAAGCCATTTGAAATGCATCCACATTCGCCCCGGTCTGCGCCGCTTTTTGCAGTGCCTCAACCAGAATTTTGGCAAACGCGCCCGTCGGTGTTCCCACCACATACGGGATCTGATAACGTTTATGCAGTTCCTTTGCCAAAGGAAGCCCGATTGCTGAGACTACCAGATTTACCTGTGCCTGCGCGGCACCCCTCCAGTTTTGCGCATGTGCTCCCATTCCAAGATCTGCCACGATCTCAAAGCCCTGCTCCGTCAACATCTGCTCCATTTTATCAACTGCTCCCGCGGCATCAAAATCAAGCGGTGTCACGCCGAGAAGATTTATCCGGACAGCAGCCTCTTTTTTCCCACACGCTGTTGTGTCTGTTGCAGCCACACAGCCTTTATCCATAAATCCCGCAAGGGCAGCAAATGCCGCTCCTGCCCCGGATGTATAGTCATGCATACCGTTTGCCGGCACATAGAACGTCGGAATACCTGTCCGCTCCCCTATGATCTTTGCAATGGCATGAAAGTCGGTTCCGTTCATAAATGGGATCGGTGAGTTGGTCAGTGCGATAAACGCCGGATGAAGCTCCAGCGCCGCCTCCGTGACATCCGCGATCAGCTTTTTGTCGTTTCCCAAAACGGCATCCCGCTCCGCAAGCCCGGAGATAAAGATCAGGCTCTCCTTGTCATACCATCTGGTCTCATCATGTGTATTGTAGGTTGAATTGCACCCGGAGGGATCATGGATCACCACCATGCCACCAAGCTCGTACAGTGCCGAGGCAACCCCGGATACATCTCCGGTATATACCGGAATGATTCGATATGTATGGTTCATAGGCAGCTCTCACACCCCCATCCTTTGCGCGGCACAATATCCCTCGTATCCTTCGGCTGCAAAAACGCATCCATCATCAGCTCTGCAAGCTCGCGGATTCCCGGATAGCCATACAGATTGCCGCCCGATACCAGATTGACAAACCACGGCGTATCTTCAAACCACGCCGCCTTCTGTCCGAGTGCAAGCACCTTTTTATCCCTGCCCCGCTTCGCAATGCGCTTCTGCACCTGTATGGTAGCGGAAAGCACAAGCTCCGGCGCGTGTTCCTTCAGCCACGCGAAATCGGCTTCTTCCTCTTTGTTTATGGAATCTATATAGATGGTGTCCACCGAAAAGCCGTGAGATAACAGCAGTCTTGCCAGCCCAAGGGTGCGCGGATGCACCGTGTAATCGATCGCGACCGGGGTGCTGCCGATAAGTGAGGCTGCCTGTTGCAGCGCTTCCTCCGCAGCTTCTTTCTCCGCTTTTATGTTCTCTGTCGAAGCACCAAAGTAACTCCCAAGTGTCTTCGCCTGCTGTTCGATCAGTTCATAGTCAAAGCTTGCCGGCAGGTAGAAAAATGTGCGTTCAAGCCGATTCGCTGCCTGTCTGGCTCCGACCAATGCCGGAGGGTATACGCAGACAAAGACCTCCGCCTGTGCCATCTGCAAAAATTGTGCATAAGTGGTACAGGTTCTGCTCTGTACGATCCCGCAGCCTGCCTGCCGCAGCGCGCCAAACACACCACAGTCTGTATCATAGGCGAAATCGCTTCCCAGAATAGCGAGCTTTCCGGTCTGTTTCGGACATTCCCGCAGCTTTTCCAAAACTGCGCGCCGCAGCTTCTGATCCGGTGTCAGCCCCTGCTTTTGCATGATCGGGTCCATGTAGCACCGCACAAAGTCAATCTGCGGAAACCGCTGCTCCAGCTCCCGGTAGATACGGTTGTAATCACAGCCGAGAAAATGGTGCGCACATACCGTAAACAGCAGCACCGCCCTCGGAAGCTGCTGCCGCTTTTGCAGGACATCGATGACTCCACGGATCGTTATCTCCTCCACATCCCCGGCAACCATATCCTTTTCCGACAGGATCACATACGAAAAGCGGTCGGCAGCGTTCATCTCCGCCGCTGTTAAGACAACTCCCCGCATACAATTCTGTGCGCACACATAAATCTGGATTGACTCCGGAAGCTGCATTCCGATATGCACGATATTCCAGGTTCCGTGTACCGGAGCATTAAATTCAAGCCCCGCATGAAAAGCTGCCGGAAATGCTGCATCCTGTATCTTTATTACATCTTTTCGGTTTTTGTCACACGTTCCGATCTGTCTTAGCATGTTTCCTCTACATCACTGATGATCTGGGAATAAACCGTCTTGCTGCTGATTCCCTGAAGTTGTCCGATCTTGCCGGTTAAGGTACTTGTAACATCCTGCGGTGCATCGATCGCCACGCTGATGATACTGATATTCTTCTTGCGGTAAGGGATTCCCATACGCCCGATAATGTAACTTCCATACACACTGAGCAGATGGTTCAATTCCTCCGTATCCCCATTCTGCTCCACGATGATCGATATTACTGCCACTCTTGTTGTCATAGCATTCTCCCGTCCTTTTCCATTAGCAGATACGCGGTAAAAGCTCTCCGCCCGGTCTTGGCAGCATTGTCTGCGAACCGATCTCGGTCGTCATTACAACGCTCTTTGCATGTTCCTTCGTGATCTCTCCGATGATTGCCGCATCCTTGGAATACTTGCAGTTTTTGAGTGCGGTAAGCACTGCATCCGCATGTTCTCCCGGAACAACCACCACAAGCCGGCCTTCACACGCCAGATAAAGCGGTTCGAGTCCAAGCATACTGCATACGCCCTTTACCTGCGGTTCAACCGGAACCTTCCCAGAGTCTATCTTAACGCCTACCTCGCTCTGTCCTGCAATCTCATAGAGAACCGTTCCGACACCGCCTCTTGTCGCGTCGCGGATAACATGAATGTCCTTCGTCACGTCAAGCATCGCCTTCACACATTCCCACAGCGGTGCACAGTCACTTGTCACATCCGCATCAATTCCAAAATCTTCCCGCTCCAAAAGGATTGTGCAACCGTGTCTGCCGATATCTCCGGTCACCAGAACGACATCTCCCGGCTTTGCCTTTGCGCCGGAGGTCTCCACGCCGTCAATGATCTCTCCTACTCCGGTCGTGGTGATAAACACTCCGTCGACCTGACCTTTGCCTGCGACCTTCGTGTCTCCTGCTACGATCTGGACACCGCATTCGGCAGCGGTCTTTGCCATTGCCTCCGCGATCTGCTCTAGCTTATCCATTTCAAAGCCTTCCTCGATCACGAATGAACAGGTCAGGTACAATGGCTTCGCACCCATGCAGGACAGGTCGTTCACCGTTCCGCAGATCGACAGCTTACCGATATTTCCGCCCGCGAAAAATGCCGGTGATACGATAAAGCCATCTGTTGTCATCGCCATACGCCCGACCGGCGGGATGAGCACTGCTGCATCATCCGCAGTCAGATTCGGGTTGGAAAAATGTCTTTTAAATACGCGGTCGATCAGCTCGCTGGTCTGCCGTCCGCCTGCGCCGTGCGCTAAGGTAACTGTTTCACTCATCTTGGTTTTCTCCTCATCTATCTGTAAGTATCTGGTTTTCTGTATTGGTCAAGCCCTACGCCAGCATATCCGCGTAGGAATAATATGCGCTGCAAGCCCCTTCATTGGACACCATACATGCCCCTACCGGATGCTCCGGTGTACATGTCTTTCCAAATAGCGGACAGTCGGAGGATTTGCACTTTCCCTGCAATACCTCGCCGCATCTGCACGCCGGGTTTTCCTGTCCCTCGATCGCCGGGATCTGGTATTTGCTCCTTGCATCATACGTTGCATACGCGCTGCGAAGCTTCATGCCGGAAGCCGGGATCACTCCCAGCCCCCTCCATCTCGCATCGCACGACTCCATCATGTCTGCGACGATCTTCTGTGCCTCTTTGCTTCCCTCTCTTGTCACGACACGCGGGTATGCATTCACAAAGAACGGTTTTCCCTCCTGTGATTTGATCACGGCTGCCGCAAGTGCTGTCACAAGCTCTTTTGCCGTAAATCCGGCTACCACTCCGCTGATTCCCTCCTCTACAAGTGATTCGCAAAGCCCGGTTCCCGTAATCGCATTTACATGTCCCGGATACAGGTAAACATCCACCGAGTCCTTCAGTGCCTGGTACGCGCTCGGCATCGTCTTATTCGCTGTAAGTATCGAGAAATTAGATAGCCCGTCCTCCAGCGCCTGCCTGACTGCCAGACAGCTTGCAGGGGTGGTCGTCTCAAATCCGACCGACAGGAATACAACCTGTTCATCCGGATGCTCTTTCGCATAGATTTCCGCATCGAGCGGTGAATACACGACCTGGATATGTGCTCCCGCCGCTCTTGCGCCAGCCAGACTTTCCGTACTTCCCGGAACCCGCACCAGATCTCCGAAGGTGCAGATTGTCACCTGTTTTTCCTTTGCAAGCCAGATTGCTTCGTCAATGTATCCGGTCGGCGTTACGCATACCGGACATCCCGGTCCTGAGATCAGCTCGATATTTTCCGGGAGCAGTGCTCGGATTCCCAGCCGGAATATCTCATGCGTATGCGTGCCGCACACTTCCATGATCCGAAGCTTCGGTCCTTTGTATCCGGTTATGATTTCTGTCGCGGATCTCTTTTCGTTCGTCTTTTCCATTCTTTTTTCCTCTTCTGACCGTATTCTAAGAGAGCAGTTCATCCATGACTGCATCGGATTCGCTGTCGTCCTCATCGGTGATCTTCGCGATCGCGATTCCCGCATGTACCATCACATAATCTCCCGGCTCCAGCTCATCTAAAAGTGATACGGATACCTCCCGCTTTGCACCGGATGCGTCCACAACCGCTGTTTTGTTATCGATCTTTACTACTCTTGCTGATAATCCTACACACATACTCTTTCCTTATCCTTCCTATCCCTAATAGTTCTTATCCCAACTAATCACAATCCTAAATGCTTACAATCCTAAGTGATCACAAATCTTAGCAATCACTCTCCTAAATAATCATAAATCTTTATGCATCCGGACGATAGCATATCGTAGTTTTTATGCTTCTCCTTTTGGAGAAAAGCAATTCCACAAAAATTGCAGAAATTCTTTCAACCGTTCCGGCGGTGATAGGGTTGTGTCTTTTGTTGGCTTTGACACTCCCCGCCCGACTGTCCGTGGCAGAAAGATTGCACTCAAACTTTTTAGTTCTTCTAAGC
>ERZ1034998.941-NODE-941-length-17661-cov-15.864989_pt1 | contig 17661 bp, 20 predicted proteins | sample MGYA00520621_ERZ1034998 | MGnify/ENA primary metagenome ERZ1034998 (study PRJEB33766, sample SAMN09781748) | gut metagenome | biome: gut microbiome | host: Homo sapiens | place: Madagascar | study: EMG produced TPA metagenomics assembly of the PRJNA485056 data...
GGTCGCGGCCTAATCCAAATGAAATAATTGGAAGTGAAGAGAAGAATAATTACCTTAGCGCATGGAAGGAGTGTTCTATATGCAGAGCCTTCCGAAGGAAGGGCTCTGCATTACACAAAGAATTGACTTAAGAGGAACTTACACCTGTCCAAAGAAAGGGATACATTATAGCGCTTATACACTAAAAGCAATAAGTGAAACGATAACAAAATGAATTGGGATAAAGTCCAGATAACCAGAGAAGGAAGCGGAGAGAAGGTGCTTGCACAAGCACCTATCATCATCTCTGCCAGTAGAAGTACTGATATTCCGGCCTTCTATGCGGATTGGTTCTTCAAGCGCATGGAGATAGGTTACTCTGCCTGGACGAATCCTTTCAATGGCGTCAAGAGTTTTGTCTCCTACAGCAACACTCACTTCATCGTCTTCTGGTCCAAGAACCCCCGCCCTCTCCTTCCTTACTTAAGCTATCTTGATGAGAGAAAGATTGAAACATACATTCAGTATTCTCTCAATGACTACGAGCAGAACGGTCTTGAACGTGGCGTTCCCCCGCTCAAGTACCGCATTGACACTTTCAAAATGCTTGTGGACCGACTTGGTCTCGGTTCCGTTATTTGGCGTTTTGATCCGATGATTCTTACGGATGAGATTCACCCTGATGATCTTCTTCGAAGAGTCGAAAACATTGGTGACCAGCTTAAAGGATACACCGAGAAGCTGGTATTCAGTTACGCCGACATCGCTTCGTATCGTCGCGTGAAAGCAAACCTCGAGAAGAGCAATATTCGCTATCACGAATGGACTCTTTCCGAGATGGATGTGTTTGCACAAGAGTTGGCCAAGCTGAATGAGAAATGGGGTTATACCCTTGCAACCTGCGGAGAAAAGATTGATCTGGAGAAGTATCATGTCGCCCACAATAAGTGTATCGACGATGACCTTATTATCCGCCGTGCGTACTATGACCCCAAACTGATGAATTTTTTGGGCGTTCAGATAATAGAAGGCGGACTGTTTGGTGTCCCTGGCAACGCCATCAGCCTTCCTAACGGCCAATATGCTATTAAGACGAAGAATAACAAAGACAACGGACAAAGAGCGTTCTGTGGCTGCATAGCGGGCAAGGACATCGGAGAGTATAATACATGTGCTCATCAGTGCGAATACTGCTATGCCAACACCAGTAAACAGAGCGCAATAGACAATCTGAAGAGGCATCGAGACAATCCTTATTCAGAAACCATCATAGGAATATAACACTGATAATATGCCAGGATACTATTTCAACCTACCACCCATCACGGCTTTGACAAGAGCCCAGCAGGCTGCCTTGAATGAGACCGAACAGATTGCACTATCCGGAGGACCGGGTACCGGCAAATCTGTCGTCTCTATGTGGCGACATATCTCAAATTATCGCCAAGGCAACCGCAGTCTTCTCTTGACATATACCACGACTCTTAAACGCTATCTGGAGGCCTGCTGCCGTGGCAACAATGCCGCAGCAGCGCAACAAGTTGGCACTTCGTTAAGAAATAGATTTTTGACGCAGATCCGCAGGTTCTCTGAGGTTATTATAGACGAGGCCCAGGATCTCGAGCCAGATTATTTCTCTGAGATATGCTCCCCGGTTTCGTATGGTGCCGACGACTCCCAGATTCTCTATCCAGAGCATTCTACGACTCAGAGCGAACTTGAAGAATTGTTTCCTGACAACGTATCTTGCGTTTTGGACAAGAACTTCCGCTGCACCCAGGAGATTATGCAATTCGCAAGGCAGGCATTCCCCAGGGCGGCCATCTCATACAATATGATCAACAATATTGACCGGCATGGTGATAGGCCGTCTTTGCTAATTGGAAGCTGGGGACCGAGAGAAGACACTCCGGATGATGAGATCAGTGCGATACTCCAAATCATCAATGATCTTCGCAATGATACGGAGAACATTGCTATTCTTTTGCCTTGGAAAAGCAGTGTGCGGAATTATGTTTCTGCCCTTGAGGATGAAGTCGATGATTTCTCATTTTACTATGAGGACAAATATGCTTTCCCGGATGGATGTCCTCAGTTGAAGAATGTCCACATAACCACGTTCAAATCAGCTAAGGGGTTGGAATTTGATACGGTAATCATTCCGGATTTCAATAAAATGTCCTCAATAGTAGGAAGTTACAATGTTGATTGGCAGGACTTCTACGTAGGTTGCACTCGTGCCAGAAGCAATCTGTTCCTCTTCAGCAACAACAATCTTCCTTCATTAAACGGAGTTGTAGATATATCAAGCATTTAAACGCAAGTCATGACATACTATCTTCCCATAAACTCGACTTCGCTGGCTCATTATTTTGTATGTGCCTGCGTCAAGCCTGCAAAATATTTTGAGAACAAACCGCAGGATATACAGGACAGATTTAGGAATGCTCTGCTCCTTTCATCCGAATTGGGCACAAACGACACCGATTGTTGCATCGAACTTGTCTTAACCAAAGATGAGGAGAGGAACCTTGTCCCTTGTGGAAGGGAGTTCTTTTTATTCCCTACCCCTCTTCCGATTTCACGTGTTAAGGCAATACATTTCCGAGACCCAAGACAACTGGAGCAGACGTTGTCGAATATTAACATGAGTGCGGCCTTCATCCCCCATTCTTTAGCAAAGGTAGCAAAGTTCTCCAATGCTGGAATCGATGTGGTCAACGTCGCTGATAAACCTGCCGATAAGGATTATTCCGATCAACTCGAAATGTTCGATAGAATCCTTGGTGCTTTAGCTTTGATGAAGACGGCCAAGGAGCCGTATATGAACTATTCTGAGAATTATGCCAGCACTCTGTCGTTCTTTAACGCATTAGTAAGGAATGATTTGGAGAAGCAGGGGCGTCAGATAAATGAGAAATTCTTTGGCCTCTTCTCCAGGTCTGGCAACTTCGTGAAGTTCATCCCTTACCTTGAAAAAAAGATTACAAAAGAAGATCTTGATCAAATTGCCGCAGAGAATAATCAAAGAATAGAACGTTCTTACACCAAAGCAATCAATTATGATAAGCTGAGCGGCATTACATATGCTTTTGCCATTCTCCAGTCTTATGGCGTCGGAAGTGAAGCTGCGACAAAGAAGATTGATGGTCTCATTTCCAACAATTTCGAAGAGCTCAAGGATGGTAAAGCAGAAGGTATCGCGCTCTATTATGGGTATAATCGTGGCTATTCCGTCTTCAGCAATTGTTATGGAACTCAGGAGATAGGAAGACAGAATGTTAAGTATCTTCTGGAAAGCCAATTAGACTACTATACGATTGAGAGCGTATATCAGTTTGCTTTTTATGGCAATACCACATCGTCTCAATTCCCTTACATTGATGCGTGGTGCCCCAGGAAGAATCAGCGCCCGAAGAGAAAAACAGATTATATGGTCTTGGATACCGCCTTCATTGGTAAAAAAAAACCGACGGTTTTTTCCAAAGAATACTTGCTTGGCTTTCTGGCGGAGATTAAGACTTTTGATTTCATAACCACCCCTATAGGTTCACTTGTTGAACAGATTCGCAATAGGGTTGCAAATGATACCAAAGAGGAGATTGAAGACGCCAATGAGACTAAGATCGCAGAAGCATATACTATCATTGAGTCTCTGAAAGGGCAAATAGCTTCTCAGGATGGAATAATATCAGATTTGCAGAAGCAGAATGAAAGCCTGGTCAAAGAGATAGCATCACTGAAAACGACCGCTTGCCAGTATCCCACGAAGGTCAAAGAAAGAGCTGGACTATCACAAGAGCCGGAAGTAAAGTACGGAACAGGGTCTATTGCTGGAGAACCAAACGATTCGCCGGATGAAGATATGCCATTAGGAGAAACATCCATTGTTGTTAATGGTTATTCATCGAGCAAGAAGTTCGGCCGAACAACTAAGGCGAAAACAGGTTCCGCCAAATCGAAAGCTACTCCGAAACCTTCTAAAAAAGCGACAAACAAAGTACTGGGAGATAAACACAACAATGAGGTAACCGAGACTCAAGCGCCTGCACAAGACCTCGTCTCAAAGATAGCCTCTGATAATGGAGGGAACCCCACCCTGTTTGATTAGAATGAGCGAGGTTATTGACAGACTGCTCAGCATCGACGACGCTGAAGCACTCTCTACATGCATTTCGGAGAGCATGTTAGATTTGTATGAACTATACAATTCCGGTTGGAAGACATTATGCACAGAAAGAGACGAGATAAGCGAATTAATTATGTTCAAGCATTCGATTATCTCAAAGCTCGATTTTGAGAATCAAGAGAATCGTGCTTTCGTTTTGATATGCTTGGATTTTGCGGAGAGACTGAATTTGCAGTCAGCCATTCCACACCTCGTTCGTATAATCAACACGCATAGTGAGCAGATTCATCTCAATAAGCGATTATCGGCCGGTGTTAGCTATATCTTCCCCCGTCCGCATACTGCAGATGACATCATCGAGAAATACTCTCATATCTGCTCACTCCTCCAAGAGGCTATTGAAACTGAGGAAGACAACAATAAAAAGTGTCTCATCACATTTTTAAACTATTATTCAGCCGCTATTGACCAATTATCGGCCAATTATGCGGATAAATTACGGATGCTAATCGATTCATCCATTTTCACCTCCGAATATCCTTTCCTTGGTGATATTCAAGGCTTGAATGAAGTCGATACATCCGATCCAATTCGGGCGCAAGTCCAGATTCAGACCATCATAGATGCTATTATACAAGAATCCATTGTCAGATCAAGGCCGACCCCGACTGATGAGTTTATCATTGAGGAAGACACGCAGTATTCAAGGGATATTCAAAGTGTGCCATGCATATTTCGCAACATCAAGAGATTATCTGATGACAAAGCTTCTGGCAATGGAATTGTAGGAAGAGGCATTCAGCAAATACAATCAGAAGAAGACCTGTTTGACTATATGCGCAACTACGGGAATATGCACCAGGCAAAAGTCAAATCAGCGCTGGACTCCCCTTTCCCTCAACAATTTGACAAACAAGTATCTTTGGTTGACTGGGGGTGTGGACAAGGTCTTGCTTCGATGGTTTTCATGGACAAGTATGGCTCCGCGAATATCAAGCAAATAATACTCATTGAACCATCGGAAATAGCATTGAGAAGAGCCGCACTACATTGCAAAAAATACGCTCCCAGTGTGCCACTGCAGACGATTTGCAAGGAATTTGACGAGTTGACACCTGAAGACATTCATCTCGTCGAGCCGGAAACCACAGTTCATTTATTTTCCAACGTCCTTGATATGGAGAGTTATTCCGTTGAACATTTGGCAAACCTTGTGAAACAATTGCCGCAGACCCATCAGTATTATGTCTGCATCAGCCCGCACATTGATGATATTCGGACAAATAAGATTGATACATTTGTTCGTTTGATGAAACAGGGTGAGTCGGATTTCAATATGCTGAATAGTAAAACCAACACGAAGTATAACGAGTTCTGGAACTGCAATAATATGGAGATGGGAAGATCTGCGCGTCACGGAGGGAGCCCATATTGTAGAGATTCTTCCGGAGAGCCTTGCAGCAGCCGCTGGACAAGAGTAATGAGAGTCTTCCAGACTTAATTAGAATCGATTAATAAAAAAATGAATGTTATGGAATACAAGTACAATCAGAAAATGGCAATCGTCAGATTGCTCCTGGACATAATAAGCATCGACGAGAAAATCGATGAGCGGGAGACTTTGTATTTTGAGAAAGTCAAGAAAGAGTTGAACCTTAGCCCGGAAGATCACTTCAAGGTCAAGGACTTCAGTACCCTTCTCTGTCTTTCCATCTTGAAGGGCATGACAGAGGAACAGAAGGAGAATTATGCCGCCCTGATGAAGAACATGATCCTTGCCGATGGCGTTATCGAGCCATCCGAGCTTCTCGCCTACGAGGACATCTGCAAGTTCTGCGACATACCGATCAAAAATCTTGAGTTATAGCAAGACACGCGTTATTCATTATTGACATGGCATCTGAAGAATATACACTCTTCGCCCCGATTCCAACTATCAAAGCGATTTATATTAAAAACAATGATCCGTGGCGACAGTTGAATTGTGATGAACCCCATATAAACGAAAAATACACTCCTGATGATTTTTGTGACAGGAAGATCGTGGTCCAATTTATAGAAAAGAATATCCCGGAAAAAAGTACAATACCGCCATGTTCGATTATCAATACGATGATGATGGATACCTTATTGATTTCCGTGCGGACATTATCCGCCCTATCATGGATAGGTACAAAGAATACCTTTGGAACTAAATGACCCTGACGCGAACATGTGAAGTGTATGTGAAACTTAATAATACTCCCACAAACACTGTTTCTATAAAGATAAGTACAGAATCGTTCGATATGGTAGTTTTGAACTTGAGAACACAAGAAATCGTGTCAGTATTCGGGGACAAACTTGAAATAGTATTTTTATTATATCACTGATTTACAATAAAATACGAATTTGTACCATTTTCCGCATCGAAAACGGTGCCGCATAATACGTCCCGAGCTCAGTTATTTCCTGTAAATCAATGCGGTAGCCCACACTGCGCACCCCTCTCCCCTACCTACGAACCCGAGCCGTTCCGTAGTTGTCGCCTTCACGGAAACGCAGTCCGTCGGCACATCCAGAACAGGGGCCAATGTCTCCCGCATCTGAAGAACATATTTGCCGATTTTAGGCCGTTGCAATGCAATGGTAACATCCACATTGCCAATAACATAGCCCTGCCCCTTCACCAGTGACACAACCTTGGCGAGCAACATCTTGCTGTCCGCCCCCTTCCATTCCTCTGAAGTGTCTGGAAAATGATGTCCTATGTCGCCGAGAGCAAGACATCCCAAAAGAGCATCGCACAATGCGTGGATGGCCACATCGCCGTCCGAATGTGCCACAAAACCGCAGTCAGAATCTATTTTCACGCCGCCGAGCCACATCGGCAGGCCCTGGGCAATCTGATGGACGTCGTATCCGTTGCCGACCTTGAAAGGGAAAACCATATCAGTCATAATGAGTCAAGTCAATATTATAGACAAAAGTAAAGAATTTATATTAAATTTGCTTACAAGTAGTTTTCCGATTCGACTTCGGGAACTGTATAAACTTATTGATTATGGCAAATTTCGGTTGGTTCGGTGACAGCGAACATAGGGTTTTCGACTATAAACCAATATATTACAACAAGGAAAAGGACGAACTCAAGCAGAAGTTCGGAAAGGTGGACGGCTCTATGGAAAAGGAAAATGGAGAATACGTCCCGGGAACATATCTCCGGGGCTCCTTCCGTGACGGTCCCAAGAAGAGGTCATCGAACAAGGCCCAGAAAATCATCACGCTCATAGGACTGCTGCTCTTCGCCATCGTGATGATCTACATAACCAAATTCTATTCATTGCTATAATCACCACGATTTTTCCGGACATCGCACTCCGGAAACAATGATAGTGTAATTTTATGGATATCAAGATATTACCAAGCAATATCGCTAACATGATAGCGGCCGGAGAGGTCGTTCAGCGTCCGTCTTCAGCAGTCAAGGAACTGATGGAGAATGCAGTGGATGCAGGAGCGGACCAGATAACGGTGATATTGACCGATGCCGGAAGGACATTGATACAAGTCATTGACAATGGCTGCGGAATGACTCCTGACGAGGCTGTGCTGTGCTTCGAGAGACACGCCACCTCCAAGATTTCCACCGCGGAGGACCTGATGGACATCACCACTTTCGGCTTCAGGGGCGAGGCATTGGCCTCCATCGCAGCCGTTTCGGAAGTCACGCTAAAGACCAGGCGGGCGGAAGACGAGGTCGGCTGCCAAGTCGAATTCGCCGACTCCAGACATATCTCCACCACAGAAGTCTCCACACCTGCGGGAACCAGCATTGCCGTAAGAAATCTTTTCTACAATGTGCCTGCGCGGAGAAAATTCCTCAAATCGGACAACGTAGAACTTAAACATATCACGGAAGAATTTATCCGCGTGGCGCTCACCCGGTCCGGAATAGGCTTCCGTCTGATGAACAACGGCAAGGACCTCTACGTGCTCAAGCCGGCCAAGTCATTGAAATTCAGGATACAGGACCTGCTGGGCAGCCATATCGTCAGTCAAGTCGTGGATCTGAGCGCCGACACGTCCATAGTCAATATCCGCGGCTACGTCGGAAGACCGGACCTCGCCAAGAAGGCACTCGGGAACCAGTTCTTCTTCATAAACGGACGATATTTCCGGAGCCCGTACCTGCACAAGGCGGTGATGAACGCGTACGAGAACATGCTGCCACAGGGCACTACCCCGTCATATTTCATATATCTGGAAACTGACCCGCACGACATAGACGTAAACATCAGCCCGACCAAGACTGAGGTGAAATTCGCCGACGACAGCGTCATATTCCAGACATTGTACGCCTGCGTAAAAGAAGCATTGGGCCGCAACTCCTTCGGAGCAAGCATCGACTTCGACACCGCAGGAATGCCGGAAATGCCCGTATTCAGCAACGACTTCGACAAATACCGCCCTGAAGTCAGCACACCTGAGGCTGGAATTGACCCGGGCTACAACCCGTTCGACCTCTCCCCTGCCGGTTCCTACGATGCACCGGCTGCCGCACAAGACTTTTCCGGGCCGATGTCAGAATCAATGCCGGGATCATCAATGTCCGGGTCAATGAAAGATTACGTCCCGAGTCCCAAATCGAAGGCGGCGGGGCTGGATTTCCCCCTTCCGGACTATACCGGAGCAGGAAGTCCTTCAAGCGCAGTGGACAGACGTGACGATTACGGAAAACTCTTCGACGAAAGGTGCATTGCCCAGCCTAACATATTGATAATCCAGCACAAATATATAGTTTCACCCGTCAAGTCAGGTCTGCTGGTAATCAATATCAGACGAGCGAAAGAGAGGATACTTTTCGAGAAGTTCCTCAGAGCCCTGAGCGGAGGAGAACACGTGAGCCAATGCGCATTGTTCCCTGTACAGGTAACTGTAGGCGTGGACAACAGGCTGATCTTCGACGAGCATGCTGAGCTTCTGCGCACACTCGGCTTCGACATAACCCCGTTCGGGGCCGACACCATCGTGGTAAACGGCATGCCCGAGGGCTTCCAAGTGGACCAGAGCAGCGTAGAATCCGCAATGGCGGACATACTCATAGCATTGACAGAAAGCCATACGACACTCGCCGGAATGATGGAATCCACTATGGCTGAGAAATTTGCAAGATTCGGAGCGGCGGAAGGACGGCCTGTGGAGTCCCCATCGGAAGCACGGAGTCTGATGGACGCGCTGTTCGCCTGCTCAAATTCGGAATACACGAACAACGGTCACAAGACCATGTCGATAATATCCACGGATGAATTAGAGAAACTGTTTTAAAGACAATGGGTTACGAATACAATGAATATAACAGCGGTAGAGGAGGCTTCCTCTCCTCAATTCCGCCTGTAACGAAGAATATCGTCGCAATCAACATACTTGTTTTCATCGCCACTCTCATCAATGAGAATTTCATGGTGGTGAACTTCGCTATGTTCTATCCGGCTTCGCCGTTCTTCAAGCCGTGGCAGATCTTGACGCACATGTTCATGCACGGCGGATTCTGGCACATATTCTTCAATATGTACACGCTGCTGATGTTCGGCATCATCCTGGAAAGGGCATTGGGCTCCAAAAAGTTCCTGATTTTCTATTTCGTGACAGGCTTGGGCGCAGCGGCCCTGCATACCGGCGTGGAATGGATACAGGCCCAGTATTTTCTTTCGGCAGGCGCTGCCGTGAACTACCACAACCTTCTGATGACACCTACTTTGGGTGCATCCGGAGCCATCTACGGAGTACTTATCGGCTACGCCATGTGCTACCCTGACTCCAGACTGACACTTCTGTTCCCGCCTGTAACATTGACAGCCAAATGGTTCGTGATCATTTTCGCAGGCATTGAACTGTTCACCGGCATAAGCGGATTCCAGGACGGAGTAGCCCATTTCGCCCACCTCGGCGGAATGCTCTTCGGCTGGCTGCTGATCAGATGGTGGAGAAAGAAAGGCGAATTTTACTATTAGGAACGACTTACGATGACAAGAAAGAAGAAAAGACGCAATCTGTTCTTCGGAATAACGTCGCGGACATTGATGACAATATCCGCAGTCCTTCTTCTTGTCAGTTCATTCTCCTATTTCATAAATCCGGCAAGCGCCTGGTTCATGACCATATTCGGCCTGCTGTACCCACTTCTGCTGGTCGGAAACGTACTTCTGCTGTGCTGGGCACTCTTCAGATGGTCCAACGCAGCATTCATTCCGATCGCCGCCCTGCTGCCGACATTCATCATGGCCGGCAACTTCTACCAGTTCCCGAAAAAAGAAGACGCCCAGGTCAATGCGACAGACGGCATCAGAATCATATCGTACAATGTAGGGCGCTTCAGCCTGCCGCAGCCCGGTGAAAAACTCGCCAGAAAAGAATGCGCAGACTCGGTAATTGCTTTTCTGAAGAACGAAGACGCGGACATCATCTGCCTGCAGGAATTCTACACGAGAGACCCACAGAAGATTATGGCCTACCTTTCCGACAAAATGAAAGGCTACGACATAAAGTATTATGTCAATGTCACTGACAACGGATGTTACGGAAACGTGACTCTCAGCCGGTTCCCGGCCTTTGACAAGGGAAAAATCGACTTCGAGCACAGTTCGAACCTCGCATTGTACTCTGACTACATGCTGAATGGAGAACCTTTCAGGATATACAACTGCCATTTCGAGAGCTACAACATATCATTGTCACGACTCGCTTCGTCTCTGGAAAAAGACTACAGGCAGACGGTCAAGGACACGGAAGCGAAAATGAAGAAGTCCATTGCCCGGAGACCGCGACAGGTGGACCAGGTCCTGAAAGACATCGAGAACTGTCCTGAACAAACCATCGTGACCGGCGACTTCAACGACACTCCTATGTCATACACCTACTGGCGTCTCAGCCGTAAGCGCAAGGACACGTTCAAGGAAGCCGGAACAGGATTCGGGGCCACATTCTCCAAACTCAGACCACTGCTGAGAATCGACTACATCCTCGTTCCCGAAAAATGCAAAGTACTAAGTCACAATATCATACACAAGCGGTTCTCAGATCACTATCCGATAGAATCCGTAATCAGCATAAACGACACTGACAATGAAAGACATTAAAGAAATCATTTCTGAAACACTCGACGTGCTCAAGAATGGAGGAGTGATACTCTATCCTACAGATACCGTCTGGGGTCTCGGCTGCGATGCCACCAACCCGGAAGCAGTAGCCAGAATATACGAAATCAAACACCGCTCCGACAGCAAGGCCTTGGTGCTTCTGGCTTCGGATATGGATATGATATGCAGATTCGTAAAAGAGATTCCGGATATCGCAGTTCAGCTCGTGGAGGTCAATGACAGGCCTATGACCATAATCTATCCTGGAGCCATCCACGGAAAGGCCCCGGCTGAAGGGCAGAAGGCTGAGGCGAACTGGCACTTCCTCGCCTACAACGCTGTGGCTGAGGACGATACGGTCGGCATCCGCATCCCTGACATGGACTTCTGCAAGAACCTGATATACAAGCTCGGACGACCGATCGTATCCACTTCCGCGAACATTTCCGGAGAACCTTCTCCGCACAAATTCGCAGACATCCCGGAAGAAATAAAATCCGCAGTTGACTACATCGTGGAACCTAAGCTGGAAAAAGGCGCCACCGGTCAGGCATCACAGATATTGAAAGTGGGACTTGACGGAGAAATCCTGATAATCAGAGAATAACATGGAAATTTTCTGGACTGGTGACATATCCGACGGCCTCTGCAGACTGTCCGAAGAAGAATCCGGGCACTGCGTAAGGGTACTCAGACACAGAGTCGGAGACCACCTCTGCATAATTGACGGAAGAGGGACAATGTACGACTGCTCCCTCATATCCGACTCCCCGAAAGGCGCAGTCGCCAAGATTGACGGCACCACCGCGAACTGGGGAGGACATCCGTACAACCTCACGATGGCAGTCTGCCCGACCAAGAACATTGACAGGTATGAATGGTTCGCCGAAAAGGCGACCGAATTCGGCATTGACCGGATAGTTCCCGTCATAGGGGAACATTCCGAGAGACGGATTGTGAAAAACGAGCGTCTGGGCAGAATCCTGCTCTCCGCCACCAAACAGTCGCTCAAGGCTTCGATACCGGAACTCTCAGAAACTCAGTCGGTTAAAGAATTCATAGAGAGTACGGCCGAGACGGATGCACTGAAACTTATCGGCTGGTGTTTCGAGGATGTTGAAAAAAGATGCTCGATCAGAACGGCCTTGGAGGGCTACCAGGGCAGAGATGTAATAGTGCTCATCGGACCGGAAGGCGACTTCTCGAAAGAAGAAGCAGAGGCTGCCGTAAACGCCGGATACATACCAGTACAAATCGGAGAATCCAGACTCAGAACAGAGACGGCAGCACTTGCGGCTGTGTCAATGACTTATTATAAATACCTGTAGCTTATGAAACGATACCTCTCGCTCGACATCCTCAGAGGCATAACGGTAGCCTTTATGTGCGTGGTGAACAACCCCGGCTCGTGGGGCAAGATATTCGCCCCGCTGAGACATGCTCCGTGGAGCGGATGCACGCCTACTGACCTCGTATATCCATTCTTCATTTTCTGTATGGGAGTGGCGATGGCTTTCTCTTTCCGCAAATATGACGGACTGCACAAAGACGGTGTCAAAAAGGTGATATACAGAGGATTGGCCTTGTTCGGAATCGGCTTTCTCATAGGCGCTTACCCATTCTTTCCTACATCGCCGCACGATCCGGCAGCATCCTTCGGAGAGAACTGGCTGTACTGGATAGGGCACTGCAGAATCTTCGGCGTGCTGCAGCGTATCGGAATGGCATATCTGATAGCCGGGCTTCTCGCCCTGTGGCTGAGGAAACCTGGAAAGATAATGGTTGCCATAGTCATTCTTATGACCATCCACACTGCCGTTCTCGTGGCATTTGGAGATGCAGGAAGCCCATTTTCACTCGAAGGCAACATTTCAGGAAAGATAGATACCGCACTGGTGGGCTCTCAGCACGTATATCACGGCTACAGGCTGGATTCCGGAGCGCGCGCCGACTTCGACCCGGAAGGTCTGCTCGGAAGTCTTACGGCAGCCTGCTCCGCACTGGTGGGCTATCTCGTGGGATTCCTTATCTGCACGGCCGACAAGCGGCATGCTGAAAACCCGTCAGACACCACCTGCGCCCCGTCATTCACGGTCAGCAGAATCTTCGTCTATGGTGCGGCAGCCCTTGCACTGTCACAGGTCCTCAGCATCTGGATTCCTGTGAACAAGCCTCTCTGGACCGCGTCCTACGTGTTCTATGCCGGCGGCTGGGCAATGCTATCTCTCGCATTCCTCATCTTCATCGTGGACATCCGGGGCTACGGCAAGGTCTTCAAGCCGTTCAGCATCATGGGCACCAACGCATTGGCCGCATTTGTGCTTTCGGCAGTGATAGTCAAGACATATTCGATGTTCGGTTTCAGGCCATCTGCCTGGTTCGGGGCCAATGAGTATCTCTCGCTCTGCTGGGCGCTCATCTTCGCAACCACGATTTTCCTGTGCCAGTGGCTGATGTACAAGAAGAACATAATCATAAAGTTATAGGTCAATGTTCATAGGCATAATTTCAGACACTCACGGGGTTTTCAGCGACGACTTCAAGGAGTTCCTGAGCCCCGTGGATGAAATATGGCACGCCGGAGATTTCGGCGGCAGCATAAACTTCGCCGACTCGATAGCCGCATTCAAGCCGCTCAAGGGAGTTTACGGAAATTGTGACGGGCAGGACATCAGGCTCGTTTATCCTGAATATCAATGTTTTGAATGTGAGGGGACAAGGGTTCTGATGATGCATATCGGAGGACGTCCTGGCAAATATGATTTCAAGGCAAGGGAACTGATAGGAAGATATTCGCCCGACATATTCGTCTGCGGACATTCACATATCCTCATGGTCAAGAACGACCCGAAGGCAGGGCTTCTCTACATAAATCCGGGAGCCTGCGGACTTCAGGGATGGCAGGTGGAACGGACGGCATTGAGAGTCCACATTGACGAGGGAAAAATCCACGACATGGAGCTTTTTCGGGTGCCGAGAAACGGGTAAACTTACGGATTGTAACGTTACAAAAAGCCTAATAGCGAAAGAATTACACCCTTCTGACAAAAAAAATACGATTTTTCTTTGCAATTATTAAAAATGTACGTACTTTCGCGCAAACAAAAGTTATAAGTTTAACTAGTTAAAGGTTTAGAGCCATGAAAAAGGTATTTATGTCTTTGGCAGTTGTTGCTATGGTAGTTGCAGCTGCATCTTGCGGTAACAACGCTGCTAAGAAAGCTGAGGAAGCTGCTCAGGCAAAAGCTGACAGCGTAAGAGTAGCTGACAGCCTCGCTGCCGCTGCTGCTGCAGCTGACACAACATGCTGCTGCGCTGACAGCAACGCTGTTGTAGCTGAGTAATTCAGCTTGTACCCCGTGCGTCCAAACGGGCGCAACAAGAATTGCGGTACCTTGAGGTAACTCAGGATGCTGCTTTTTTTGTGCCTTGTCGTAAGGATTGCTAACTTTACGGAGTAAAAAAAATGGAGCGAAAAAAGTAGTCTGATATGGGAATAAAGGAGAAGACAGTATGGTTCTGCACCAATTGCGGAAATGAAAGCCCCAAATGGATGGGGCGTTGCCCTGCCTGCGGAGAATGGAACACGATGGCGGAACAGACCGTAGTCACAGGAAAGCCGTCAAGAAACAGCAGCATCTCATCTTCCGCACCGGCTTCCGGCAACAGACCGCTGCATCTGAAAGACATTGACGCATCTGCCGAGAACAGACTGTCACTTGGATTGACCGAAGTGGACAGACTCTTGGGCGGAGGCATCGTGAAAGGATCGCTGGTGCTGATCGGTGGCGAACCCGGCATCGGAAAATCCACATTGTCCCTTCAGATTCCTCTTGGCTCTCCCGGTCTCAAGACACTTTACGTCTCGGGCGAGGAAAGCGCGAGACAGGTCAAGATGCGTGCGGACAGACTTGGCGGTGACAACTCCAACTGCTTCATTTTCAGCGAGACAGACATAAATAACATCATTGCCCAGGCGGATGCGCTGAAGCCTGACCTGATGGTTGTGGACTCGGTGCAGACGATGTTTTCGCCCAATGTGGATTCATCTGCCGGTTCGGTCACCCAGATCAAGGAAGTGACGGCCATCCTTCTGCATTTCGCCAAGATGTCCGGCATTCCTGTCATACTGATCGGCCACATCACCAAAGACGGCTACATCGCAGGACCTAAGATTCTGGAACATATCGTGGACGTGGTTCTCCAGTTCGAGGGTGACAACAAAGGCTCATACCGCCTGCTCAGAAGCATCAAGAACAGATTCGGCTCCACCTCGGAACTGGCCGTCTTCGAAATGACCGGCAAGGGGCTGCGGGAAGTCACCAATCCTTCTGAAATGCTTATTCCGATGCACGAGGAAGGCCTGAGCGGAACAGCCATCTGCGCAATGCTGGACGGCCTCAGACCGTTCCTTTTCGAGGTGCAGGCTCTTGTCAGCACTGCAGCTTACGGCACTGCTCAGCGGTCTGCTACAGGTTTCGACGTAAGGCGTCTGAATATGCTGCTTGCGGTACTTGAAAAGAGGGCCGGGTTCAAGCTCAACATGAAAGACGTGTTCCTGAATATGGCTGGAGGACTTAGAGTCACCGACCCGGCATGCGACCTTGCCGTGGTATGCGCCGTGCTGTCCTCAAACTTCGATTTCGCCATACCGGCCAACGTATGTTTTGCCGGAGAGGTGGGACTGAGCGGAGAAATCAGGCCGGTGAACCAGACGGACAGGCGTATCACCGAGGCTACACGGTTAGGATTCAGGAAGATCTACATTTCCGCTTTCAGCCAGACTGAGGGTGCTGCCGCAAAAGGTATTGAAATCGTGAAGGTAGCCGATATCCCTGCACTTGTACGCAAACTCTTCAAAAACGAATAGAACAAAAGAATCAATAGTATGAAAACCAAACATCTGGATAGATTTTCCATTCTTATAGCCATTGTAGTCTCTGCATTGACAATAAGCGTAATGTCCCTGACAAGCAGGATGGAGAGAGAAAATGACAATCAGCAGGAGGAGGCCGCAAGCCTCACATTCGAGGCTGATTCGACCATCGCAACTCCTGCTGATTCAACTGCTGTTCAGCCAATTGCAGATTCATTGTCCGTATTGGCTGAATAATCTGACAGCGCCTCCGGTTATTTTCCTGCGAGGTGCTTTTCCCAAGCCCAAGCGGCTGCCAAAGTCTGCTCGACTGTGCGCTCAGCTTTCCATCCGAGCTTTTTGTTGGCCACTGACGGGTCTGCCCAGATGGCAGTGACGTCACCGGCACGACGAGGAGCGAATTTGTGATTTACCTTCACGCCATTGACCTTCTCAAAAGCATTGACAAGTTCAAGCACTGAGACAGGGCGGCCGGTTCCGACATTGAAGATTTCATAGTCTTCCTCCATCTTGTCGTCGAGCATTCTTGCCACTGCATATACGTGAGCTTTTGCAAGGTCCACGATGTCGATATAGTCACGCTGGCATGTGCCGTCAGGTGTCGGATAGTCGTTTCCGAAGATGCTCAGGCACTCGCGCTTTCCGATAGCCGTCTGTGTGATATAAGGGACAAGATTGTTAGGCACGCCTCTCGGAAGTTCTCCGATCAATGCAGATGGATGCGCTCCGATAGGGTTGAAGTATCTGAGTGCTATTCCCTTGATACAGCCCTCTTTATGAACGCCAGGGGTAACCTCGCTGCCATATCTTGCATAAGCCTTTACAGAGTCGCGGAGAATGTCCTCGCAGATCTGTTTTGTATTTCCGTAAGGGGAAGTTGCCGGCTGCCTTGGAGACTTTTCTGTTACAGGAAGTTCATCCGGCTCGCCGTAAACTGTCGCTGATGATGAGAACAGTACATTGCATCCGCCGTGAGTGCGGGCAGCTTCGATTACATTGAGGAAAGACAGAAGATTGTTCTGGTAATACTTCACCGGCTCGGCCACTGACTCGCCTACTGCCTTGAATGCCGCGAAATGGATAACCGCGTCAATCTGGAACTCGGAGAACAGCTTGTTCACTGCCTCAAGGTCACAGAAATTCATCTTGATAAATGGAATGTCTTCCCTTCCGGTAATTTTCTTTACGCCTTCGAAGCAGGTCATATCGCAGTTTGACATATCGTCAGCCACTACAACTTCATACCCTGCCTGAATAAGCTCGACCGTCACGTGGCTGCCAATGAAACCGGCACCACCGGACACAAGAACTCTTTTGCTCATACGCTTCAGTTGTTAAAAATCAATTCGTTTATGAGCCAACAAATATAGTGAAAACTAACTAACTTTGTAACGCGAAAAAGCATAAATACTATGAACTTTGTCAAAACTCTCATATTTTCGGCCGCACTGTTATCTTTTTCATTTCCAAATGCTTTCGCGCAGAACTTGGAAGAAAAGGTGAGGCCCGGAAGTTTGACACTTTAAAATCCAAAAAAAGTTAAAAATATTTGATAGAGT
>ERZ1034998.948-NODE-948-length-17578-cov-5.001655_pt1 | contig 17578 bp, 10 predicted proteins | sample MGYA00520621_ERZ1034998 | MGnify/ENA primary metagenome ERZ1034998 (study PRJEB33766, sample SAMN09781748) | gut metagenome | biome: gut microbiome | host: Homo sapiens | place: Madagascar | study: EMG produced TPA metagenomics assembly of the PRJNA485056 data set...
GAAACAACCGAGACAACACAGGAAGGACAGACAACTGCGGGAGATCAGGCAACGTCCGAAAACCAGACGACGCAGAGCGGTCAGACGACACAGGAAGGACAGACGACAGGCTCCGCAGAACATGAATATAAGATTACGATTAAAAAACCGGAAGGCGTAGGTGTGTATTTCGACGGAGATTATGTCGGGATTGCACCGGTGTCGATCAAGAAGACAGCCGGAACCCACACCATCACGTTATACAAAGCCGGTTATTTGATAAAAAGCTACACCATACAGGCCGAAGAAAATGGCAAAGACGATGAATATAGTTACGCGGATCTGATATCCGTGCTCGACTAAATAGTAGGAGGAACATCATGGACATGGATTACAAAAAGGTTTATGAAGAATGGCTGACAAATCCGTTTTTCGATGAAGCAACAAGACAGGAGCTCGCTGCAATCAAGAATGATGAAAAAGAGATCAAAGAGCGCTTTTACATGGATCTTGAGTTTGGTACAGCCGGACTTCGTGGCATCATCGGAGCAGGAACAAACCGCATGAACAATTATATCGTTGCGAAGGCGACCCAGGGTCTTGCAAACTATATCAAGATGCGTAAGAAGCAGGCGAAGGGTGTTGCGATTGCGTATGATTCCAGACATTGTTCGCCGGAGTTTGCAGATGTGGCAGCGCTTTGTCTGGCTGCAAATGGTATCAAGGCGTACGTGTTTGAGTCACTTCGCCCGACACCGGAACTTTCCTTTGCAGTCCGTTATCTTGGCTGTGTGGCAGGTATCAATGTGACAGCCAGTCACAACCCACCGGAGTATAATGGATACAAGGTGTATTGGGAAGATGGCGCACAGATCACACCGCCACACGATGCAGGTATCATGCGCGAGGTAAAGGCAATCTCTGTACAGGATGCCGTTACCATGCCGAAACAGGAAGCCATCCATGAGGGCCTCTATGAGATTATCGGAAAAGAGATTGACGACGCCTATATGGCAGAGTTGAAGAAACTCGTGCTGCACCAGGAGTGCATCGACAAATATGGAAAAGAATTGAAGATCGTATATACGCCGCTCCATGGAACCGGAAATATCCCGGCCAGAAGAATCCTTCGTGAACTTGGATTCGAGAATGTGTATGTTGTACCGGAACAGGAACTGCCGGATGGTGACTTCCCTACGGTAAGCTATCCGAACCCGGAAGCGGCAGAGGCGTTTGAACTTGCACTGAAGCTTGCAAAACATCACGATGCCGATCTGGTCCTGGCAACTGATCCGGATGCGGACCGTCTTGGCGTGTATGTAAAGGATAAAGCGGGCGAGTATCACTGTCTGACCGGAAATATGTCCGGAAGCCTGCTCGCGGAATATGAGTTAAGCCAGATCAAAGCGACGAGAGGACTGCCGAAGGATGGCGCACTGATCAAGTCGATCGTTACGACAAACCTTGTAAATGAGATGGCAAAAAGCTACGACGTGAAGCTCGTAGAAGTTCTGACCGGATTCAAGTTTATCGGTCAGAAGATGTTAGAGTTCGAGACAAAACATACGGGCACGTATCTCTTTGGATTTGAGGAAAGCTATGGATGTCTGATCGGTACACATGCCAGAGACAAGGATGCGATCGTGGCTACGATGGCTCTTTGCGAGGCAGCCGCTTATTACCGGTCACAGGATATGACACTGTGGGATGCGATGGTTGATATCTACGAAAAGTATGGATATCACAAGGATGCCATCCATACGCTCACGCTCAAGGGTATCGAAGGATTGGAGAAGATCAAGAGTATCATGGATCAGCTGAAAGCCCATACACCAAAGGAGATTGCGGGACACGAAGTGCTCTGGGCACGGAACTATGACAATGATACAGCGATGAACATGCGGAATAAGGTTGTCGTTCCTACCGGACTTCCAAAATCCAACGTTGTTTACTATGAACTTGAAGGCGGCGCATGGCTTTGCGTGCGTCCATCCGGAACTGAGCCGAAGATCAAGTTCTATTACGGTGTTGTCGGCAAGGACTTTGCGGATGCAGACAAGAAGTCTGAGGAGTTTGGTAAAGCAGTTAACAAGATGATAGATTATATGATGTAAAATGATAAAATCCCATAGCATCTGCTGCATATAAAAGCAGAAGGTGCTGTGGGTATTTGTTTTACTTTATGAAAGGACGATGACATGCTGCAACTGAAAAACATAGTGAAAGACTATGGAGAGGGAGATTCAAAAGTTCAGGCATTAAAAGGTGTCAGTATCAATTTCCGGGCAAATGAGTTTGTTTCCATTCTTGGTCATTCCGGCTGTGGAAAGACAACGCTCTTAAATATCGTGGGAGGACTCGATCAATATACCGATGGAGACCTGATTATCAAAGGAAAATCAACGAAGAAGTACAAAGATAAAGATTGGGACACATACCGCAACCACAGTGTCGGATTCGTGTTTCAGAGTTATAACCTGATCATGCACCAGACTGTTTTGCAAAATGTGGAACTGGCGCTTACGTTGTCCGGTGTGTCAAAAAGTGAGCGCAGACGCCGGGCGAAAGAGATGCTCGAGAAAGTCGGACTCGGAAATCAGATCCACAAGAAACCGAACCAGATGTCCGGTGGACAGATGCAGCGTGTGGCAATCGCGCGTGCCCTGATCAACGATCCGGAGATTCTGCTTGCGGATGAGCCGACCGGCGCACTTGACACGGAGACAAGCGTGCAGATCATGGATCTTCTGAAGGAAATCGCGAAAGACCGCCTGGTGATTATGGTTACGCACAACCCGGAGCTTGCAGAACAGTACAGTACGAGAATCGTCAAGCTCTTAGACGGTGAGATCAAAGATGACAGTCTGCCATATTCGGATGAGGAAGCCGCAAAGGAGAACTATGAAGCGCTTAGCAAAACAGAGTTGAAGCATAAGCGGATGTCGTATTTTACCGCACTCAATCTCTCGTTTAACAATCTGCTTACGAAGAAGGGACGTACCCTGCTTACCGCATTTGCAGGCAGTATCGGCATCATCGGTATCGCACTGATTCTGTCGCTGTCGGATGGATTCCGGAACTATATCAAAGGTGTGGAGGAAGATACTCTTTCTACCTACCCGCTGGAGATCACGGATGAGTCCATTGACATGTCCGCAATGATGGGAATTATGCTCGGCACCGAGATGAAGAGTGAAGAAGAACATGATATGGACAAGGTGTATTCGAACAACTTTGTCGGAAATTATATGAAGAATATGCTTGGTGAGGTCAAGGTCAACGACATGGTATCCTTCAAGGATTATATCGAAGAAGGTGACGGTCAGAAGATGAAAGACTACACCAGCGATATCATGTACACCTATGGCATTACGATCAATGCTTATAAAAGTGATGTAGATAAGGAAGTCTACCAGGTCAATCCAAGCACGGTCTTTGACAGCATCGGTTTTGGTTCGATGTCAGAGATGGACAACCTTGGCATGACAGGGACACAGAGTACAACGAATGTCTGGTCGGAGATGATCAGCAACCAGGAACTGCTCGAGAGTCAGTATGATGTTGTAGCCGGACATTGGCCGGAGAATTACGACGAGGTTGTGATGGTCGTGACAAAGGACAATGAGATCAGCGATTACGAGCTGTATTCCCTTGGCATCCGGGATGTGAGCGAGATGCAGGAGATGATGCGTGCGGCGTTGAAGGGTGAGACGAAGACATTTCCGAACACGTCTTACACATACGACGACCTCTTGAAACTTACGTATAAAGTCATTCCGTCGTCGGATTTTTACGAGTATGATGATTCAGAAAAATGTTACGTCGATAAGAGTGATGATGCGGATTATCTGAAAGATAAGATCAAAAATGGTCTGAATATCAAGGTTGTCGGCATCGTCCGTCCGAATGAGGATGCAACCGTGCATTCCATCACAACAACGATCGGATATACACATGCACTGGTAGAAAAACTGATGGATATGTCGAAAGAAAGCGAGCCGGGAAAGGCGCAGCTTGCCGACAAAGACAAGAATATATTTACCGGATATAAATTCGGCGCAGATTTAGATGAGGAAGCAAAAAAGGAAGCGGAGCAGCAGGCGCAGGATGCGATGAGCGAGATGGGTATCGCGGACATGACCGAAGACCAGCTGTACGAATATATGGCGAGTCTGCCGGCAGATCAGCTGAAGCAGTTCATGGAGACGATGACCGAGCAGACGCAGAGTGTGTCAAACAGCATGTCCCTGTCGGATCTGAAATCCGCAGAATCGGCAACGTACGACGACAATCTGGTGACACTCGGCATCGCTTATGAGAACGATCCGAAAGTGATCCGGATTTATCCGGTCGACTTCGAGTCAAAAGAAAAAATCATTGACGTGATCGAAACGTATAACGACATGGTGAAAGCAAATGGCGAGGACGAGAAGGAGATTTCCTACACAGACATGGTAGGCACGATGATGTCTTCCGTCAGCACGATCATCAACGCGATCTCGTATGTGCTGATGGCGTTTGTGGCAATCTCACTTGTCGTAAGCTCGATCATGATTGGTATCATCACGTATATTTCCGTGTTGGAGCGGACGAAGGAAATCGGTGTGCTGCGAAGTATCGGTGCGTCGAAGAAAGATATCTCACGGGTATTCAATGCGGAGACAATCATCATCGGGTTCGTGGCAGGCCTGATCGGTATCGGTGTCACAGTCATCCTGAACATTCCAATCAACGCGGTGATCCATCATCTCGCAGGTCTGACCGGAGTCGCGAAGCTGCCGGTGTATGGAGCCGTGATCCTCGTGGCAATCAGTGTAGTTCTCACGATGATCGGCGGACTGATCCCGTCCCGTGTCGCATCGAAGAAAGATCCGGTGGAAGCACTGCGCAGTGAGTAAATAACAGAGAATAGAAGGAACGATGTTTCGTTTTGAACGAGCGTATGGGAGGAACGAAGTATGAGAGCATTTGCGGATATAAAGATTGCGGTTGCAGGAACCGGCTATGTCGGGTTGTCGCTTGCAACCTTGCTGTCACAACATCACACGGTGACGGCGGTTGATATCATTCCGGAGAAAGTGGAGAAAATCAATCAGAAAGTCTCTCCGATCCAGGATGATTATATAGAAAAATATCTGAAGGAAAAGCCGTTGTTACTGACAGCGACAACCGATGGCGAAGCGGCATACCGGGAAGCGGATTTTGTGATTATCGCAGCGCCGACCAATTACGACAGCCAGAAGAACTTCTTTGATACCTCGGCGGTGGAGGCGGTGATCGAGCTGGTGCTCAAGGTGAATCCGGAAGCATTTATGGTGATCAAATCGACGATTCCGGTCGGATATACCGCCGCGGTCCGGAAGAAATACAAGACAAAACGGATTTTGTTCTCGCCGGAATTCCTGCGGGAGTCAAAGGCGCTGTATGACAACCTGTATCCGAGCCGGATTATCATAGGGACGGACAAGGATGATGCAGAAGTGGATGCAGCAGCCCATACGTTTGCAAAACTGCTGCAGGAAGGTGCGATCAAGGAAGAAATCGACACATTGTTTATGGGATTTACGGAAGCGGAAGCGGTCAAACTGTTTGCGAACACATACCTTGCGCTCCGCGTATCCTATTTCAACGAACTTGATACCTATGCCGAAGTAAAGGGGCTTGACACACAGGCAATCATCGATGGAGTCTGCCTGGATCCGCGCATCGGCACACAATATAACAATCCAAGTTTTGGTTATGGCGGCTATTGCCTGCCGAAAGATACAAAACAGTTGCTTGCAAATTATAATGATGTGCCACAGAACATGATGACAGCGATCGTCGAGAGCAACCGGACGCGGAAAGATTTTGTCGCGGACCGCGTGCTCGAAAAAGCCGGGTATTATGCATATGGGGCGAACAACGAATGGAATGTGGAAAATGAGAAAGAAGTCACGATCGGCGTATACCGGCTGACGATGAAATCAAACTCAGACAATTTCCGCCAGAGTTCCATCCAGGGTGTGATGAAGCGCGTAAAAGCAAAAGGTGCGGTCGTGATTATCTATGAGCCGACCTTGCCGGAAGGAACAACATTTTTCGGCTCGAAAGTCGTAAACGACTTGCAGGAGTTTAAAGCGAAAAGTGATGCGATTCTTGCAAACCGTTACAATGCGGAACTTGACGATGTGCAGGAAAAAGTGTACACGCGGGATATATTCCGCAGAGATTAAGGAGGATATATGGAACAGACATATTCAAAAAAAAGCCGGTACCTTGTGCTTTTGATCTTCTGTGTGGCAGGAATGGTAATATTTGACCGTTCGCTTGTATTTGTATCTGCGCAGATGAGCATCCACAGGCTGATTGTGATTGCGCTGAATATTTTTGTGATCGGAGCGATTCCGGCTGTGTTTGCACTGGTGCCCGGGTTTACAAAAATCACGGACTGCGTGCTTGCGTGGTTTGTCAATCTGGTGAAAACATGTAAAAGAAACTGGAAGAATATCTTGAAATATGCATGCCTGGTTGCGGCGGCATGGGTGGCTGCCTGGATTCTTGAAAACTGCCTGCTGCATGCGGTTTTGCATGAGGCTGCAAATGACAGCCGGCGGGTATTTATCTTTGCAATCCTGACACTTGGTATCGCGGTCTACGGATTCCGCAAGCGTGCGGGAAGAAAGCCGGAACAGTTTTTTGCCGTGGTGGCGCTGATCTTAGGATGCATGCTGATCCGTATTTCGCCGGCGATGCTCGGTACCATGGTGGATGATGAAACACATTATGCCCGCGTGCTTGCCGAGGCAAATCTGTTCGATGGAAGCCGGCTGGATGTAGAACAGAAGACACTGGACGACTATGCGCTCGGTATCATGAACAAGTTTGGATATGACCGGGAAACGAGAAATGCGTACTATGCACAAATCAATGCGATGTATGAACAGAAAAAGGTCGTCTCCCCGAATGTACGCCTGCACGGTATCTGGTCATTTGCGTATATACCGATGGCGGTTGGAACGATTGTCGGACAAGGGCTTTCTCTGTCTTTCGTGCATACGTTCATGCTGGCAAAATTTTTCAACCTGCTGTTTTACATATTGCTTATGTATGTGGCAATCCGGAAAGTGTCTTATGGGAAGGTGCTCCTTGCGACAATCGGTATGATTCCGACCTGTATTTTCATGGCGGCGAATTATTCGTATGATCCGTGGGTGATCGGATTTGTTGTCCTCGCATATGCGTACTTCTTCTATGAGATACAAAACCCGGAGAAGAAGCTGGAGACAAAAAATGCAATCTGCATGCTTGTATTTCTTGTGGCAGGCTGTATGCCGAAAGCGATATACATCGTGCTTGGAATTCCGTTTTTGTTTATGCCAAAATCAAAGTTTGCATCGAAAAAACAACGTTTCTGGTATTATATGCCGGCGCTTGCAGCCGGGCTTGCGTTAGCTGCAACTTTTGTCGTGCCGATGTTGATTCACGGAATCGGAGAGGGAGATACTCGCGGCGGTGAGGACATTGATGCAACTGCGCAGCTTGCATATGTGCTTACGAATCCGGGCAAATTTGCAAGTGTGATTGCAAGTTTCCTGAAAAATGAATTCTTCACAGTCGCAAATATGCAGACATATCTGCAGCGGTATTTCTATTTCGGATATGGGGAGTTTTATGGATTTGCGATGGGCGTGATCGTGGTGACTGCGTTCCTTGACAAACGCGATGCGGAAGGCATGACAGTGGGCGTGCGGATTTCCGGAGTTGCAGCAAGTTTTCTGGCAGCAGTCGCATGTGCGGCAGTGATGTATCTCGTGTATTCCCCGGTGGGAGGTACACAGATCGGTGGATGTCAGGGCAGATATCTGCTTCCGATGTTGTTCCCGTTTCTGGTATGCGTGACACCGGACAAAATCGATAACCGGATGAATCCACATGCGTTTGCGATGGTGCCATCGCTTCTGCTTGCGGCAACATTTTTCTACAATATATACAACATGTGCGTGGCACTGTATTAACGAGTAAAATCAAGAAAAAGGAGACAGGGTATGAAACAGTATGATTATCTGGTAGTTGGAGCCGGGCTTTATGGCGCAGTATTTGCGCAGCAGGCAAAAGAAAAAGGCAAGAAGGTGCTTGTGATCGACAAGCGGCCGCATATCGCCGGAAATGTGTACACCGAGGATGTGGAGGGCATCCATGTGCACAAGTATGGCGCACATATTTTCCACACAAACAATAAACAGGTGTGGGAGTATATCACAAAGTTTGCGGAGTTTAACCGGTTTACAAATTCACCGGTTGCAAATTATAAGGGCGAGCTTTACAGCCTGCCATTTAACATGTACACATTCAACAAGATGTGGGGTGTTGTGACACCGGAGGAAGCAGCTGCAAAGATTGAGGAGCAGAAAAAACAGGCTGGTATCACAGAACCGAAGAATTTGGAAGAGCAGGCAATCAGCCTGGTTGGAACAGACATCTATGAGAAACTGGTGAAAGGATATACCGAGAAACAGTGGGGACGACCATGCACAGAACTTCCGGCGTTTATCATCAAGCGTTTGCCGGTTCGCCTGACCTTTGACAACAATTATTTCAATGCGCTTTATCAGGGCATTCCGATGGGTGGTTACACAAAGATGGTGGAGCATCTTTTAGATGGTATCGAAGTGAAAGTTTCAACCGATTATTTTGCGGACAAAAAAGCGTTTGATGCACTTGCGGATAAGGTTGTTTACACTGGTGCGATCGATGCGTATTTTGACTACAAGCTTGGCGCGCTCGAATATCGTTCCGTACGGTTTGAGACAGAGCTTTTGGACAAGCCGAACTTCCAGGGAAATGCGGCTGTGAACTATACCGATGCGGAGACTCCTTGGACCCGTATCATCGAGCACAAGTGGTTTGAGTTCGGAAAAGATGACGCGGGCAATGATCTGCCAAAGACGGTTGTATCCAGAGAATACTCTTCCGAGTGGCAGGTGGGTGATGAGCCGTATTATCCGGTAAATGATGAGAAAAACGGTGCATTGTATCAGCAGTACAAGGAACTTGGTGAGCAGGAACCGCATGTAATCTTCGGCGGACGTCTTGGCGAGTATAAGTATTATGATATGGATGCGGTAATCGCATCGGCACTTGCGATGAGTGAGAAAGAACTCGCGTAAATATAACAACATGGGATTGCTATAACAAAAAAGCGGTTGGAAACAGATATTTTGTTCCAGCCGCTCTTTTTGCTTCTAAATGCTATCGCAGCAATTCCAAAATCGTATTTACCATCAGATCATTCTGCATCGGATTCATGATAGAGAACCGGACGAAATGTTCGTCGAGTCCGTGGAAGTCTTCACAGTTCCGAAGCAGGATGCCTTTCAACCTGCAATGGGCAAGCAGATCCGCTGCGGTTACATCTTCTTTTAAAATCTGCATGAGTACAAAGTTTGCGGTCGGTTTGAACAGCCGAAGATTTTTGTTTGTACTCATTGCGGAATAGATCAGGTTTCGCTCGGTGAAGATGCGGGAGTGGGATTCATGGATGTATCTTTTGTCTTCGAGGATCGCTGTACAGGCGGCTGCAGTCAGACAAGAAATACTGTTTGGCGTTGCGGCCATATTGATGATCGCAAGATTTGTTTCGCTCGTTGTAATGGCATACGCAAGTCTGAGTCCCGGCACCGAGAAAAATTTGGATATACTGCGGAGCACAACCAGATTGTCGTAGATATCGGTGAGGGAAACCGCTGTATTTCCTTCGTAATTTTCTGTAAATTCGATGTACATTTCGTCCACAATCAGGGAGACACCATTTTTCTTGCAAGTTTCCGCAATCCGGGCAATATCCGTACGACAGATCAGTTTGGAAGTCGGGTTGTTTGGGTTGCCAAGGATCACGATGTCGTAATCCGGGGTGATCTTTGCTATAAAATCAGATACATCCGGCTGGTAGTCGTCCTGAATCGCAAGCTCATAAACATCGACGCTGCAGCCATACGCAGAAAGCACGCGCTCATATTCTGTGGCACACGGGATCATAAGCAGTGCCTTTTTTGGTGCAAATAAAGAGACAAATAACCGGAGCAGGTCGGACGAGCCGCTTCCGAGCACCAGATGGGAGCTGTCACAATCTGCATAGGATGCAAGTGCGCTTTTCAATGGTTCGTAAAAAGCATCCGGATATCGTTCGATGGATTCCAGATTTTCCAGAATCGCCCGCGTTGCGCTCTCCGGTACGCCGAGCGGGTTACAGTTTATATCATAGCGGACAGTTTCATATTGTTCGATCCGAAGCGGTTCATTACTCATTTTCTTCCTCCTTGATAACCATGAAATCCAAACCAATCATATCCCTGTCTTGAAAAAACACAGGTGGTTTGATATAATGTCATATGTGATAAAAGGGGATAGTGGGTGAACTATACCCTCATAACGATAATTATACCTATTAAATGGATGAATGACAAGTGCGAGTTCATGACATTTGACCGATAAGATAAAGGAGACGCCATGAAGGCAATAGTAGAACATTACGCAAAAGGAGAATTTCAGGTAGATCGTCCGGAAGTCTCTATATCAGAGAAATTTTTAAAACTGAACATCGAATCAGGAACAATGTATGAGGGTGTCTTCACGGTAAGCAGTACCAACAATCATGTGATCAAGGCGATGGTATATGACAGTCGCTATATGCTTCGGTTTAATCAGCATACGTTTATTGCCAAAAAGTTCGATGTAGGATTTACATTTGATGCAACCTGTCTGGAAGCGGGCAAAAATTACAAAGGACATATCAGTGTCATCACAGATGGCGGCGAGTTTAAAATCATGTATGACATCGATATTATCACACCATATGTCAAATATGGAGATCAGAAGATTGATGATCTCTTTAAATTTGCGACGCTGGCTGAGAGTAACTGGAGTGAGGCAGCGCGGGTGTTCGTGCGCGATGATTTCAAGCGGACATTTATCAACCGTGACCCGGTGATCAAACAGATTTATACCAGTCTGATGGAAAGCCAGTCGGTCAATCAGGCGCTTGAAGAGTTCCTTGTATATGTACACAAGAAACGTGCACTCACACTTTCGGTATCCAAGGCAAAGATCAACCTGGAGTTCCCGGAAGAATTGTCAAAGATTTCCATCAATATCAGCAAAAATACATGGGGTTACAGCAGTTCCACGGTGCGTGCGACCGAGGACTTCATCATCCCTGCCAGAAAGGTGATCACGAGTGCGGATTTCTACGGAAACCTGTACGCGCTCGATGTGCTGATTTCGCCGGAGAATATCCCGGATGGTGTGACATCCGGACGTATCATCATCGAAAATGTCTACCAGACGATCGAGATTGAAATCAATCTCTCCAAACCGGCAGAAAAAGAAATCGTGATCGCAAAGCCGGGAAGCAAAAACCACCTGATCAAGAGCAACCAGGTCCGGCTGATCAAGGCATATATGGATTACCGCATGGGCAGAATCCAGCTGCGGGAGTATATCAGCACGACGTTGTTCGCGTTCAATAATCTGGCGCGGTATGTGCCGGAGGAGGATTTGTACCGGCTCGGAACGATGCATATGAATATCATGCAGGGCGAGAACGAGAAAGTAGAACAGGAATTCCTGCGGATTGAAGCAGATGTGGATAATTCCGGGATGAACAACCGGCAGAGCTGTTATTATGCATATTTAAAGGCGATGGTAAGCAAGGACAAACGTGCGACAGAACATGCCAAAGAACTGATCCGGAGAAGTTACCGGACAGAACCGGACAAAATCTTTTATTTCTGGCTGCTGCTTTTTGTGGATGAGAGCTATAACAACGACCAGACATCGCTTTACCGGGAGATAAAGAATCTCTACGAACAGGGATACAACAGCCCGCTTATGTACATGGAGCTGTGTGAGATATTAAACAATAACCCGTTGCTGTTGAAACATATCACTGATCTTGAAGTGACGACGATCCGGTGGGGACTCCGCCACAAATATCTGTCGGACGAAGTGATTGAAGCGTTCATCCAGCTGGCTGCATCATTCCGCCAGTTTGACGCGAAGATTTTTGAGATCATGGACAGCATTTACTCGAAGAAGAAGAGTGATGAGGTGCTCTCGAGCATCTGTTCCATGTTGATCAGTGCCGGAAAGCTGGACAACAAATACCATCGGTTTTACCGGGATGCGGTAGAGCGGAACCTGAAATTCATTGGACTCAATGAGTGCTTTGTGAAGAGTATGAATTTCTCGCGCTACGATCTGATTCCGCAGTCGGTGCTGATGTATTTGAATTATAAAAATACACTTTCGGAAAAAGAACTTGCATATCTGTATGCAAATGTTATTTACAACAAAGCACAGCATATGAAAGTGTATCATGAATATGCGACGACGATGCAGGACTTCATGGAGAATATGATCATGAGCGGAAAAGTCAGTGATGACCTGACTGTGCTGTATGATGAGTTCCTGGAGCCGGAGACGGTGAGTCCGCTGTACGCGAGCAAACTGATCAACATCATCTTCCGCCGGAAGCTTGTCTGCTTCAATAAAGGCGTGCGCGCGGTGATTGTCACACATCAGGAACTCGAGGAAGTACAGCGTGTGCCGATCGTAAACGGTGAGGCGTATGTGGAGATTTTATCCAATACAGCATCGATCATCTTCGAAGACAGTGCCGGAAACCGGTATGCCGGATCTATTCCGTACCGGTTAGAGCGAATCGTGGATGAGAAAGCTTATATGGATATCTGCTGCAAATACAGTCCGCGGGATTATCGTGTACTCCTGCATAATTACGAAGAACTTGGCGATTTTACGTTCAAGAAAGCAATCGAGGTGAATGCTGCGCGTGATATCGTCAACTGTGATGAGATTTCGTATGATTACAAGCAGAAAGCGTATTTGAATATCATCGAATATTATCATGAGAATCTGGACAACGAGGTACTCACAAAGTATCTGGGGAAATTGGATATCGAATACTTAAACCATGCAAATGCACGTGTCATGATTGCGTACATGGTCGATATGAATATGTTTGACAAAGCGTTCCAGGCAGTGAAGCTGTATGGATTTGATGAGATTGACAGTGAGGAGCTTTACCGACTGGCGGATTATGGCGTGGAGGACAGCAATGGATTTTTGAATGAAGATCTGTTGTCTATCTGTATTCACCTGTACAAATCCGGAAAGGTAAATGAGCGAATCCTGATTTATATTACCAATCATTATAAAGGTGATTTGGAAGAGCTGGCAGGAATCTTCAAGACCGTGCGTAACCGTATCCGGGATATTTCCCTGTTGGCTGAAAATACATTGGCACAGATGATGTTTGCGATGGGAAATGTAGAATATATCTATGATATATTTACTGCATATTATACGGGCAGAAACCGTGGACTTGTCGTGAAGGCATTTTTGCGGTATGCGTGCTACAATTATCTGATTAAGGACGAACAGATTCCTTCCGGTGTGTTTGACTGTTTATATCAGGAAATCCAGAAGGGAAATATTGATGACGAGATCTCGAAGATGTCGATGCTGCATCATTTCTCGAAGCTCGACCGATATACAGGAGAGCAGAAGACGTGGATCAAAGATGCGGTTGGCAAGTTTATGGACGCCGGCAAGCTGCTTCCGTTTTATAAGAGCTTCCAGTCCTTTATCAAACTGCCGCAGGATGTCATGTTGAAGACGTATCTGATTTACAAGAGCGAGCCTGGCAAGCGGGTGACTGTGAAATACGCATTTGATACCGGTTCGAGACAGAATCTGATCTATAAGACAGAGATACTCGATGAGATGATTCCGGGTATGTATGTGAAAGAATATGTTGTATTCCACGGAGAACGCCTGGTATACGAGATTTCGGATGATAAGCTTGGAAACTCGTATGTGGTTGAAAGCGAGTCACTCAAGTCGAAGGCATTTAACCGGAAAGACCGGAACCGTTTCGAGATCATCAACAGCATGCTTGTGAATCAGGAGATGCGGGAAGACAATGAATTGCTTGAGACATTGGATGTATATCTGAATACCGTCCATCTGTTTGAAGAGAACTTAAGAATCTTGTAGAAGAAAGGAAAAAGCGATGTCAGAGGCATATTATATTGGCATGGATCTGTGTTCCGATTCTACGCAGATTAGTTTTTATAACGATATTACGCGGGAACCGGAGACGGTAAACCAATTGAATAACAAAGAGACGTACATGATGCCCAACATTCTGTTTTTTGGATTTGAGACCGGAGAATGGTATGTGGGTTCGGAGGCTTCCGAAGCCCGGTTCAAGGAGCAGGGTGTCGTGCTTGACGAACTGTTCCAGAATGCACGGAGTGAAGAGACCGTTGAAGTGCACAATGTGCGCTACAGCTACCGGAAGCTTTTCCTGATGATGCTCAAGATGCATGTGGATACGTTTTTGTACCGCTATGAAGGCGCGACGGTGAAGAAACTGGTGATCACGATACCGGAATACAATAAGGATTTGTTCCGTGTGCTTTCCACATTTTACAAAGAACTCGGCGTCGAGAAAGATCAGGTGGAGATTACAAGTCACTTAGACAGTGGTCTGTATTATATTTTCAACCAGGATGAGAGTCTGCGGACGAACAGCGTTGGACTGTTTGACTACAATACGGACGGATTGCATTATTACCGCGTGGACATCTCCCATGGACACGAGCTTGAGACCATTGATGTCATACATGAAGATTATTCGGAGAAATTCAACCTGGCAGCTTTTGCCGGAGATAATATCCAGATGGATCTGGCATTTGCAAAGATTGTGGCAGCCGAGACGAAGAAGACGTATATTTCTGCCATCTATCTGACCGGTCTGGGCTTCTCGGAAAAATGGCTGAACAAATCGCGGGAGCTTCTGACACAGGGAAGACGCGTGTTTGCCGGGCAGAATATCTATACGAAAGGCGCCTGCTATAAAGCGGTCGGCGGGGAGTACGGAGAGTTCTACAAAAAATATTTCGTAGAGACAAAAGAAAATGTGATATTTGATGTCGGCATCTCATCGGAAGATGAGAACGATACATTTATCCCGATTGCCATGGGTGGCAGGCAGTGGTACAACATCCATGGGAAAATCAATATTATCCTGGATGATACGGATTCACTGATACTCGTATACAGAAACCGGAAGACAGGAGAGGAAAACCGGGAAGTCGTGAAGCTGCATGGAATCCCGAAGCGGCCGAACAAGACATCCAAGTTTTCAATCGAAGTGGAATTTGAGAATCCACATCATGGCGCGTTTATTATCAAGGATGTCGGGTTTGGAAAACTGTTTCCAACCACGAACAAGATTTATCGTAAGGAGTTTGATGTTTAATGTCAAAGATAATCCTATGTACAAAAAAAGAAGCATCGCATCCGTTTATATTTCTGAATACAAAAGTCGAAATCAACACGTATGAGGAGTTGTGCTTTTATATTTACAACAACACGGTTTTGATCTCGAAGTCGTCCCTGTCGGATAAGTTGTTTGACTGGATCCGCGATGAGCTTGATATGCCGGAGCTTGCGGCGAAGCTTGTGGCGCTGTCCAACAAGGCAACATTTGCACAGGATCTGCTTGTGGAGATCCTGAATGCGGGAGATTATTACACGCCGGATGAAATCGCAACCTATGTGGAAGCATGGCAGAAATACCGGAGATTGAAGTCGAGCCAGCGTAAGAAGCTGAAGGCAGACAGTTATCTCGGGTACCGCCGGTATATCAAGGCTGCGTCAATCTATGATGAGATATTAGATAACCAGCAGGACATCAACGACAACGTGTTTCTGGGAAATGTATATCATAACCGCGGCGTGGCAGCTGCAAACAATATGGATGTGGAAGATGCCAAGCGGTATTTTATGAAAGCATATGAACTAAACGGAAATGAGGAGAGCCTGCGCAGTTATCTGATTGTATTTTCGGCGGGCAATGATGCGACAACCCTGAAACAGGAGATGCGGAAGTTTGATCTCGATGATGATAATTTCGAGAATCTGATGATAGAGATTGGTGATTCCAATGAAGATGTCCGGGAGATGACGATTTTCTCTATGCTGCAACGCGCGGTGTATAACCGGATGAACAAAGATATGATAGATTATGACAAAAGAATGGATATTATTCTTGGACAGTTGAAGGATGAATTCAGGGAGCAGGCGATTTAATGGGAATGTTTCAAAAAATCAAGGCATACTTGAATGAGGATGATGCCGAATATGATGCCTTGATTGAGGAACAGGAACGGTTGCGGGAAGAACGCAGAAAACGCAGGAATCAGTCGAGAGCACAGAAAAATAAAGAAAAAGCCAGACGCGCGACAAAAAAAGCAGTTTTGCGGGAACGTGTTGATCCTGAGATCCGAAGGGAAGTCAAAGATACCGTTTCTTCCAACCAGGAGCGCAAAACGGTGGGTGATTTCTGCGAGCAGATGGTGGATGCTTCTTATCACATGGAAGACATGCAGCGGGAATATAAAGTCGTGACCGGCTATCTGGTTGATATCCAGAGGATTGAAGAACTCCCGGTTGATCTTGCACAGGCGATTGTCGATACGGCAAAGGAAATCGAAAAGACGGATGGCAAGCGCAGCGAGTACCAGAAGTCGGAAAATCTGCTCACGACAGACCAGTACCGGACGATGAAACGATGGGAAGAGGAAATCCCGGATACGATACGGAATCTGAACAATATGGAAGCACGGGACGCGATGCTCAAAAACGATATGGGATACCTGGAGGGAGAGAAAGAAGACTTGAAATACTCCCGCGTGGAAGATACGGACAATGCATACCGGATCCGGAACGCGTTGATCGCAGTGTTGGTCGTGTTTCTGCTTGTCAGTGCGACACTGCGTGGGATTGCCTTGCTTGGAAAAAGAAATGTCATGCTTCCGGCAGCTATCGAGGGTGCCATCGCAGTAATCTGTTTTGCGGTATGTTATCTGCGCTACAACAGCCTCTGCCGGCGTGTGCAGGAGACAGATGCAAAGCTTGCGCGTGCAGTTTCCCTGCTGAACAAAGTCAAAGCAAAATATGTGAACAACACAAACACGTTAGACTATATCTATGAAAAATACGATGTCAATTCGAGCAAAGAACTGACGTACCGGTATGAATCATATAATCAGATGCAGCGGGATGCCAAACGGTATTCGCAGGCAAGCGAGAGTTATACGTATGCATGTGAGAAACTAATCAAACAATTGTCGGATATCGGTGTCGCGGATCCGTATGTCTGGCCAAATCAGACGAACGCGCTGATTGACCGGCGGGAGATGGTCGAGATCAAGCATGGACTGAATGTGCGCCGGCAGAAAATACGGGAAACCGTTGCCGGTTTTGAGAAGATACGTCAGAATGCAGCCAATGCATTAAAAGCATCTATCCATGCAAATCCGGGAATTGAAACATATATCAGGGAATTGCTTGCAGCCTATAAGCTGGAATTGTAACGCAGATAGAAATAAAATGAGAAAATTATGATTGCGTATTTTATGCGACATCATTCAAAATATGGAGGAAGAAAGACATGGCGAAGGAATTAGAGAAGAACTACAACCCGGCGGAGATCGAACCGCGTCTGTATGAAAAATGGGTTGCAAACAAA
>ERZ1034998.954-NODE-954-length-17506-cov-4.518308_pt1 | contig 17506 bp, 17 predicted proteins | sample MGYA00520621_ERZ1034998 | MGnify/ENA primary metagenome ERZ1034998 (study PRJEB33766, sample SAMN09781748) | gut metagenome | biome: gut microbiome | host: Homo sapiens | place: Madagascar | study: EMG produced TPA metagenomics assembly of the PRJNA485056 data set...
AAGAAAAAAATAGAGGGAATGAAAGATTCATTCCCCCTGTTGCTTTTACAGCCTCAGATTATCGTTTTAAGTTGATAAGTTCTTCGAGCAGCGTATCGGATGTTGTGATAACTCTTGAGTTTGCCTGGAAACCTCTCTGTGTAACGATCATTCCGGTAAATTCGGAAGAAAGATCAACGTTTGACATTTCCAGCTCACCGGTCGACATGGAGCTACCGTCCGCGGAGATCTCAACGCCGACACCGTCAAACTCGCCAGAGTTCAGCGTTGACTTGTAGCAGTTCTCTCCGATCTTCTCAAGTCCGGATGCATTTGCAAACTGCGCGCATGCGATCTGGCAGAGAAGCGTTGTGTTACCATTATCATAGCTTCCGTAGATACGTCCGTCACTATTTACGGTAAGACCGATCAACGCACCAACCTTCTTTCCTGCGCCATCTCCGTTCGCCTCATCACCTCTCGTAGCGGAATAGGTAGATGTTCCGCCGTTGTTGTAATTTAAGCTGCTGGAAAAATCGATCGTGATATCCTTAAACTGGCTGTCGTAAATTCCGTTTGCATCCGGTCCGCCGGTATTGAAAGCCGGTGAATGGGAAAGCGTCAGGTTTAAGGTCGTGTTTGCCGCATTCCCTGCGATTCCCGCAAACGTACCGTCGCTGGTATCATAATTGATCGTTGTCGGTGTAAAGATTGCTGCTGGATTAACTCCTGCAAGCAGATTTCCGTTCTTATCATACATGATGGACGCACCATTCGTATCCAAGATATCGGAAAGTGAAATGGAATAAGCACCATCCACTTTGGCTCCGTTGTTCATCACTTCGTTGACCGCAAACTTTGCCGTATAGGAATATCCCAGATCATCGAAAAAGGTAAGTGCAAGCACATATCCGTCATTCGTTGCAACATCCTTGTCATTCTTATCAAGGATTCCTGACACATACGCCTTAGTAGTTGCCTCCGGCGGCGAAGTCTGGTTAGCTGCAGACATGATCTGCAAGGAAGATACGGTATCCTTACGGATATCTCCCGTTGTCTGGTCTACCTGCCAGCCCATCAGCTTGTATCCGGTAGAGCTCATGCAAAGGTATCCGTTGCCATCCACATAAAAGGATCCGGCTCTTGTAAACATAGTATTGGTTCCGTCGCTTACAACAAAGAAATTTGTTGTCTGGCTGTCTGTCAGTTTTAAGTCGAACGGATTGCCTGTCGTCTCTGCTGAACCGGCGCTGGTGATGCTGACAGTTGTTGATCCGGTAGAAACACCAAGACCGATCTGCTTGGCATTGACACCGCCGATGCCGTTAGCGCCGCTTCCGGACGTTGCCTTTGATGTCGTCTGGTACATCAATTCACTGAAAGTTACCGAAGAAGATTTAAAACCTTCTGTGTTGACGTTGGCAATGTTATTACCAATAACGTCCATTCTTGTCTGATGTGTCTTAAGACCTGACACAGCAGAGTACAATGATCTCATCATAGTACAGTTGACCTCCTTGTTGACGACCGGTACAGTTCATTCCTTCTGTCAGTCGGGAATGAAAAAACCTCCATAAGGTCCGGTTTTACATAATGACCGCTCCGTCGATATTTGTGAATACATTTTCTGTTGTTTCTGTCTGATCCATAGCCGTCACAACCGTCCGGCTCGGAACATTTACGATAAATGCCAGTGAATCAACTAGAACAAGTGATTCCTGGATTCCCTTTTTGTCCGCCTGTTCCACTCCCTGTTGCAGCCGCACATTCTGCGCATCTGTCAGATTGATATTCCGATCCTGCAAACGCATCGAAGCATGTTTTGAGAATCGCACCGGAGAATCCGTTTCCTCAAGCTGTGCTTTTTTCTGGTTTAAAACATCCTCAAATGATATATCGGTGTTTGCCTTGGAATTATTAACAGATTTCGTAGAAAAATATTGGCCGGTAATCTGTTCAATGGATGCGAACTGACCACCAATGTTGTTCATACGCATATCCTCTTTTTGTCTGTCCCGCTCTTACGCCTATGCCTCTTCCGTCTTATCGGCATCGGTTTTTTCCTCCGTATCGGAAGTATCTTCTGTGCCGGAAGCGCTGCCTGCATTCGCAGCATTCTTTGCATCGACCAGTTCCTTGATCTTCTTCTCAAGAGTCTCAAGTTTCGCAAGTGCATTCGAGTCCACGAACTTCTTCTGATAATCTGTCATTCCGTCGTAAAGATCGCGTACTTCCTTCACCGCACCCTCATAATCCGCAGTAATCTTGTCCTTGTCCGGAAGTGTTGCAACCATTGTAGAAAATGTTTTTGACAAGGTAGCTGCCTCGTAATATCCGTTTTCAGCAATCGTATCCAGATCTGAAAATGGATACAGGTTATTATTTACAGACAGATACGGTTCTCCATTCTCGTACATGACGTAATCGACCGTTCCGGTTATGTACTTGGTATTTCCTGCGCTGTCTTTGTCTGCCAGAATAACTTCCTTGCCGACAAGAGAGCTGGCAAAATTGTTGTCCTGTGTCTGCTGTACTCCAAGTGTTGCCTCAAGCTGTGAAAAAGTTGCGAGCTGTGCTACATAATCCGTGTTGCTCGTCGGTTCCAGCGGATCCTGATACTGCATTTCTGCACACAAAAGCTGCAGGAACTGGTCATAACCCATATCGTTGCCCGCCGTCTTTTTGCTGGAATCGGTATAATTATAATCCAGCTTTCCGTTGTCAACCTTAGCTGTTATTGCCATTTTGTTTCCTCCTATGCGGTAAAGTCTACCGAATTGCCATTATCCTTCATCATCTGCGCGATCAGCGCTTCCTCTTCCGAAAGCGTCAGCTCCGGATCTTCAAACCCGTCCAGACGAAGGCTTCTTCTGGATGTCTGGTTTCTCTCTTTTGCTTCTTCCTGCTGTTCTTCGCCGTTTCCTGCATTCTGTTCGAGGTTTCTCTCAAACTCATGTGTAGCGACCGCGATCTCCACGGCATCAACCTTGACGCCCGCCTGATTAAGGTTCTCGGTCAGTGTTGCGATCTGTGCCTCAAGTGCGATCCTGACATCCTCATTCTGCGCATACATCTGTGCATGAACGCTGCCTTCACGACTGGAAATGTTTACGTAGATCCTTCCGAGATTTTCCGGATTAAGCTGCATCTCGATCGTAGTCGTATCGGTTCCCTGACTGATGCGCAAGCGTTCCACAATCTGATGGATCACATCGATTGCATCCACGGAAGTGTAGGAAGCCGTCTGTGACATCCCGCCGGCTGCATCAGCCTCTGTCATCGCTTCATTCACGGCATTTGCAAGCTGATCCGTAAACTGTCCGCCTCTCGTCTCAGACGTTGCAGAATTATTCTGGCGTCTTTGTACCGGTTCCGCGGTTATGATCTGATCCGGTTCGTCGCCGGCCGTTTCATCCGAAGACTGGTTCTGATCCTCTGTAAGAGCCTTTGCATTCTCCGGATCGGCATCCACTGCTGTATCTGTTGCTGTCGTATCCGCATATTCGTCTGCATCCGTTGTCATTGTATCTGATGCGTTCTGTACCGTATCCGCCTCTGTCATTCCATCACTTGCGGCAGCTTCAGTCTGTAACTCTCCGTTGTCAGTCCCAGCGGTTACTGTAAGCTCCTGCATTTCTTCCGTAAGCTGTGCGATCGTCTCCACACTCACTCCGGTCTCTTCCACAAACGCATCACAGAGTGCTGTCACATCCGATAAAAGCTGTTTAAAATCTGCATTCAGCAAAAGTCCTGCGTCATCTGCCGCTCCGGTGAGTTCCCTTGCAAGCTGTGCCAGGTTCTGTGGGTTCAAAAGGTCGAGTGCGGTAAGTCCGAGTGTCTCCATCGCCTCTGTCACTTTTTCCTCGTCCACGCCAAGATCATCGCTTACGCTCTTGACTACATCCTTGGCAAGCTGACCGGCTTTGTCCTTTGCCGCCACTATCTTGTCGGAAGTGTCGGTATCCTTTGCCGCATCGACGCTCTTATCCTTATAACGGTAACGGTCATAAGAGTCTGTCTGCGTACTGTCACTGCCGGATACGCCCGCCGGCTTTGTGCTCTCCGCCGAAGCTTCCTGCGACTGCAAGCAGTCCGCGAAGGATGTCTGGTTCTGCGTTCTTTGTGTGTTTGCGGTATTTCCCGCCTTAAGATCACCACCCGGTGCTGTCACATCCGGCAATTTGATCTGTGCGATATCCATCCTGCGATTCCTCCTTTCTTTTTTATTTGGAGGACTTAACGTTGCGGTTCCAATATCTCCGTGATCTTTGCCGCAGTATCCTGATTCATTGCTGCAAGGATATCTGCTCTCGACTGGGCATCCATATTGTCAAGAATGTCTGCCACAAGCTTTAGGTTATCTGTCATCGTATCAAAGATTGCAGCAGCGTTTTTGGCTTTCATCGAAGAATAGGTGCGAACGTAGTCATCCATCTGACTGTTGTAGGTAGACTGTTCCACTACCTGCTTATATAAGACTTCCGCGTTTGCAGGGTCAATGCTCTCGTAGTAAGTCTTATATTCTTCTATATCGGGTGCATTGTCTCCAAAAACAACCTCTTCGTAGAATTTTTCTTTTAATAATTCAAAATCCGCCTGCTCATCCTTGTATTGCTGCAGCTCCTGATTCTGGCTCTGTAACTCATCGATCTGTGCCTGCTTGTCATTGCTGTCCTGCTGGCTGTCCGCAAGCATAAGCTCCAACTCCTTGATGCGGGCAACCGCCTCATCCATGGATGCAAACTTGTACTGCGTATCCACCTCCTCGCTTGTGGTGTTCTCATTTTCCGGCAGGATCTTGTTGATGTATGGCACATCCTTCAGTACCGGGTACAGCACGGAAGATCCAAATCCGCCAACATCCATCTTGATGAGCAGCGCAATGATTCCCAGCCAGATAACGATGATAAGCAGTGTCACGACCGCGAGCAGCACCTTGCTTCCAAGCTTTTCCTGCTCGTATTCCTCGTTATCTGTCTCGTCCTTTTTTGGCTTTGTATTTTCTTTTTCCTCTAACTTTTTCTTGCCCGGCATATTGTCTCTCCCTTACTTTCTCGCATTGTAGGTATAGCTTACCAAACCGTCGATTGCCTTTCCTTCCTCCGCCAGCAGCTCCTGCTGGAACTCTGCAAACGCCTTTTCACGCAGCTTCTCATGCATCTTGCGATCCTGCATGATCTCGTTTAGTTCATTTCTTGCCTTTTCCAACGCCTTCTCCGCCCGGTGTACCTCCATCATCTGCCGGCGCACAAGCACCTTCATGGAATCCACCGCACTCTTTGCGTGGTTGATCTCCCGGATGTCCATCACACCGCTCATCAGCTCTTTTAACTGCTTCTCATAGCGCATCCTGCGCACCATAAGCTCCTGCAGCTTCTGCTGCTGTGTCCGGTATTCCTGCTCCGCGATCCCGTAGGCAATCTTCGCCTGACTTTCAAGCTTTAACTTAATATCGAGAATATTCTGCATCCGATATCGGAATTTTGCCATCGTCTACCCCTCTTCTATCCCTCTGCAAAAAGCTGTTCGAGCAGAGAGATCTCCTCATCAAAAAGGAATTTTTCATCGGTTCCCTGACATAAAAACTCATTGACCTGCCGGATCTTTTTGATTGCATAATCAATGTCCGGATTGGAACCGCTCTTGTATGCACCGATGTTGATCAGATCCTCCGCCTCGTTGTAGGTTGCAAGGACATTCTTTAGCTTACCGGCAAGCTTTTTGTGCTCCGGTGTCGCAATTGCGCTCATAACACGGGAAATGCTCTGTAACACATCAATTGCCGGATAATGGTTCTTCTGTCCAAGTTTACGGTCAAGAACAATATGTCCGTCCAAGATACCTCTTGCCGTATCAGTGATCGGCTCATTCATATCATCACCATCTACGAGAACGGTGTACAGTCCGGTGATCGAACCGCGATCGGAGGTTCCTGCACGCTCTAACAGCTTCGGCATCTCCGAATATACGCTCGGCGGATAACCCCTTGTAACAGGAGGCTCTCCGGATGCAAGTCCGATTTCTCTCTGTGCCATTGAAAAACGCGTCAGGGAGTCCATCATAAGAAGGACATCCTTTCCCTGATCGCGGAAATACTCTGCGATCGCGGTCGCCGTCTTTGCCGCTTTGTTACGGATCAATGCAGGTTTGTCAGAAGTTGCCACAACAACAACTGAGCGTGCCATACCTTCCGGTCCAAGGTCACGTTCAATGAACTCCCGCACCTCACGTCCACGCTCGCCGATCAGTGCGATCACGTTGATATCCGCCTTGGTGTTCCGGGCAAACATACCCATTAACGTACTCTTTCCGACACCGGAACCCGCAAAAACACCGATACGCTGTCCCTTTCCGACCGTGATCAGTCCGTCCACCGCCTTAACACCAAGCGGGAGCACCTCGCTGATGATCTTTCGTGCCATCGGGTCTGGCGGCATAGCCTCTACCGGGTATTCCATGTTGGAATGGATCTCCAGACCATCGGTAGGTCTGCCGATGCCATCGAGTGTATGTCCGAGCACTTCATCCCCTACCAAAACAGATAATGGATGTCCCGTGCATTCCACAGTACATCCAACTCCTACACCGTCCACGCTGTCGACCGGCATGAGGATAAGCTGCGAATCGTGAAATCCGACCACCTCTGCCATGACATAATTGCTGCGGCTCTGATCCAGATAAATCTTGCACAGATCGTTCAGCCGCGCTTCCGGTCCTATTGATTCGATTGTAAGTCCAACTACTTTTACAACCTTGCCATACGCCTTATAGTAGGTGCGGTCCATCAGTTGTAAATACTTCTCTGCTTCTTTAATCACCTATGTCTTCGTCTCCAAGATCCATCTCTAGCTGCACAGGGAACGGATGTCCCGGCACAGTGCGTCCAGCTCCAGATCCACGCCACAATCATACACGCCAAAATCCGTCTCAATCCTGCAGTCGGTATTGTTCATGCTACGATCCCTTGCAGTCTCGATCGTCACATCACTTCCGAGTTCTTCCCGCAGCTCATCCAAATGCTCATCTACATACTTCCAGTTGTCCTCTGAGACAAGAATACGGAAATGCTTTCCTGCGTCGATGGATCCGAGCGTATTTTTAATGAGATAAAGTAAAATCTCTTTCTTATTTTCAAACTGGATGTGAAACACCTTGTCAAACACCTGAATGATCGCATCCACAAGGTCTGCTTCCATGGATTCCTGCTTTATTCGGTAATCCGCCTCCAGCTCCTGACACTGCTTCTGGTACTGCTCCTGATGGTCTATGCTCTGCTTTTCAAGTTCTTCCCTTGCAAGCGCTGCGCCATCGTCATATCCCGCCTGTTTCTGTGTCTCGTACAGGTTCTGTGCCTTTGCGTTGGCATCGTTTAACATCTGATCCGCACGGTCTCTTGCCTCTGCAACGATGCGGTCTGCCTCTGCCTGTGCCTCTGCGATCAATGCCTCTGTGTCGATCTTGGGTTCCTCCTGCACTTCCTCTGCAAGAATCCCCTCCACAAAATCTGCCTTCGGTGCCGAGGGTTCATTTTCGTCATCCGCGGCCTGATAAATGCGGGCAAGCTCACGCATCCGCTCCTCCATCCGCTGGTTGGAATTGATGATCCTGGCTCCCGCCTGCTCATTATATCCATACTGTTGTTTCAAAAGATTAGACGACAATATCGTCACCTCCGCCACGCGAAATTACAATCTCTCCGGCATCCTCAAGCTTGCGGATCACGCTGACAATCTTCTGCTGAGCTTCCTCAACATCCTTCATACGGACAGGTCCCATAAAGTCCATATCCTCTTTGATCATTGCAGCAAGACGCTTGGAAAGGTTGCGGAATACTGCGTTTTGGACTTCCTCACCCGTACTCTTAAGTGCAAGTTCAAGATCCGCGTTGTCCACATCACGCAGCACACGCTGGATTGCACGGTCGTCGAGTAACAGGATGTCCTCGAATACGAACATCTTCTTGCGGATCTCGTCTGCAAGCTCTGGTTCTTCGATCTCGAGAGATTCCATAATATGCTTTTCGGTTCCGCGGTCGACGCTATTTAAGATATCTACGATCGCATCCACGCCACCGACAATGGTGTAGTCCTGATTTACAAGGGAAGCCAGCTTACGTTCAAGCACCCGCTCTACCTCCTTGATCACATCCGGCGAAGTACGATCCATCTTTGCGATACGCTTTGCAACGTCTGCCTGCTTCTCCGGCGGCAGTGCTCCGATGACCATGGAAGCCTGACTCGATGGGAGATATGACAGAATCATCGCAATCGTCTGCGGATGCTCATCCTGAATAAAGTTTAACAGCTGGCTTGGCTCCGTCTTGCGCACAAACTCAAACGGGCGAACCTGCAAGGATGCGGTAAGCTTGGCGATGACATTCTGCGCCTTGTCCTCTCCGAGTGCCTTTTCCAAAAGCTCTTTGGCGTAGCCAATACCACCCTCTGCAATATACTGCTGTGCAAGACATACCTGGTAAAACTCATTTAAGATATCTTCCTTGGTCTGTGCGGAAACGCTTCTGGTATTTGCAATTTCAAGCGTTAATTCTTCGATTTCCTCTTCCTTGAGATGCTTAAAGATCGAAGCTGCTTTTTCCGGTCCCAATGTAATTAACAGGATCGCAGCCTTTTGCACCCCGCTGTAATTTTCCTGATTATTACTCATGACAGCTTACTCCCAATCATCATTTAACCAGTTGCGCAATAACAGTGCAGCGGCTTCCGGATTCTCATCCACGAATTTTTCAATGAGAAGTCTTGTCTCGGACTTCTCGGAATATCCGATATTTTCAAGTTCCTCATCCTCCGGAGACATCTGGGTTGACTCCAAAAGTGTCTCAACGGAAAGTTCCGGCTCCAGCTCGGTATCCGGCTGTTTTCTGGTGCTGCGGAATACAACATATCCAAGCAGTGCAAAGATCAGCACAGCAAGCACGATCTGCAAGATATCGGACATTGACCGTCCACTGGAAGCATCCACCGTATAGATTGGCTGTACATAGCTCTTAAACGTGATAGAAGCTGCCGGAATGCCGGTCGCATTCGAAATTACGGAAATAAACGTATCATCTACCGTCTCCTCGGTCGGTTCGCTGTGGAGCTGCTGGTATTCCTCATAGGTCACATTATCCAGTTCGCCCGCTGCTTGTAGCTGTGCCTCCGTGTAGGTGACATAGCGGGTTCCGACAACTGATACCGAGGAATTGGTGGTGTCGATCGTGCCACCCTGATTCTTGGTCTGCTCGATCAGTTCATTATTCTGATAGGTGGTATCTACATCATCCACCGTATAGTTGCTGGTTCCGTTGGTATCGATCATATATTCCGGGGTATCGTCATTTGTATCGGTTCCCGGAATGCTTCCGTCATAATTGTTTGCCTCTGCAGAATATGAGCTCTGCGATCCGATCATGCCGTTCGTCTGTCCGTCCGGTGCATAAAACTCATGCTTTGTCTGATCCTTCTGGGAGTAATCGATTTCCAGATGTGCAGACACATCAATGTTGGCATAAGTGGATGCAAGTGCTTTCTTGACCTGGGATTCCATCCACTGTGTCTGCTTCTGCGTATTGGTAAGCTGCGAACTGATCACAGAGGAAAGCGAATTGGTATCCTCGCCGGAATAAATGATGTTCATATCCTGATCCAGGATTGTGATGCCCTCTGTTGACTTATTGCCAAGCTGGGTTGCCACAAGTCTTGCGATACCATAAGCCTGTTCCTCGGAAATAGACGAACTAAGCACCAAAGAAACAGCAGCCGTTCCCTCCTCGTCACCGGAGAGGATTGTTCCGTCATCCTCCGGCAGAGTGATCGTGACAGCAGCTGACTCAATTCCATTAAACTGCGCAAGGTCAGAAGCAAACTTCTTCTCCAGATAGTCGATCCAGAGTCGTCTGGAATTCGCCTCTGTCGTCGAAAATCCGGTGTCCGTAACATTCGTAATGGAATATGGAACAGATGGGTAATCGTTGGAAGCTAAAAGGTAGCTCGCCGTTACCTGATCCTTGGAATCCACATAGAAATTGCGTCCACTGTTCTGCGTCTTGAAGCTGATCCCATTTTCCTGCAATAAGGTGCTGATCTTGGATGCCTCGGAAAGACTCTCCGCATCATACAGTTCAACCATCGTCGGTCTGGACACGACATACGCCAGAATTCCAAGCGAAAGCAAAATAACCGCTGTGATACTGATCCACAGCGCTCTCTGCTTATTATTAAATTTTTTCCACCATGCGACCACGCGGTCGATGATTTTCTTCAGTTGCTCCGGCATAGTAAACTACCCCTTTTTCTCTTAAATCTGCATCTGCATCAGTTCTTTGTAGCCCTCGATGATCTTGTCACGCACTGCGACGGTATACTGCAAGGCAACCTCCGCCTTGGACTCTGCAATCAGAAGGTCGTGCGTGTTGCTCGACTTTCCGAGTGCGAACTGGATCTCCGCCTGCTCCGCGGCATTCTGCAGATCGTTTGTCTCGTCAATGGAATGAAGCATGGATGAAAGGACGGAGTCAAAGGAATCGTCCGTTGTATTCACCAGCGAATTTTGTTTTGCGTATGTAGTTAAGTAGTCGGAATTGATTCCGGATAACATGCTGATATCCATGTACGCTTATCTCCTCCTATGTATCCTACTGACCGATGGTAAGTCCGGTCTGTGCCATCGACTTGCTCGCATCAAAAGCGGTCGCATTCGCTTCGAATGCGCGTGTCGAATCGATCAGGTTCGTCATCTCCGTAACGGTATTGACATTCGGATAATAGACATATCCGTTCTCGTCCGCATCCGGGTTCGACGGATCATACGTTGCGGTAAAATCCGTTGCATAATCCTCGGTCACGGTACTCACCTTGACACCGTTGCCGACATACGGATTGCGGGACTCGTTGAAATACTTGGAAAACGGAGTGATCGTTCTCTGTTCAAACGTAACCACCTTGCGACGGTACGGCTGACCATCCCCACGGTTGGTCGTGTTGACATTGGCGATATTCTCCGCGATAATGTCTGTCCTGAAACGCTCTGCGGTCATGCCGGAAGCGCTGATATCAAAAGACTGAAATAAACTCATGTTCTTTCCTCCTCATCTGTACCCTGATCAAGGATCTTCTCTTATTTGATTACGGACTTCATCCGTGAAAACTCCTTGGAAATACTGGTGGTAAGTGCCTGATACTTGATCTGCTCCGATGCAAGCTCCGCCTCCTCCGTATCTATATCTACATTGTTGCCATCCAGCCGGTAGGAAAGACTGGAATGGTCGGTGTATGTCATCGGATTCAGCTGTCCAAGATCCACCGTGCGCATCTTGGCATCCAATGATTCATGCTTACAGCTGCCGAGCTGTTCGTTTAACACGCTCTCGAAATTGAGATCACGGCGCTTATAATTCGGTGTGTTCACATTGGCGATGTTGTTTGTGATCAGGCTCTCTCGCGTCCAGCTTGCGTCCGCGGCCTTGTCCAAAACATTGATATAATCAAATGCACTTGTTGAGATCATACAGCCTCCTTCTAATACACCTACGTATTCTATCATATTCATTATATGTTATCTCATAAAAAACACAAGCAGTTTTTTACAAAATGTTGTGTTTTTTCCAAAATTTAGATACTAGATATACACCATCTTGTCATTTGCCGTACAATTCTGTCGTCTGATGGAGATACCGCATCTATGCCGCTTTGTCCCTAAAATAAAACAAAAAGGACCTATATTGCTATAAGCCCTTTTATCCTCGTACCATCCGTTGGTATCTTATTTGGTTTTAAATTTGTTACGGCGCTTGAGATCCTCGATCTCGTCAAACACGACATCATTGACGACCTTGATGTAGGTGCCCTTCATGCCGGAGGACCGCGACTCGATCACTCCCGCACTCTCAAACTTGCGGAGTGCATTGACGATGACCGATCTCGTGATTCCGACACGATCTGCAATCTTGCTGGCGACTAAGATTCCTTCCGTTCCGTCCAGCTCGTCAAAAATATGGATGATTGCCTCAAGCTCGGAGTATGACAGTGTACTGATTGCCGATTGTACAATCTGCTGCTTTCTTGTCTCTTCGGCACTTTCCTCGTTGACGGAGCGCATCATCTCAAGTCCGACAACTGTTGTTCCGTACTCGGTAAGAATGATATCATCAATGTTGTATTCATTCTCGCTGCGGTATTCAAAGAGTGTCCCCAGACGCTCCCCCGCAATGTCGATTGGTGTGATGATCGCGCGGTATCTGCGGGATTCCTCACCGAAACCGAGCGTCTCAAGATTGACATTCTCCTTTGTCGAAAGGATGCCGAGCAGACGTTCGTTTAACATCGGATCAATATAGCCGCCGACCTCATCGACAAGCATCTCCTTGATCTCATCCACGCTCTTGCATACGCTGGAGCCGAGAACCTTTCCTTTTTTGCTGATGACAAGGATATCCGAATCCAGGATTTCTGTCATCACCTCGCATATATCATTGAAAACTACCTTCGACGAACTGTTGTTGTGAAGGAGCTTGTTGATCTTACGAGTCTTATCCAATAATTGAACGCTCATATTGCCTCCCCATACAAAATATAATACACTAAAATGATTGTAGCATCTTTTTTCTGACAATTCAATGTAAAAATGCAACTATTCAGTAACTATTTTTGTTCTGGGGAAATCTGCTACTCCTGATCTATAATGCAGCCACACTTTTCATCCGCGCAGGCATACTTATTTCCCTTTACAACCATATAGCCACCACATCTAGGGCATTTCTTTGCAACCGGTCTGCCCCAGCTCATAAAATCGCAGTTTGGATTGTCGATACAGCCGTAATACTTACGGCCTTTTTTGGTCTTTTTCAGCACGATGTCTTTCCCGCACTTCGGGCAGGCAACACCAATCTTTTCAAAATATGGCTTCGTGTTACGGCACTCCGGAAATCCGGGACACGCAAGGAATTTGCCGTGCGGGCCATACTTGATCACCATCTGGCGGCCGCACTCCTCGCAGATCTCATCGGATACCTCGTCTGCGATCGTAACCTTTTCCAGTTCCTTCTCCGCCGCCTTTACCGCAGCATCAAGATCCGGATAGAAGTTCTCAATAACCGTTTTCCAATTAACCTTTCCCTCCGCGACTGCATCGAGCAGGGACTCCATGTTCGCCGTGAAATGCTCATCCACGATTGTCGGGAAGGACTCCTTCATGATCGAGTTGACCACCTCTCCGATCTCGGTCACATAGAGGTTTTTGTTCTCCTTGATGATGTATCTTCTTGCAAGGATCGTCGTGATCGTTGGGGAGTAGGTACTCGGCCGTCCGATGCCAAGTTCCTCCAGCACTTTGACCAGTGATGCCTCCGTGTAATGTGCCGGCGGCTGCGTAAAGTGCTGCTTCGGTTCAAGTTCATTTAATGTAAGCTGTGTATTCTCGTCGATTGTATTCAATAATACGTTGGAATCTTCCTTCTCGTCATCTGCCTCGACATACACGCTCATAAAGCCGTCAAAGGCAACCTTAGAGGTCGACACGCGGAAACGGTAATCCCCGGCACCGATATTGACGGTGGTTGTCTCATACAAAGCATTTGCCATCTGGCTTGCCGCAAAGCGCTTCCAGATAAGCTGATACAGACGGAACTGATCCCGGCTTAAGGAATCCTTAAGCTCCGATGGTGTGCGGTTGATGTCTGACGGGCGGATTGCTTCATGTGCATCCTGAATCTTGACACCGCTCTCCTTTCTGGTTCTTCCCTCCGTCAGATACCTGTCGCCGTAAGCGGACTGGATAAAGGTAGCCGCAGCTGCCTGTGCTTCATCGGAGATCCGGATGGAATCCGTTCTTAAGTAGGTGATCAGACCGATTGTTCCCTGTCCCTTGATATCAACACCTTCATAGAGCTGCTGTGCGATACGCATGGTCTTTGAGATTGGAAAATTGAGTGCCTTGGAGGCTTCCTGCTGTAAGGTACTCGTGGTAAACGGAAGTGGTGCCTTTTTGGTGCGCTCACTCCTCTTTACGTCAAGCACCTGAAACTCTTTATCCTTCAACTCTGCCAGAACCGCATCCATCTCCTTGGAGGATGCAATGGCGATCTTATCGTCCTTCCTGCCGTATAGCTTTGCAACCACCGGCTTCTTCTCACCCTTGATGGCAAGGGATACGTCCAGACTCCAGTATTCCTCCGGGATGAAGGCACTGATCTCCTCCTCCCGGTCGCAGACGATGCGAAGTGCAACCGACTGCACACGGCCTGCACTTAAACCACGCTTAACCTTCGCCCACAAAAGTGGACTGATGCGGTAACCTACCATACGGTCAAGCGCACGTCTAGCCTGCTGTGCATCGACCAGATCCATATCTATCTCTCTCGGATTCTTTAAGGATGCCTTAACCGCATTCTGTGTGATCTCGTTAAAGCTGATGCGGGATACATTCTTGCCCTCAAGCTTTAATGCCTTGCTAAGATGCCACGAAATTGCCTCTCCTTCGCGGTCAGGGTCCGTTGCGAGATAGATCTTATCCGCTTTCTTGACCTCCTTGCGGAGCATGGCAAGAATATCTCCTTTTCCCCGGATTGTAATATATTTCGGTTCAAAATCATGCTCAACATCAATTCCGAGCTGGCTCTTCGGCAGATCCCGAATATGTCCGTTTGAAGCTACTACTTCGTAATTTTTCCCCAAAAACTTCTTGATGGTTTTAACTTTTGCGGGTGACTCCACGATCACAAGATACTTTGCCATAAGATGTACTCCTTATATTTATCCGATTTTATATGCGCTGGACATAATAATTCGGCGCGATCTCCAAGATCAGTCCCTTTTGCTCCATGCGCTCTAACAGTTCTAAAAGTTCAAGCAGTGAAAAAGCTGTTTTTTCCAAAAGCGTCCCAACTGTAGTGGGACAAAAATCGAGTAAACTATACACCAAGCATTCGTCTTTTTCAAGTAAATTTTTACGAAAGTCGATTTGTATGCAGTCCGGCGAGGCGTGAAGTGACAGTTCCTTCTTGAAATCTTCGATGTCCAAAATGATGCCCGCGCCCTGCCGGATCAGGGCATTACACCCCTGACTTAAGGTGTCTGTTATGCGTCCCGGAACAACATAGACATCCTTCCCCTGCTCCATCGCATAGTCCGCCGTGATCAGTGAACCGCTCTTTTTCTTAGCTTCCGTCACCACCACGCAGTCGCTGAGCCCGGATATGATCCGGTTGCGCGCCGGAAAAAGCTTTGCAATCGGCAGCGTCCCCGGAGGATACTCGGACAGTACACCTCCGTCTGCGGGGATCTGCTCATACAGATAGCGGTGTTCCGCCGGATAGCAATGATCCACCCCGCAGCCGAGTACCGCGTAGGTTGCACCGTTCTCCTTCAAAGTACCCTTATGCGCATCGCCGTCCACGCCCCTTGCCATCCCGCTTATGATCTGAACCTGCTCACGCGCAAGCTCCTGTGCAAGCTTCTGCGTCACCTCCATGCCATATGCCGAGCGCCCTCTCGCTCCGACGATCGCGACCGTATACTTATTCTCGTCCGGCAGGTGTCCGATATAATACAGCGCAAACGGTGGATCCGCGATGTTGCGAAGCTTTGCCGGATAGTCATTATCCAGATAGCTTACAAAGGAAATCCCCCTCTGCGTCAGCGCGCCAAGCAGCTCATCCGGGTTCGTTGTCCTTCTGCTTATAAGGATTGTCTTAGCATCTTCCTCTGTGATGCCCTCCAGCTTACGGACTGCCTCATCGGAGCATTCAAACAGCTCCGCCGGAGTCTCTACCTGATCCAGTATACGGAAGATCTTTCCGCGTGATATCCCCGGTATATTATCCAGCCAGTGTGCATATTTCATTCCACACCTCCCCAGTAATGTTCACTGATGCTCCGGTAGCACACCGCCTCCTTCAGGTGGCGCAGCTGGATGTCCCCCTGCTCCTCCAAATCCGCGATTGTCCGCGCCACCCGGAGGATTTTATGAAAGCTTCGCCCCGTCAGCTGCTCCCTCTCAAACACCTTCTCCATAAACAGTTCTTCCTGCGTGCCGAGCCTGCAATATGTCTTCATCTTAGAGGCAGGAATCCGGCTGTTGTGTATAAAGTTCTCCCCCACATACCGCCGTCTTTGTATCTGCTGGCAGGCGACCACCCGCGCCCGTATCGTCTCCGAGGATTCGTTCGTCTTTGTAGCAACAAGTTCCTCGTAGCTAAGCGGTACTGCTTCCACGCACAGGTCAATGCGGTCAAGGATCGGTCTTGAGATTTTCTGATAGTATCTGCTTCGTGCTGACGGCGTGCAGCGGCACTTGTGCATATCCGGATAATACCCGCAGTTGCAGGGATTCATTGCCGCAAGCAGCAAAAAGCCTGCCGGATACACCACGGAATGGCTGCCCCTCACCAAAGAAATCACATGATCCTCCATCGGTTGACGAAGTACCTCGATTGCCTGCTTCTGAAACTCCGGAAATTCGTCCAGAAATAAGACACCCGTATGCGCAAGCGAAATCTCACCGGGCATCGGATTTGCACCACCGCCCGACAATCCGATGCCTGACACCGTGTGATGCGGGCTTCGGAACGGCCGCTCCTGTATCAGCTCCTGTGTCTGAGCCAGCTTTCCGCAGACGCTGTACACCTTTGACACCTCAAGCATCTCGCTCTCGGTCAGCGGGGGAAGGATAGTTGCAACGCGCTCCGAGATCATCGTCTTGCCTGCTCCCGGTGGTCCGATCATCAGCATATTGTGCATTCCCGCCGCCGCGATCTCTGCTGCCCTGCGCAGCAGCTTCTGACCGTTTACCTCCGAGAAATCCTTCCTGTGTTCCCTTGTCCGTTTTTCTTCTATATAATATGTAGGATTCTTATAATTCATTTCTCCTTTCAGAAAAGAAATGATCTCTTTAATCCCGGAAAACGCAAACACCTCAACGCCCTGCACCAGCGTCGCCTCCTTGTAGCTTGCCGCCGGAACTGCAAACCGGCGGATGCCCTGCTCCTTCGCGTCACACACGATCGGCAGGATGCCGTTTACCGGAAGCAGACTTCCGTTTAGGTTTAGTTCCCCGATAAAGAGCATATCCTTGCAGGCTTCCTCCTCGACAAAGCCAAGCGCTGCAAGCAGTGCTACCGCGATTGCAAGGTCAAAGCCTGTCCCGCTTTTTCGCATGTTTCCGGGTGATAAATTCACCGTGATGCGCTTTGCCGGAAGAAGGATGCCGCTGTTGTGGAGCGCAGTCTTTACACGCTCGCGTGCCTCCTTTACCTCCGGTGCAAGATTGCCGACCATTTCAAACATGGGAAGTCCCTGACTGACATCCACCTCCACCCACACTGCAATGCCGCTGATGCCGTTAAGCAGGGCTGTTCTTATTTTGCTATACATAATACTCCTGTTCCGATTTCTTGGAAAAATGCATAGAATTATGCAAAGATAAAAAAGATGAATTCATTATATCATGACGCGCGCCTTCGGCGCTTCCCGCTGCTTTGCAGCTGTCATGATCAAATTCGCCGTTCGCCAATCATGCAAGCATGTTGGCTCAC
>ERZ1034998.959-NODE-959-length-17487-cov-30.359224_pt1 | contig 17487 bp, 13 predicted proteins | sample MGYA00520621_ERZ1034998 | MGnify/ENA primary metagenome ERZ1034998 (study PRJEB33766, sample SAMN09781748) | gut metagenome | biome: gut microbiome | host: Homo sapiens | place: Madagascar | study: EMG produced TPA metagenomics assembly of the PRJNA485056 data...
GGATGTGCTGCCCCTGTGGGTGGCGGATATGGATTTCCCGGTATCCGAAGAGATCTCGAAAAGTCTTCATGCTGCGGTAGAACATGGAATCTACGGCTATACCCAGCCGAAGGATGCTTATTACAATGCTGTGATGAACTGGATGGAGAGGAAGCATAATTGGAAGACAAAGCGGGAATGGATCGTGAAGACTCCGGGTGTGGTATTTGCGCTGGGCGCAGCGGTGAAGGCATTTACTGATCCGGGAGATGCGATACTGATTCAGAATCCGGTGTATTATCCGTTTACTAATATTATCCGAGACAATGACCGAAAAGTAGTAGATAATACGTTGGTATATCATTCGGTTACGGAGCGTACGGTAGTGCCAGTAACAACAGATGATGCTTCCGAACAGCAGATTAACAACGTTGGTACTGTCAGCCCGGCATATCAGATTGATTTCGAGGACTTTGAACGCAAGATAGAACAGGAACATGTAAAACTCTTCATTCTGTGCAACCCTCATAATCCGGTGGGCAGAGTATGGACGGTAGAGGAACTGCAGAAGCTGGGAGAGATCTGCCTGCGCCATCATGTGATTGTGGTCAGTGATGAAATTCACAACGATTTTGTCTATCCCGGTTACGAGCATACAGTGTTCGCCAATGTAGATCCCCGTTTTGCGGAGTTTACCTTGACTTGTACGGCACCCAGCAAGACATTTAACCTGGCTGGCTTACAGATCTCCAACATATTTATCCCGAATGAAAATCTGCGTAAGGCATTCAAAACAGAAATTGACAGAACTGGTTATGATGAGCCCAATGCCTTAGGCGTTGTGGCATGTGAGGCAGCTTACCGTGCAGGAGAAGACTGGCTGGATCAGTTAAAAGCTTATTTGCTTAAGAATTTGAATTTCTTACGGGATTTTTTGCAGGAGAAGCTTCCGCAGATTCATCTGGTAGAGCCGGAAGGCACTTACCTCGTATGGCTGGATTGCAGTGAACTGGGAATCACCGGTAAGGAGCTGGATCAGTTCATTGTGGACAAGGCAGGACTTTGGCTGGATGGAGGATCCATGTTCGGACCTAGCGGAGCCGCTTTTCAGCGCGTGAACATCGCCTGCCCCCAAGCTACACTGGAACTTGCCTTGAATAAGTTAAAAGCAGCGGTGGAAGGATACGGAAACCACCTTTGATTGGCTTGAATTCTTGTATCCTATATACTTGCCAATCGGCTTCCTGATCACCGGACATCGGGGACATTCAAGCCGGAATATTCAGACAGATTCACGAGACCTTTCCGGAGAATGATATCTGCTGACAGATTCACGAGACTGTTCCGAAGCATGATATCTGCTGACAGATTCACGAGACCGTTCCGGAGAATGATATCTGCTGACAGATTCGCGAGACCGTTCCGGAACAGGATAATATTGCCGGATATATGGTATATTTTTACATTCTTGTCCATATACTGTAACATATCAGGCCATTCATGATAGATTATGATAGTTCCTACGGAACCTGTGATCCCTGATGAATGGTCATGCTTTATCGGATCACGCGGCAGGAATCTTGATCCGCAGATCCATAGGATTGCCATCAGGAAAGGAGCACACAGTATATGCCAAGAGGACAGAGAAAATCCCTGGAGGAAAAGATCCAGGCGAAGCAGGAGTTGATCAATGCGTTAAACATTCGCATAGAATCAGAACAGCGTGAGTTAGAGGAACTGTTTGAACAGAAGAGGCGCAAGGAACTGGAAGCGGTAAGTGACATCATCGAAGATGCCGGTCTGGCACCGGAGGAAGTCACAGAAGTCTTACAACAGTATATTGAGAGCCGCAGAGCAAATGCATCATAATTGCTTATAGTGGTTTCATCAGAAGGACCGGACGACCGGTCCTTTTTCTGTATAGAAAATGTGTTCCCATACGTAAAAACGTCCCGTATGGACTACGTTGCGAGTAATCATGCTGCGAGTGATTATGTTGCGGAGTGATCACACCGCGGAGCCCATCTCACTATGGAGCAACATCTTGTGAAGCTTTTTGAATATTCTTGATTACCTTTAGTCAATGTCAGGAGAATTTTCATGTAGGGAATTATGGATTTAGAGGAAATATTGTGTAATGATCTGCTGCACCTGATCTGTGGAAATGGGGCATTTGCTTGTCTCATAAGTGGTGATCAGCTGCATGGATGGGAAGATTCCGTTATAACAGTAGGTTTTCAGCTTATTGCAGGCAGTATCACAATAAGGCGCATTATCCATCATACCGAAATGCTCCCAGTAGAAGATTTTATTCGTAACCGGATGCATAATCGTAAAATCCGGATAAGCTGTGAATTCTTTTAACGGCAGCGCCGCTTCATATCGATAGGGAATATGGTTGGTATAGAGCAGATTCGCAATGATGACTTCTGATTTTGAACGGACTTTATGCCCGGCCAGCGTAGTATGGATCAAATGCTCCGGATGTGAATGGGTGGTTTCATAGCTCTCCGCGCACCATTTCTGCGCAGACACAGGAAGCTTGTCCTTCGCAAAATATCCTTGCAGTAATGGGTAATAAGGGGAGGAGTCGGCCAACAAGTCAGTGGACTTTTCTCTTGGAAGCGTGGAGGATAATTTCTTTTGATATGTTTCAATAAATGCTATTTCTTCTGAAATTTCATGCAGCATAAGCTCGTAGTATTTCTTTAATGCAAGAGCTTGCGCCAGTTCCTTTTGAGATTTCTGAAGATACTTTCTAGTACCGTCCTTCAGATAGAACCAGTCGATATAGGTCCCTTTGTTACGACAATAGGATATACTCCCATCTGGTAGTTTACTTACTTCATTAAGAAGAAAATTCTTCTTTTTCAACAGATGTTCTTTTCGATGTATTAATTCTGCGTAATTAATTGTAGTACCTCCTTTAAATGTTAAATGCATGGAATTCTGGAAGAATTATCCAACTGAATAGAAAGATTTACAGATGCGCTTAGTATAACTTGCTTTGAGAAAATAGTCAAGGAAAATAAATTCCTGAAAAAAGCTATCAAAAGGCTGTAAATGGTGGAAAAAGGTTCTGATTTATGATTAAAAAAAGGAGATTTCCTGAAAAAATGTCAAAAATAAATAGAATGGTGGAAAAAAAGCTGTTTAAGGCATAAAATTCCACCAAAAGTCGCTAAAACAGACTAGATGGAGGAAATCAAAAAAGGGACGAATAGGATGAAAATGGAGGAAAATCAAAAAAGGGACGAATAGGATGAAAATGGGGGAAAATCAAAAAAGGGACGAATAGGATGAAAATGGGGGGGATCAGAAAATGAGACGAATAGGATGAAAATGGAGGTGCAGGTGCGACGGTAGCGAGCAGGAACGAAGAGGTGATGGGAACGACAACTAAGAAGCCTTAAGCTATGGTCAGAAAGGGAGTAAATCCGGAACTTATAGGCTGATAGAACAAAAAGAAATATTAAAAACACCCGCGGCAGGGATTCTACGAATCCCCTGCTGCGGGTGTAGCCACCGCCACATATCAAAAATAGTTTCTTTATTCCACTCCCTCGCCCTTTTTCAGGTTCTTCTGGGCGGTGGAGAGCATGAGCTTGATGCGGTTGAGCTGGTTGACTTCGCTGGCGCCGGGATCGTAGTCGATGGCCACGATATTGGAAGCCGGATAAGCCTTGCGCAGTGCCTTAATAACGCCCTTGCCTACGACGTGGTTCGGCAGGCAGCCGAAGGGCTGGGTACATACGATGTTCGGTACGCCTTCCTTGATCAGTTCCACCATCTCACCGGTTAAGAACCACCCTTCACCGGTCTGGTTGCCGATGGATACGATGGGCTCCGCATAGGAGACGATCTTGTAGATGCTGGTGGGTGCATCGAAATGCTTACTTTCTTCAAATGCCTTCACGGCAGAGCCACGCAGGATATGCTCGATCGCCCAGATGCCCAGTGCAGAGATCTTCGCGGTCTTTTTGCTGGTGCCTAAGTGCTCTGCCTTGTAGATCTGGTTGTAGAAGCAGTACAGCATGAAGTCGAGCAGATCGGGAACCACAGCTTCCGCGCCCTCGCTCTCTAACAGCTCCACTAGGTGATTGTTGCCGGCAGGAGAGAACTTCACCAGGATCTCGCCGACCACGCCGACGCGGGGCTTCTTGATATCCAGTACCGGAATCGCATCGAAATCCCGGATGATCTCGGTACACATCCTGCGGAACTTGCCTATGCTGATATGCTTCGCAGATACAAAATCCTGTACCTTCTTAAGCCATTCTCTGTGCAGGGCATCCACGGAACCAGGAGTTGCTTCATAAGGACGCATCCGGTAGACACAACGCATGAAGATATCACCGAACTCGGCACCTACCGCTGCACGCAGCAGCAGATCCGCATTCAGATGGAAGCCGGGATTGCTCTCGATACCCGCCAGGTTCAGGGAGATGACAGGAATCTGCTCCATGTCTGCTTTCTTCAGGGCACGGCGGATGAAGCCGATATAGTTCGTCGCACGGCATCCGCCACCGGTCTGGCTCATGATAATAGCGGTCTTGTTCAGGTCATATTTGCCGGACAGCAGAGCCTCCATGATCTGTCCGACTACCAGCAGAGAAGGATAGCAGGCATCGTTGTTGACATATTTCAGACCTACATCCACGGAGTGCTTGTTGTCATTGTCCAATACGACGAAATTATAACCGCAGGCATTGAACGCAGGCTGTAAGATCTCAAAGTGGATCGGGGACATCTGCGGACAGATGATGGTGTAGTCCTTACGCATCTCTTCGGTAAACGGTACCTTCTCGATAGCGGAAGAACGGATGTTGCGGTGCTTGCCCATCTTTTCACGGACACGGATTGCAGACAACAGGGAACGGATACGGATGCGGGCCGCACCCAGGTTGTTGACTTCATCGATCTTCAGGCAGGTGTAGATCTTGTCGGAGCCGGAGAGGATATCGTTCACCTGATCGGTGGTAACGGCATCCAGACCGCAGCCGAAGGAATTCAACTGGATCAGATCCAGATTCTCCACCGTCTTTACATAGCTTGCGGCAGCGTAAAGTCTGGAATGGTACATCCACTGGTCGGATACAATCAAAGGACGTTCCGGTTTTGCCAGATGGGAGATGGAATCCTCTGTCAGTACTGCCATATCGTAGGAGGTGATCAGCTCGGGAATACCGTGGTTGATCTCCGGGTCTACATGATAGGGACGGCCTGCCAGCACGATACCGCGCTTGCCGGTCTTGCGTAAGTATTCCAGAGTCTCTTCGCCCTTTTTCTCCATGTCGTGACGGGCATTTGCCAGTTCCTTCCAACCCTTTTCGCAGGCTGCGGCGATCTCTGCGGCGGGAATCTCGGTGAATTCCTTCGTCAGCGCATCCGTCACGGTACCAAGATCTCTAAAGGACATGAACGGATTGCGGAAAGTGATCTCACCGCCGGCGATTTCCTCTACGTTATTCTTGATATTCTCAGAATAAGAAGTAACAATAGGGCAGTTGTAATGGTTGTTGGCATCCTCGAACTCGTTGCGCTCATAGAATAGCGCAGGGTAGAAGATGAACTTGATTCCCTGACGAATCAGCCAGGTCACATGGCCGTGAGCCAGCTTCGCCGGGTAACACTCGGATTCACTGGGGATGGATTCAATGCCAAGCTCGTAGATCTTACGATTGGAGCTGGGAGAGAGCACCACGCGGTAGCCCAGTTCGGTGAAAAATGTGAACCAGAACGGATAGTCCTCGTACATATTCAGTACTCTGGGGATACCGACCACACCTCTGGGAGCCTTGTCGGCATCCAGGGATTCATAGGAGAATAATCTATGTAATTTATATTCGTATAAGTTCGGTACATTATGGGCATTCTTCTGACCACCGATACCGCGTTCGCAACGATTGCCGGAGATGAACTGACGGCCGCCGGAGAATTTGTTGATGGTCAGACGACAGTTGTTGGTACAGCCCTTACATTTTGCCATACTGGTCTCGAACTGCAGGTCGCAGATCTTCTGATAATCCAGCATGGTGGTCACATAACCGTCTTCGTAATGTTCTCTGGCGATCAGAGCCGCACCGAAAGCACCCATGATACCGGCGATGTCGGGACGGATCGCCTGGCAGTCTGCAATTTTCTCAAAGCTGCGCAGAACAGCATCATTGTAGAAAGTACCGCCCTGTACCACAATATTTTTACCAAGCTCTGAAGCATCGGAGACTTTGATTACCTTAAATAAAGCATTCTTGATAACGGAGTAAGCAAGTCCTGCGGAGATATCTGCGACGGAAGCGCCTTCCTTCTGCGCCTGTTTTACTTTGGAGTTCATGAATACGGTACAACGGGTACCCAGATCGATAGGATGCTCTGCAAACAGGGCAGCCTGAGCGAAATCCTGCACGGTATAGTTCAGGGATTTGGCAAAGGTCTCAATAAAAGAGCCACAGCCGGAGGAACATGCTTCGTTCAGCTGTACGCTGTCTACGGTCTGGTTTTTAATCTTGATGCACTTCATATCCTGACCGCCGATGTCTAAGATACAGTCTACGCTGGGGTCAAAGAAAGCAGCGGCATAGTAATGGGCCACGGTCTCTACCTCGCCGTCATCCAGCAGAAAAGCAGCTTTCATCAACGCTTCGCCGTAACCAGTGGAACAGGAGCGTACGATCTCCACGCCTTCGGGCAGGAGAGAGTAGATCTCCTTCAGGGAACGGATCGCTGTCTTCAAGGGGCTTCCGTCGTTACTGGAATAGAAAGAGTACAGCAGGGATCCATCTTCACCTACCAGAGCGATCTTCGTGGTGGTGGAACCGGCATCGATACCCAGGAAAGCCTTGCCCTGATAGGACTGTAAGTCTCCGGTGGTCACGTGATGCTTGCTGTGACGCTCCACGAATTCCTGATAAGCAGCCTTGTCCGCAAACAGAGGCTCCATACGTTCTACTTCGAACTCCATCTTGATGTCGGAGGACAGCTTTTTCACCATGTCAGACAGACTGATGCAGACTTCCTCCTTCGCATTTAGTGCGGAACCGATGGCTGCGAACAGATGGGAGTTGTCCACGTCAATGATGTGCTCGTCATCCAGATTTAAGGTACGGATAAAGGCAGCTTTCAGTTCAGACAGGAAATGTAAAGGCCCGCCCAGAAAAGCTACGTGACCGCGGATCGGCTTACCACAGGCCAGACCGGAAATTGTCTGGTTCACCACTGCCTGGAAAATAGAAGCAGACAGGTCTTCCTTGGTAGCACCTTCGTTGATCAGAGGCTGGATATCGGTTTTGGCAAATACACCACAGCGGGCAGCAATGGTGTAGAGGGATTTATAATTTTTCGCATATTCGTTTAAGCCCGAAGCGTCCGTCTGAATCAGACTGGCCATCTGGTCGATGAAGGAACCGGTACCGCCGGCGCAGATGCCGTTCATACGCTGCTCCACGTTACCGCCTTCAAAATAGATGATCTTCGCATCCTCACCGCCTAATTCAATGGCTACATCGGTCTTGGGTGCCAGCTCCTGCAGGGAAGTAGCCACGGCTACGACCTCCTGAGTAAAGGGAACGCCGAGGTGGTTGGCCAGTGTCAGACCGCCGGAACCGGTGATCATGGGGTGCAGCTGCAATTCTCCCAGCTGGTCATAAGCTTTCTTAAGGAGCTCAGACAGAGTTTCCCGGATATTGGCGAAGTGACGCTCATAATCGGAAAATAAAATATTGTGTTCTTCGTCCAAAATAGCAATCTTGACAGTGGTGGAACCGATATCTATGCCGAGAGTTGCGTATTTTTCCTGTGAATTCATGTGATACATCCTTCCTGAAATAAAAATAAATCTACTTATTTAATGCATTTTTTTCATCAACAAAACATTCTAATTATACGACAAAAAACACCACAATGCAACGAATAATGGGGGAGTTTAGTTGTTAAAGTTTTGTAAAATGTAACTTAAATTTTTCGGGAAAACTCTGAAAAAAGAGAACGTGCAGTTTACTTATTCTCTTCCGGATGTTACAATCTCGATAGAGAAAAATCAAAATATAACTATTTATGGAGACATTGTTTTATGAGCAAATTCGAAAAAAAGTTTGGAAAATATGCGATCCATAACCTGACCATGGTATTGATCATGTGTTATGTGGCGGGATATGTGATCGAACTGATGGGAAAAGCAGCCGGCAATAATCTGCTGGGATTTCTGACACTGGATCCTTACCGGATCCTGCACGGACAAGTCTGGAGACTGGTGACCTGGGTGATCGTTCCTCCGGAAAGTCTGGATATCTTCACAATCATTATGCTGTTTTTCTATTATAGTCTGGGTACGGCGCTGGAGCGTACCTGGGGAACTTATCGCTATAATGTGTATATCTTTTCCGGCATGCTGTTTACGATTATCGGAAGCTTCCTGTGCATGGGTGTGGCATATCTGATCACCGGCGGCATGAGTACGGAAGCGGCTTCCCTGGTATTTTACAGCGGTTCTTATGCGTTCAGCACGTATTATATCAACCTGTCGATCTTTCTGGCGTTTGCCGCAACGTATCCGGATATGCAGGTGTTGCTGATGTTCGTGATACCGGTGAAAGTAAAATGGATGGGAATCCTGGATGCGGTACTGATGATCTATACCGTGATCGCAGGAAACTTATTTACTAAATTCGCGGTAGTGGCATCTTTGCTGAACTTTGTGTTATACTTTTACAGACTGCATCGCAGCCGTATCTCGCCGAAACAGATGCACCGCAAGGCGCAGTTCGAACGAAAATCCAATGCTGGGCGGGCAAAAGTCACAAGACACAAATGTGCCGTCTGCGGACGGACAGAAGAGGACGATCCGAATCTGGAGTTCCGTTTCTGCTCCAAATGTAACGGCAACTACGAATATTGCCAGTATCATTTATTTACCCATGAGCACGTAAAATGATAATAAGATTTGCAATATCCGTTACGGCATGACTGCTTGCAGGCAATGCCGTGCGGATATTAGCAAATCGAACAGACATGAGCAAGAAGGACGATAGTCCGGATTGCGAATGTCTGTACACTTTCGGGAGTGCGAAGCACGGAGAAAGTGTATTATTGCAAGAGGCATACGGCATGACTGCTTGCAGGCAATGTGCGAAGCGCGGAGAAAGTGATGTTATTATAAAGGAGACCCTATATGAACAAAGAAGTATTATTTGCCCAGACCTTAGAGCAGGTCCGCAAGACCGCCAAGGAGCAGGGCAACTGCATCAGCGAAGAACAGGTAAGGGAAGCATTCGCCGAGCTGGATCTGAGCAATGAACAGCTGCAGATGGTATTTGACTATCTGTTAAAACATAAAATCGGTATTGGACAGCCTATGGATCCCGATGAATTCCTGACGGAGGAAGAAAAGGATTACTTACAGGAATATCTGGATGAAGTAGCAGCATTACCGACCTACAGTGACGGTGAAAAACTGGCATTTTCCATTGCGGCCATGGCAGGAGAGACGGATGCGCAGCAGCGCCTGATTGAATTGCATCTGGCGGATGTGGCAGAGATCGCAAAACTCTATGCCGGACAGGGTGTCCTGCTGGAAGATCTGGTGGGAGAAGGCAATCTGGCGCTTTCCTTCGGTGTGACCATGCTGGGCAGTCTGGAGAAGCCGGACGAAGTCGAGGGAATGCTCGGCAAAATGATCATGGATGCCATGGAAGAATACATTGCCGAACATGCAGAAAATTCCAAGATCGACAAGCGAGTGGAAGATAAGGTCAACAAGGTAGCGGATAAGGCCAGAGAACTGGCGGAAGAACTGCACCGCAAGGTGACCACGGAGGAACTGATGGAAGAGACCGGTATGTCCCGCAAGATGATCGAGGATGCCATAAGAATGAGCGGTTTCAAGATTGAGGATATCGACAACAATGCAAAAGACAGTTTATGAGAATTATAAATACAGCCTGCAGGATACGGCAAAGGTCTACATAGGCGCAAAATATACCTTTGCAGAGCTGCTGGATCAGGATGAGGTGGCGTTTAAATTCCGCCTGATCGTGGAACGCTATATTTTAGCGGAAAAGGAAGTGGATCCTGAGGATACGCTGGAGACCCATCTGTATTATTTGAAGCCGGACAGCTTTCTGGTCAAAATCTACGACCGGATCAAGGCAAGAGTAAAGATCAATATCATCGAGGAGAAAAAGGGGATCTTCGGCAGAGGGAAGAAACGGTATGTGACGAAGGAACTGAACATCCGGGAACTGACCGCCATGACCCCGGAAGAAAAAGAGGCAAAGGGCGTCGTGATCCAGGAGATCTCCATGAGCAAGCTGGCACTGGCAGGCTTCTGATAGATTAGGCTCCCTCACAGAAAACTACGCGGCTGCCTGCAGACAGCGGAGAAATCGGTTAAGATCGATAAAGATAGAGGATGAAGACAGATTTAGAAAAGAGGACACATCGTAAATGAGAGTAGAAGATTTATCCACATATGAGATCATAGAGAAACGGCAGATCCCGGACATCAACAGTGTGACTTATCTGTGCCGTCATAAGAAGACCGGAGCAAGAGTGGCACTGGTATCCAATGACGATGAGAACAAAGTATTTTACATCGGTTTCCGTACCACCCCGAAGGACTCCACCGGCGTGGCACATATCCTGGAGCACTCCGTATTATGCGGCTCGAAGGAATTCCCGGTGAAGGATCCTTTTGTGGAACTGGTAAAAGGTTCTTTGAACACTTTTTTAAATGCCATGACTTATCCGGATAAGACCGTATACCCTGTGGCAAGCTGCAATGACAAGGATTTCCAGAACCTGATGCATGTCTATCTGGATGCCGTATTTTACCCGAATATTTATAAAAATGAATCCATTTTCCGGCAGGAAGGCTGGCATTATGAGCTGGAAGGTGACGAGGAAGAGCTGAAGGTCAACGGCGTGGTCTACAACGAGATGAAGGGAGCATTTTCTTCTCCGGATGATGTGCTGGAGAGGGAGATCATGAACTCTCTGTATCCTCACACCACCTATGGCTGTGAGTCCGGAGGTGACCCGGAGGTGATCCCGGAGCTGACGTACGAAGAGTTCCTGGATTTCCACCGGAAGTTCTATCATCCCTCCAACAGCTATATCTACCTCTACGGTAACATGGATATGGCAGAGAAGCTGACCTTTATCGATGAGCATTATCTGTCTGCCTACGATGCCCTGGAGGTGGATTCCGAAGTGACCGAGGAGCCGGCTTTCGATAAGCCCGGCCGCATCGTCAGAGACTGTCCCATCGGCGAGGGAGAGGACGAAGAAGAGAATACCTATCTGTCCCAGAACTTCTGCGTCGGTGACAGCCTGGATCCGAAGCTCTACATTGCATTTCAGATCCTGGATTATGCGTTGTGCTCTGCACCGGGTGCGCCCTTAAAGCAGGCACTGGTAGACCGCGGCATAGGCAAGGATGTCTACAGCATTTACGAGAACGGTATCCGTCAGCCATATTTCAGTGTCGTGGCGAAGGACACTTCCGTAGAAAAAGAACAGGAATTTTTACAGGTAACGGAAGAAGTGCTTAAGAAGCTGGCAGCGGAAGGCTTCGACGAGAAGGCATTGCTTGCCGGTATCAATTACTACGAATTCAAATACAGAGAGGCAGATTTTGGCTCCTATCCCAAGGGACTGATGTATGGCTTACAGGTGTTGGACAGCTGGCTGTATGACGACAGACTGCCGTTCATTCATATCGAGGCGAACGATACCTTTGCCGAGCTTAGAAAGGAAGTAAAGAGCGGATATTTTGAGGGTCTGGTACAAAAATATCTGTTGGACAATACGCACCGCAGCGTGGTGATCCTGCAGCCGAAGTCAGGACTCTTAGAAGAGCAGGAACAGAAGCAGCGTGAGAAAATGGCACAGGTGAAAGCGGCTATGAGTCCGGATGAACTGGAAGCTGTAAAAGAGACCTTCCGCAAGCTGACCGAGTTCCAGGAGAGCGAGGATGCGAAGGAAGATCTGGAGAAGATCCCTCTGCTGAAGCGGGAAGATATGAAAAAAGAGGCGAATCTCCCGGTAAACGAGGTACGGAGTATTGGGGGCACCACATTTTTGTATCATGATCTGTTTACGAACGGTATCGGTTACTTACGACTGATCTTCAGACTGGATCAGATCCCCGGAAAATATTTCCCGTATATCGGCATCTTAAAAGGCTGTCTTGGACTATTGAATACCGAGCATTATGCGTATGGAGATCTCTATAATGAGATGAACCTGGTCACCGGCGGCATGGCTGCGGTGAACAATGTGTACGGCAAATTGCAGGATACGGATGAATTTACGTTGACCCTGGAGCTGAAGACGAAGGTGTTCTATGATCGTATTGCGGATGCCATCGATCTGATGCGTGAGATCGTCATGACCAGTGATCTCACGGACACCAAGCGTCTCTATGAGATCCTGGCGGAGGGCAAGTCCCGCATGCAGGCACAGATGACCTCCGGCGGACACAGTGTGGCAGCCGGAAGAGCCATGTCCTACGGCAGTATTCCCGGAGCTGTCAGTGAGGAGATCTCCGGCATTCCGTTCTACCGCCTGATCACCGACCTGGAAGCACATTTTGACGAGAAAAAAGAAGAACTGGTGGAGATCTTACAGACGTTATTAAAAATGATCTTCCGTCCGGAGAATCTTATGGTGGATTTCGTCGGTGAAGAGAAGGCAGTGGGACTTTTGGATGCCCCGGTGGAAGCCTTCAAGGCAGCACTCTATACCGAAGCTGTGGAAAAGGCACATTATATTCCGAAAGTCTCCCGGAAGAACGAAGGCTTCTTAACCTCCGGTCAGGTCAATTATGTATGTCGTGCCGGTAATTTCCGCAAGAGCGGACTGAAATATACCGGAGCTTTAAGAGTGCTGAAGGTCATGCTGGGCTATGAATATCTGTGGGTCAATGTCCGTGTAAAGGGTGGCGCCTACGGCTGTATGTGCAGCTTCGGCAGATCCGGTGACAGCTACTTTGTCTCATACAGAGATCCGAACCTGGGCAGAACGATCGATATATATGAAAAGGCAGCGGATGCCATCGCAGAATTTACCGCGGATGAACGCACCATGACCCAGTATATCATCGGTGCAGTCAGTGATCTGGATGTGCCTATGAATCCGGCAGCAAAGGGACTGTATTCCCTGAGTGCTTATATGACGGGACTGGACGATGCAGCATTACAGAGAGAACGTGAGGAACTGCTGTCCGCTACCGTAGAGGATATCCGGGCACTGTCCGCGCATATCCGGGCATTTATGCAGGAGGATCTGCTCTGCGTCGTAGGCACGGCTTCTAAGGTAAAGGAAGAACAGGACAGATTCCTGAAGGTGGAAAATCTGTTTTAATACGAATCACGCGTAGCAGAGGTTTTGCAAAAAAATAAAGAACTTTTGTGATATTATTTCGTTTATATGGGTGAACAATAAAAAGTCAACAGCAGGCGGATCCGGCAGGGTGTCCGGATGCCGTCCGCAGAACGGAGAGGGTTATGAAAAAACGAAATTTGAAAACAAAGATCATTACAGGGTTACTCACTGCCGGCATGATATTATCGCTGACCGCCTGCGGCAGCTCATCGCAGGGCGGTTACGGCATCAGTGATCTCATGGATGCGGATTATTCTGTTGCTTCCAATGAGGCAGCTGCATCGGAGGCGTCCGCTTATGAAGATGGATTCGGTATGACAGAGGGGTACGATCCCGCAGAAAATGCTCAGGACACAGGTAATACAGTGCCTGAGGAGACTGCAGCCACAACAGACCGGAAGCTGATCAAGACCGTGAATATGGATGTCGAGACCAGGGAGTATGATAAGCTGTTAAGCGCGGTAGAGAATAAAGTAACAGAGCTCGGCGGCTATATCGAAAGTCTGGATGCCTATAACGGCAGTACATATTATAGTTATCGTTCTACAAGGAATGCCAATCTGACCATCCGCATCCCGAAGGACAGACTGGAGGAGTTCCAGAATACGGTCTCAGAGCTGGGCAATGTGACCAGTCGTTCGGAGAATGTGCAGGATGTGACGCTGACCTATGTGGATCTGCAAAGTCACCGGGATGCCCTGCGGACGGAACAGGAGAGATTATTACAGCTTTTAGAGCAGGCAGAGAGTGTGGAAGATATTATTACCATCGAACAGCGTCTGTCCGATGTCAGATACCAGCTGGAAAGCATGGAATCCCAGCTTCGCAGCTATGATAACCGGGTTGACTACAGTACCGTATACCTTTATATTGATGAAGTAGAAGTCTATACACCTGTGGAAGAAGAGACCGTCTGGGAGCGCATTTCCACCGGATTTGTAGACAGTCTGAAAAATATCGGCGAGGGACTAAAGGAAGCAGCGATCTGGTTCGTGATCCATATTCCTTATCTGGTGATCTGGGCGATCGTGATCGCTATTATCATCCTGATACTGAAGAAGATCAAAAAGCGCACGAAGCGCATCCGCGCTGAGGAACAGAAAAGAAAAGCCGAAGAGGATGCGAAAAAGCAGAAGACTCAGGTAAATGTGGCAGGTACGAACGAGAGTGCCGCATCGGAAGCACCCAAAAAGTAATGAGTAAGGAAACATAAGATAAGCCGGACTGACCGGCAATTGACAAAAAGGAAAAAGTATCAGGGAAAAAGACAAGAACAGGAGAAATAGAAAATGAACGAAAATCCGGCATACAAATCCGGCTTTGCCACACTGATCGGACGTCCCAACGTAGGTAAGTCCACTCTGATGAACCGACTGATCGGACAGAAGATCGCCATCACATCCAACAAACCGCAGACCACCCGTAACCGTATCCAGACGGTACTGACCCTGGAAGAGGGACAAATCGTATTCCTGGATACCCCCGGTATCCACAAGGCGAAAAACAAACTGGGCGATTATATGGTGAATGTTGCGGAGCATACGTTAAATGACGTGGATGTGATCCTTTGGCTGGTGGAGCCCACGAATTTCATCGGTGCCGGAGAACGTCATATCATCGAGCAGCTGAAGAAGACCAAGACTCCTGTGATCCTGGTCATTAATAAGACGGACACCGTGAAAAAGGATGATATTCTGGCATTTATTGATACTTATCGCAAGGAACTGGATTTCTGCGAGATCGTCCCGGTGTCCGCATTAAAGGGTGACAACACAGATGTACTGATCCAGTGTATTTTGAAGTATCTGCCGTATGGTCCTGCATTTTATGATGAGGATACCATCACCGACCAGCCCATGCGCCAGATCGTGGCAGAACTGATCAGAGAGAAGGCACTCAGACTTTTATCCGAAGAAATTCCTCACGGTATTGCCGTAACCGTGGAAAGTATGAAAGAGAGAGGCAATATCTGCGACATCGAGGCCACTATTATCTGTGAGAGAGATTCCCACAAGGGCATCATCATCGGTAAAGGTGGCCAGATGTTGAAAAAGATCGGCTCAAAGGCGCGCCCGGAGATCGAGGATATGCTGGAAATGAAAGTCAATTTACAGCTTTGGGTGAAGGTGAAGAAGGACTGGAGAGACAGCGACATCTTACTCAAAAACTTCGGATATAATCCGAAAGACATCGAGATGGGCGAATAGAAAAACAAAATTTGCAGACCCTATTTTTACAGAGGATGATACACCGATAAACTGATAAAAAGAGGGGGATGCGTAAGATGCAGTTCATAAATTACTGGCAGCAATTTGAACATACCGGCAGAGTGGAGGATTACCTGAATTATCTGCAGAATGCGGAGAATAGGAGTTCTTCCGATATGCCGGACACCTGCCTGCCGGACTGCAGGGCGGAAGGATGTGAAAGCCTGACGCCGGGGAGGGCAGATCATGCAGGAATCCCTGTATGTAACAGGAATTGTATTAAAACAGACACCGTTCGGTGAATATGACAGGCTTGTGAGCCTGCTTACCAGAGAAAAAGGGAAGATCACTGTTTTTGCCAGAGGGGCGAGAAGACCGGGCAACCGGCTGGCGGCAGCGACCAACCCTTTTGCTTTTGGAACTTTTCGTCTGTATGAGGGAAGGACTTCCTATACCGTATCGGAAGCGGATATTAAGAACTATTTTGAAGAACTGATGACGGACTATGTGGGAGCCTGCTACGGCATGTATTTTGCAGAGGTGGCGGATTATTACTGCCAGGAGAACAATGATGAGAGAGAAATGCTGAAGCTTTTGTATCAGTCGCTGAGAGCTTTGTGTGCACCGTCTCTTCCCAATGAACTGATCCGCAGTATTTTTGAACTGAAATCCATCGCAGTGAACGGGGAATATCCGGGAGCGCCTGAAGGCCGGAGACTGGAAGAATCTACGTTGTATGCGCTGAATTACATAGCGGAGAGCCCTGTGGAGAAACTGTATACTTTTACCGTATCGGACAAAGTTCTGACAGAACTTTCACAGATCGCATCGGAATATCGCAGGCGTTTCATGGGCAGGTCGTTCAAAAGTCTTGAAATACTGAAAACTCTATGTTAAAATCGGTTATGGCTGATGCCAAAAAAGGAGACTCATTTATGAGGCAGAATAGAATAAAAAAGTTTCTTACGACAGGATTGTCGGGGCTTTTGATACTGTCCCTCACAGGCTGCGGTCAGGCGGCAAAGCTTCCCGAGACTGTAGAGAATACCTCTCTGGTGGTGGAGAAGGACGGCAAAGTGACCTCTTATCTGGTGAATACTTTTGACAAAGACTTCTACAATCTGGACGGACTTACACAGATGGTGGAGGAAGAGGCTGAGGAATTCAATGCCACACATGCAGAGGCTACAGAGAATCCCATGAATGTGAAAACGGTGCAGGCTTTGGGAGACGGAGCCATGGTGCAGGTGGTACAGGAGTTCGCCGATACAGACAGTTATGCCGAGTACAACGAACAGGACCTGTTCTACGGGACCAGAGTGGAAGCGCTGGCACAGGGGCTCACGGTGAATCGGGAACTTGTAAACGCAGCGGACGGCACTCCGGCGGATTCTGAGAAGCTGGACAAGGCGTTGGAAAAGAATCATCTGATCATTACAAATGCAAGCGCATATATATACTGTCCTTATCCGGTGCTATATATCAGCGAGGGTGTGGTCATGGGAGAGGATGGGTATGTGGATGCCTCCCAATCCGATGGTGTCGTTACGATACTGATGAAAAAATAGGCTTTACAGTAATACAAATATAGAGCAAGAAAGGTTTGGTACTGACATGGAAAAGACAATGGAGAAAATCGTAGCCCTGGCAAAAGCAAGAGGTTTTGTATATCCCGGTTCCGAGATCTACGGAGGACTGGCAAATACCTGGGATTACGGTAATCTTGGTGTAGAACTGAAGAATAATGTGAAAAAGGCATGGTGGCAGAAGTTCGTGCAGGAGAGCCCTTACAATGTAGGTGTGGACTGTGCGATCCTGATGAATCCCCAGACCTGGGTAGCCAGCGGACATCTTGGAGGCTTTTCCGATCCTCTGATGGATTGTAAGGAATGTCATGAGCGTTTCCGTGCGGATAAGCTGA
>ERZ1034998.960-NODE-960-length-17485-cov-4.408606_pt1 | contig 17485 bp, 9 predicted proteins | sample MGYA00520621_ERZ1034998 | MGnify/ENA primary metagenome ERZ1034998 (study PRJEB33766, sample SAMN09781748) | gut metagenome | biome: gut microbiome | host: Homo sapiens | place: Madagascar | study: EMG produced TPA metagenomics assembly of the PRJNA485056 data set...
ATACAATACTTCCCCAAAAGTTTCAAGCAGAAATTTCCGATTTATAGTCAAAACGGAAATTTCTGCCTGATGAGTTTCTTCTATTTATATAAGATTTTACTGTTCAGACTTCCACTGACAGAACCGCTGCCAGAGTTTCTGCTTTACTCCAGAAGGAAAAGCTGGGTACGGGTAAAGGTCACAGAATCATAGCCACGGACTGTCTTGCTTCCTACCCCATCCGGACGCTCCAGCGTCGAAACCGCTTCCACATAAATCCTTGCATTCGTAGCTGCCGTGTTATTCTGTAATGCAATTACCGGAGCCTTAAGCCGGTAAACTTTCCCTTGCCGGAGCTGGGAAGCAGCCACTTCCGTAAGGGTATTGTCCTGTACCGTCCACAGGCTGCTTGTAAACGGCGTCACCTGTACCTTCTCATCTCCCACATCAAGGGTAGTTTTTCCTGCCGTATCTTCATAATAGAAGTTCACGGCATACGAATTCGAAAGTGTCAGGTTGCTGTTCTTAAACTTAAAGAATACATCCACAGTCTCATCCAATAAACCATTCTGCGTCTCAATTTCCTGATCAAACGGAATGCTGATACTGTTTACTTCTGCTGCACCCGCATCAAATCCGGACACAATGTCTACCTTCATATTGTGTACACCCGCATCGTATGCCAGCATCATGGCATTTACGAACATCTGACTCTCCTTCAGCCCCTTTCCCACGGGATTCTGTGGATTATCCACATCATAGGTATAAGAAGAATAATCATCATTTCCGATAAAAACCACATTGCTTCTACTGTAAAGATAGTAGTTGTTCGCTCCATCCCCCGGTGAAATATCATAGGCATCGCTGCCGGCAAAAACGAACCACGGCGTTACAAACGGCGCCTGCAGGCTGCCAAGATCAAGCAGATAATCATATGCCATATAGCTTCTGCCGCCATCCAGTGCCACACTCTTTCCAATAGCATAAGGGTAACAGAATACACTTCCTTCATTGATGCCCGATGCTTCCAGATTGCTCTGTTCGGTGAACATTCCTGCATCTAAATCCGCATACCGGAAATAAGGAGTTCCACTTGTCCGTCCAAGGCTGCCATAGGTCTTACGATCAAGCTGTCCCAGAAGTGTCTGATCAAGCAATCTTGTTCCTTCGACCGCTTCCTTTCCGGTTACCAGTACACTGTGGCCCTCATTCATATAACCGGTTACCGCATCCTTCGGAAAAGTATCTGATCCGTTTCCAAAACCTATAATCAACAGATCCCATTGGTTCAGGTAATTCTCATTTTTCTCCAGTTGTCCGCTCAGCGTTTCAGAATCCATGGTTTCAATCTCAAACTTAACGTTCATGGTATTCTCTGCTGCCTTAAGGTAATAGCCAAGCGTAGAGTTTTCCTGCCGGTACAGTGTTGCGAGTGAGGCTGCATCATCCTTCGTTCCGATCTGCAATACCTTAATCTTCTCTTTCGTTCCAGCCGTCACCTGCAGGATTCCCTGTACCGAGGATCTGCGGTAGGAATTGTTGTTATCAACAACCCGGATCCGGAATGGTATGGCTCTCGAGCCCGGCGACTCCGTAAAGACAATCGCTGCTTGTCCGTTCTCCGCGGTTGCCCGGACTACTGCTCCTTCACCCGCCCGGTTATCCATACGTTCTTCATCCGTATAATTGCCATCGTCATTCACATCCAGATAAATTTCCGTATGACACTCGCCACCGTAGCCATCCCCATTCAGACTGGTAATCGCATAGGTAAAGTTTACGGATAATTCTCCGTTTGCTGCTTCTGCAAGCGTAAAGTCCGCTGTATCCGATACCGAAATCACCGGATGATCAATATTCAACTGTGCTATAAACAGAATATCGCTGTGTACATCATCAATTGTATAAATCCGGTCGGAGAAGTCGTTGACCGCCTGCTTTAAGAAATCATACATCTGGGTATCTTCTGCTACATATTTCGTATTAATTCTGTCGGCACCGTTCTTGGCTGACTTACCTATAAAGAAATCATTTTCAACGAGTATCGGATAACCGGCCCTCATGAAGTCCAGCAGCTCCAGCTTCTTACGCTCTGTAATATCGGACATGTCATACCGTTCGTCACTGTCTGCTGCCAGGTCACCCGTATGATAAAGCTTATCATTCAGATTTGAATCGTTATAAACCGTACTTCTCCACGGCTTTGCCTCATAATTCAGCTTCTGTCCGTCCAGTCCGATGAATACCAGATTATAATTCTGGTTGATATCCTCCCATTCACTGTTAAATGCTGCCACAGCTTTCGGTGTAACCTTTACATCAATCTCTTTCGAACTCCGTAACACCGGCTTTTCAATAGCGCCGATCGCATTACGCTTCCAGTAAAGTGTCGTACTGTTGTCACCGGACACATATAAGTCCTCTGCCTCGTTGTTCGTCGGCTGCAGCTCCAGAATCCGCAAATAGGTAAAATCTCCCACAAATCCAACGGAATAATTAATGATATACTCCATTGCTTTTGCTTTGCCCACATTTTCCGGAATCCGGTTTTCTTCCGGAAGAAGCGAATTTTCAGACCGGATCAGATTCAAGACCTCTAAAAATCCGTTTCCTGCACTTTCCCCGGCAAAGCTGTCCGGAAAATCCTTATCGACAAGCGGTGTTCCGCTGTTTACAACATAAACATTCCGGTTCACGAAATGATTGCCGTTATCCGTGCGGTTCGGATAATGGGGATTATCCAGATTGTTAAACAACCAGGCTGTTTCCGTCTGGGCATCATTCACGTAGGTTTCCAGATCCTCCTTCAGGAACATCTTCGCCAGCTTCTGATAATCCAGATTGCTATAATTGCTGTTCGTAACGGCACCATAATCCACAATCACCGGAAGCAGATCAACTACCGCCCGGAGCACCAGTGCATAGGCATTGTCTCTGGTTGTATCCGAAGTGATATATTGGGAATTCAGGTTTGGGTTTTCCTTATTGATAAAGGGAGCGCTTCCGTCCTCCAGATATATGAGATCCGCCTGCATAATCATATCCCGTGTCAGGAGATCTGCCCGAACCGTGCGGACGTCAATCTGGAAGTTGTCGTTTGCATTATCGCCACCGGGAAGGGTATGGAAAACATATTGTTTCAGCCAGTCACCGCCACTTTTGAAACGGAAATAGGTCGGTGCGTTCTGCACCTCTATCCATACCGGTGTCTGCTTCGCTTTATCTGCATCACTTAAGTCTGCCTCATCGGTCAGCTTGTATTGACCAAGTCCGGCGCCCACATAACGGAATACCTTATCTGTGGTTACATTCGACGGTACCGCCTGAACTGCCGTTGAAGAATATGTCTGTTCCTGTGTATCCGCTTCCTCATCATCCGGGGAGGCACCATTGGATTTTGGGGATTCCGTATTCAGTACATACAAATCATAAGGACGACCGGAGCCCTCCGACACAAGCTTCTGTGCGGATTCAATGGCGTATAAGCTTCTCTCGTCACCTTCTGTAAGCTCATTTGCATATTCAAAGGTCACAACATAATATTCTGTTCCCTGATTACCATTGCTGTCTGCAGCATCATTATTCTCCAGTTCGCCATTGCCGTCCGGATTATCATTATTCTCCGGTTCGCTGTTGCCGTCCGGATTATCATTATTCTCCGGCTCTCCATTGCTGTCCGGATCACCGTTATTCTCCGGCTCTCCGTTGCTGTCCGGATTATCATTATTCTCTGGATCGCCATTATTGTCCGGATCGCCGTTATTCTCTGTATTGTCGTCGTTATCCGGATCTTCAGCCTCACCGTCTTCTGCTTTCGGCTGCTGCACGGTGCTATAATAAATAGAAGAAACAGGAATTGCATAATTCACTTCATTGCTGACCGTTGTGGTCGTTACTGAAAGCTCCTGATTATCATAGTATTCATCAGGAGAAAGGCTGTTACCTGTCTGAAATACGGATGCAATGGTCCCGGCATATACAAAGACTCCTGCATCATCCCGGGTATACAGGCCGGTTCCCGAAGAATAGTTCTTTCTGTTCTCTTCTGTAATTTGTATTGTACTCCTGATTACATATCCTTCTGTATAACCGGTTGATCCGGAACCTCCTACCGCATTAAACAGAAGCCGGTATGTTCCTTTATCCGGATCAAACTGATAAATGGATTGTGATGCCTCTCCGTAGCCTTCGTCATCAATCCAATCACCAACCTTGTCATAATCATATCCGGCTCTATCCACTTCCTCCCCAGTCGGATTTTCCTCGATTTTCTTATAATAGCCCTTCATCAATCCGCTGTGTCCGGTTTGGGAATCCATCAGCAGCTGCCAGCCATTGACATCCGGTGTATTTAATTCCTTCCTTGTATTATCGCTTCCATAGGCTTCTTCATACTGAAAGAACGTATTGTCACTGCCGTTTCCGTATTTCCAGATCGCATTTATCAATGCAGCACGCTTTTCATACGTGGAAAGCTCTGCGGAATGATCCTCATAAATCCGCTTATAATCCGAAATCATAGGGGCTTGTCCATTTGAGAGATACCCAAGAGTCCCGGTACTGATCTCATAGGACGTATTTTCATCCCATGCGTAGGTTGCAAAACTGGGTACAATATCCAGAATTACAAAAGGACTGCTGTCTCCGGTATGGCTTTCCACAACCTGCCTGGTCCCCGTAAAGGACTCTTTCGCATAGGTTTCCACCGGCTCCATATGATGAAAAATTCCTACCGTGCCAAGTGCAGCCACCAGAACAGATGCCGTAATGACCGTAGCGATTCTTTTATTCTGTTTTTGCTTTCTGATCTTTTGTTTCTTCATCTTATATGTTCTCTCTGCACCTGTCTGTTAGTTTACCTCTGTCCATATGGTTTCTGTCAAGGAGCAGGTATATGTTCCAACTAGGATCTCATTATTGTTTTGGTCATTTATATATAATTTTAATGTATAAACATCTCCATTATGTTTACATTCTGCCCTCGTGAAATTAACCCCTCTTGGACTCTCGCCATTAACATCCGTGGGTTCAAATAATTGCTTTGAATACCCCCCGCTTGCCTCACTCCACCTAAACTCAAAATGATCATTTGAAGGTTCTGCAATATACGTCATATACCGATGTCCACCTATTGTAATATAGATATTAACTGCAGATTCTTTCAATGTGCCATCCTGTTGTTCTTTATACCACTTTGTATCCCCAGGCTTCCAGGTATATATCCCGTCAAAATATATCGTCTTTGTAATGCCAGCTACCTGTTCATCTCTAGCCATAATCAATTTATATTGCTCTTTTGCCACATCATAATCACAATAAAGAATTTTACAGTTCAACTCTCTGCTTTCATTGTAATTATCTCTTTTATATCCCTTAATGGTATAATTTGCTTTTGATTGGCGTTCTAAGTTTTTCCTGATAAACATGAAATCATCATCTGTAGGAAGGGGCACATGAGCAGACCATGTTGCACCATCCTTTTCAAACTCAAGGGTAACATTATTGGTTTCCTGTGCTCCCTGCCTGCATTCCCACTTGCTTCCATTTGCAGAGCACTTATAAATACCATAGGAATAACTCAGTTTAAGTCCACCGTCCATGGTTGTCTCCCATATCGGTTCTACCTCAAAAGTATTCTCGCTCTGGATATAGCGGTATCTGATCCGGTTAAACCCGATCTTAGTCAGCCCATCGGTATTTGCATCAATGGCATTGTAGCTGACACCTTTATCCTTATCCCCAATATTCGCATCCTGCCATTCCGTGCTGGTCAGATTCGTGAAAATAGAATCATTCCTCATTTCAGCAGGTAACGGAAAGCATACACTTCCTTTAAAGCGGTCCGAAGTGGTAATATCCATTGTGCCTTCTGCGGTTACCGTTACATGGAAGGTATTTTCCTTAAATTCCACATACTCTTTTTGAGCAGTGCGCACCGGAAACTGATAGCCGGCAGGAGAAATCACTTCTACAGGTATGTTTCCAATCTTTAATGTCGGATCAAACCAGATACCGGGAACGATATGGTATGTTCCCACAACATCCGCTAATCTGTTTTTATGCACATTAATTGTAGGTAGAGCACTGGCAGTTCCAAATTGAAGGTTGCCCTCATACCAGCTCTGGCTTCCTTGATAACTGCCGTTCTCATAAACATACAGGGGTGTCCATCCGGCCGGATCATCTCCTTCTCCCTTATAAATACTGTACTTTACATCGTTTACTGTAAAGGCATTCGGATCAATATTCTGCGTTTTACCATGATAAAACTCTAAACCATCCAATACATTAATCCCTGCGGAAGAATTATCTGTTTTGGCATTTATTTTGGCAAGGACATTGGCCGTATCAAAGGTGATCGGTGTTGCACAATATTTCCTGTTATTATAACCGTAAATCAACTGTGCCGGTTCCAGAGTTGTACTAAACACCTCACTTGACTTAAACATTGTTCCGGTATAGGCAAACGGTGCAGTCTTATCTGTATGTGCTTCATATTCCGCGCGAATTTCCTCATTACTTGAAATCCGGAAGGTTCCATGCTCCTTATCATATCTTTCATGCTCTTCCTTAGACACACACTCCAGTGCCTGCAGATAAAATGTATAACTCTTTTTCAGATCAAGGTTAAAATAATCGGGTGATACCCATATATTCCAGCCGCTTGCTTTGCAAACCACATAATCCACCAACTTATTCGTACTGTTATCTACAATGTGTATTGCCAGCACATGTGCGTTTACTCCCCGTTCAAATCCCTTATACATGATTTCATCTACACGTGTCTCAGCACCATGAATCAGTATTCCTTCAAACGGATTAACAGGATTCTTCTTCTTTACAACCTTCAGGGTAATTTCCCCCTGTACCGGTCCGTATGGGCGGCTCTTTGAAAGGTATGAGGCTGCCTGAATCGTAATCGTGGAGCCTTCCTGTGCATCCGCCTTGATCTGAATGACTGCAGTTGCATGATCTGAATCCTCAGGCTCCTGTATTGCCCCCTGCAGCAGCTCAGAACCGGACACTACCTTCCAGTCAGTCAGATATTTATCTCCTGTGGGATCCTCCCCACAGGAATTACATTTGTTTCCAAGCTTCACGCCTGTAACCGTGCCGCCCAGAGTTACGGTACTTCCCTGCACAACCTCCAATTCCCCCGGAAGATTGTCATTGGGATTAAGCAATTCCTCACTCTTTTTATGCAGGGTAACTTTGGTTACACGCTTCACATAGACGGTAATGGTTGCTTCTGCCGGACTGTTATCTTCATCATTCTTCGCTTTTGTGGTAACCTTTACCTGAAAACTCTCGTGAGTCTCCTTCTTGTCGATTTGCAAAATACCGTTTTCTTCATCTGTCATAACGGTTTCTGCACTTACTGCACCTGCAATCGACCAGGTAACAGATTTATTCAAAAGGTTCGTACCTGTCACCTTCGGTGTGGAGAAATGGAAGGTTTCTCCCGGCTCCAACACGACAGTCGGCTCCTTCACGCTGACGCTTACGCGGACGCGCTTATCCAATGGTTTAATATCAGCATTATTAATCACTACCTTATTCCGGACAGTAATGTTATTTGCCATTTCAAATTTACGGGTTCCGGTCTGAAAGTTCAGTGTGAGTTTTACGACGCGGCGTTCCTCTACCTGACTTAAATCCACCTGAAAATCCGTTACATGTTCAGCCAGAAGCACGCAGTCCGTTGAATTTTCTCCAGGCATCGGAAAGTTTCCATCCGCATCCGCCACAGAGAAATACAGGCTTTCATCGGACTTCTGCCAATAGAACATATAATGATCGGGTTCCGTATTATAGACAATCAGAGCCTTTTTCTCCGGTGTAAAAGCAAATTCGGAATCTTTCAGTGCTTTAACCGGCTGATCTGACTGATCATATCCTACATAATTAATGCTTTCTGTTGCATCAATAATCACATCCGACATCTGATTTAATGCAAGCTGTGCCTCCTGCTGCACACTGATATCATTATTACCATTCGCATAATTTCTCGAAGTAATGATAATAAAGCTGCATACTGCGCCGGTCACAATAACCAGTATGGCAATTGCAATAATCAGTTCCACTAAGGAAAATCCACTATTCTGTTTCTGAATTCGTAACTTTTTCCTCATATGCTTCTCCACTTAACATTTATCCTGAAAATTATTTTCTGCTATGATAACTCTTAAATCAGCTTATCGGCTGGTTCACCGCAATCTTTCCCGTAAGTCTGATGAAATCCAGCTTATAATCACGGCTTCCTCCCTGAATCCGCATCTGCTGCGGGGCCTCCTTAAAAGAACCGGAGGAACGGTCAAATTCAATACGAATTCCGGCATCTGCTCCCGTCGGAAGTTCTAAGCCCTTATTTCCGGAGGCATCCGTGTAAGTTACAGACACACGATTACCGCCAATCTTCTGCGGCTCCTCCGTAGTCTCCTGAAGCTCACCCGCTTCGCCGCCTTCCTTCTGCTCCATGATATGAAGCTGACTGTAAATGCTGCCATTCTCACCACGGTAAACAATGAGCCATGCCTGTGCCTTTCCCATGGTAGTCACCTTGCAGTCCGCAACCGCACGCTGCAGGTCGTTGGAGCATGCCTTGGCATTGGCACTAAACACCATAGAAACCGACAGAATGACCGTACCGATCAATGCCGCAATAATTGCAATGACAATAATCAGCTCCACTAAAGAAAAACCACTGTTATTTTTTCCTGATTTTCTATTATCTTCTGTCATTTCTGTCGTTCCTGCTTCTTTATATTTTTTATCTCTTCTCCCAGTTCATGTAACGGACGATTTCCGTATAGTCAATATTGAGATTACCTGCATCATCGGTCGGTGCTTCCTGCACACCATCAGCAAGACCGGTTTCTCCGTTTACGAAAAATGCCATCGGGGTTGTGGCAGCACCTTCCTCCCCGGTTGTTGTATTCAGCACCTTGTACAGCTCCATCTTGTTCCGTTTGAGGGATGCAGCACCTTTTCCGGTTGCACCGTCAATGGTGATCGTTCCTTTCGCAATGGCAAGACCCGTAAAGTTCCGGTCAATCATAATATCTCCCAGGGAAATGATCAGACGGACATTGGATGCTCCTCCTGTAGCAGAAGAAAGAGTATAGTTTCCTGTAGTAATAATGCCCTTTAGCCCATCCTCTGTCGTGAACTCCATTGTGCCGCCGTTATCCATCAAATATTTCTGTATAGGTTCCTTTTGTTCAGAACCATCCTCCTGCTTCATTGTGATTTCCTTCTTAATCACACTTTCAAATACATTCTGGAGGGGACTTGCCGAAGCGCCGTCCTCACTCAAATTCGTTGTCAGCCCCTTATAAACATTGGCAATCTCCTCGGACTTTTGGAAAACTTCGGCAGGTGTCAACGTCCTATCGGTCGTTGTATCCGCACTTGTAAAGAGACTCACCCCGCTCTGACTTAGAGCATCCGATACCAGCGCATTGCCAAGGATGGTATATGAGTTCTGTTTTGAGGTATAATCTCCTAACAGGATTCCTCCCGTCGCATATTTCTTAAAATAATTGTCTATCATTTCCTTATTGTTATCCTGCTGATAATAGGTCTGATAATACCTTGCCGCATCATCGGCATCCATAACCAGATAATAATAGGTAAGGGATTTACTCTCTGTTCCACCACCTACATACTGTGTACTGACCTTCCGGATATGATCCATATTCTCAACACCAAAGGATGCCAGAGTCTCTCCTCCAAGCCTGCCAACCGGACGTGTGAAATCCACTTCCCTGAATTCTTCTCCATACTGATCCTTGTATGCCTGCATCTTCGTTGCCTGATCCTGTGTCAGCGGATTCTGTCCGATCAGAGTTTCTCCGTTATAAACTCCTAAACATTCGGTAGGAACAAGATATGCAATCTGTCCTCCCTTCACGGTAATGGATTCACCCATAAGAACCGCCTTTTCGTTCTTCTCTGTATTCTGATCCAGATCTTTTTTCGTGGTATTCGTTCCGATATAGGCACGTCCCGCCAGCATCAGTGTATTCACACCGCTTAAGTTTACCGTAGAATTCTGCCCGTTGATGATAATGGCACTGCTGTTCTCCTGATCGGTTGCGCGGTCTTCAAGACCGGTCTCCGTGGATGTTCCGTATCCGTAATATTCCTTCGTCAATGTTGCCTTACTTCCGTTTCCGGAAAGTGTCAGGTCATTTGCAATATAAGTTTTACTATCGAGACTGATCATTCCACTCTGTAAATCAAGACTCTTCGCATATACGCTGCTTCCGGTCTCTTTCGCATCACGTACGATAAATCCGGCCCCCGGTCCGATCACATCAATTTCGCCCTTTGAAATTACATACCGACCGTTATTAATTGCAAGGCTGCTTGCCGGACTGATGGTAATTCCACCCTTGCCAGTTGCCTCATCAATTCCCGCATATATGCTTCCGTCCCCGGTTACCTGTCCGCTTCCTTCCGTCAGGCTGATTCCCTGATTGCCGATCAGCAGATAATCATACAGATCGTCAACGGATCCGGACTGGGTAAACACAATTTCCGGCACATCCAGGCACAGATCCGTGCTTACAATAGACAAACGGTCACCATCTATATATGAGACAAATACATTCCGAAGAATCAGACTGCTTCCATTCACAAGTTCCATAACAGGAGCTTTTTCCGCATCGGCTTCATCCGTACCGTTCTTCCAGGCGGTCTGATTCACATTTTTCCAAATCTCTGTATCCACATAGTTCTTTAAAACATCTCTGTTATAGCAGCCATCGCCCTCTTCTGAATCACGTAGATGCTTTACCAGTGTATCCAGATACACGGATGCAAATGTACTGTAACGGTTCGTTTCATTCTCAAGAGCTTCCCAATTGGATAAAACCTCCTGATATGCAACAGCTACCGAGTCCGAGGTTTCCTTCTGCAAGCCCGCTACGATCTGCTCCATAACTGTTTCTGCAGAATAAAAGCTGTTCTTGTTCCTGATGTCATTCACTTTAATTTTATAATTCACATAAGACATCCACAGCAGCGTCGTTGCCAGAATACCGATCATTGCCATCGCAATAATGACAATGACAATCGAAGAGCCGCTGTTACGTCTCTTTCGATTCCACAATTTCTTCTGCAATTGTTGTAGTGGTTGTCTCATCATTGTTTTCTCTCTTAATCTAATTTGGTTTCAAAGCTCCCTGGATGATAATTCTTCCATAGCTTATCTGCTTTTAATAGTTCTTCGTTCCGTCAAAGATTACCTTCCGCATGTCGGACGGAAAGCCTGCATCTGCCGCGCCCTGCTCATATACCTCAACAACAATATCATAGATAAATTCGGTTACGGCATCGTCCGTTCCTTCTTTCCCATAATTGGTATCACGAATTCCGGAAAGATCATAAATATCAAGTGTTTTTGCTGTCACTGCCCCGTTATGCTGAAAAACTGCCAGATCCTTTAACTCCCTGATGCTTTCCGGTTTTTTCGGATCAGACGGTTTTTTTCCTATACCGGTAAGAAAGCTTTCATTTACAAGATTTACTCCCAGATTGGTAAAGATCCGGAAGGTATCAGCACCTGCCGTAAGAATATTGACCACCGGTTTGTAGTTTGTCTCTGCCTTGTTCAGATCCGTGTCTGATAACGAGGTATCTGTCTGTTTGGCAATGTAAAGGTTCATCGGTTCAGCCTTGGTCCAGCCTGCCGCCATGCCATCAAAAATCAGCTTGTCCGATTTGACATCATACAAAGGATAATAGAAGAAATAGAAGTTCCTTCCCGTAAAGCTTCCGCATGGCAGTCCGGTATTTCCCGCTTCATCCACTCCTGCCATTCCGTCCGGAATATAGGTATAGGTCTTTCCCCCATAGGAAAACTCATATTTGCAGGTCACAAACGCATCGGTTTTCTGTCTGGTGATCCCCTCTTTATCCGTTACGGTTCCCCCATCCTTAAAAGTAACGGTAAATGTTCTTTCGCAGGTAAGTCCCACTGTCTTATAGGTTCCATCATCTCCGGGAATTTCAAGTACATCCTGTGCTTTGGAAAGTGCAGCATCATTCATAAATGCCGACTGCTCATAGGAAGCATCCGTGCTCTTATTCATACCGGCAATCTTCGCTACATCACTGGTATTTAAGAAGGAAGTGTGCTTCGTTGGTGTAGCCCCCTCCACATATCCGGTTGCATCCACGGAAATCAGCACATCAAACTTACTGTTTTCCAGCTTGGCATTTCTTAGAATAAAGTAATATTTGCCGGGTTTGGCTTTTGACGGATCGGTTGGATCCTCGCCATTTTCGTCCTTTTCTCTCTGCACATCCTCTGTATAAGTACAGTCTCCTGCAATCACAGAGGCATTCAGCATCTCAAAGTCCTCCACACCGTTAAACTGATCCTGGATTTCTTCGATATGGTATGCCTTCAGCCCTTCGACAATATCCTGTGCCAGTACCGTTGCCCGTAAGGTGATCCGGGACTTGCCGTTGATTCTGGCAGAGGTCACGAACATATGAAGCATGGGGATCGTAATAATTGCCAGTATCGTAACAGCAATCAGAAGCTCCAGTAAGGAAAAGCCCGCGTTCTTATTCAGTTGTTGAACCTTTCCCTTCTGCTTCATCTGCATCTTTCACTCCTGTTATCCTTTACCGGCTATCCCCTTGCTGACAGACTCTTCCTGCCGGATATTGGTATCCGGACGGTATTTACATGCCTTCGCCATTATCTTCTTCTGCTTCTTCGTCCTCATCCACATGAATACCGGTTACTTCTTCAGCCAGACCTGCAACCCCGGCCTCATACGGCATCGTAATGGATCCGAACGGATTATCGGTTCCCGTAATCACAGACGAGAAGTCAGGCTGTACATAAGTCTTGTCCTCCTGTCCGGTAATGAAATACATATTTAAGTTCGCCACACAGGTAAGTAAGCCTGTGGTTTCATCATAGGAAGCCGTAATTCCAACAATCTTGGTGCGGTTCGTCTGAAGTGCCACGGTCTTTACATAACGCTTCAGTGCCTCGTAGCTTGAAACAAACTGCATGCTGACCGGATTTCGGTAAAGCCCGAGCTGTACTGTTTCTCCGGTATCTACCGGCTCCGCCTCTTCGGACTCCTGCGTATAAAGCTCGAAATCCACCGGTTCTGTTTCATCCATGGTAAGTGTAGCCACGATCATCGGAGATAATAATTCCTCCGTCAGTGTCAGTACAATGGCATCCTCTTCCTTTAACTCCACCGGAAACATCTGCAAAATGCCGTCCATCTCCGTTGCCATTTCCTGTGTCTTCGTGAGGTAAGTGTCTTTATTGTCCATTTTGCTTTGCAGATCCGCAATTTCAATCTCCATGGTACGGCTCTCTGCGTTCAATGCATCCACCTTTTCCATGGTCGGCTGATAAACCCAGACAAATGCACAGATAAAAGCGAGGACTCCCAAAAATCCAATGATTAAATAAATATCTTTCTTTGATACTTTCATCGTTCTCCTCCTTTACTCTGCTTTCGCCACTTCATGATTTTCGGTATCTTCCAGATTTTGCTGCATGGCCTCTTCATCGGTCAGTTCATCCTCAGGCACCTCATCCAGTCCGCGGTAGGATGCGACAATCGTGAAGTTATAAGAAAGAACTGTATCTTCTCCATCCACTTCTGCGGTAATTGAGGATACCGACACCGTATCGGGAAGAAGGGAATCAAAGGTACGGAACTGCTCGATCATTGAAGCGGCCTCGGTCTTTGAAGCCACCGACATATTGATTGTTACGGTTTCCGCATCACTGGTAAAGGAAGTGATCACACCATTACTCGGCATTTTCCGTTCCAGTTCTTCCATAAACTCATATAAGTCATCGTTCCGGTTACGGGTTGCATCATACATGGCCGTCAACCGGTCGTAAGCCGCCTTGGTGCTCACATAATCATCATAAATCGGCTTAATCTCCTGAAGCTGTGCCAACTGCTCCTGCTTACTCCGGTTCTCCGCCTTTGCCGCGATATAAGACACGGCCGAAACCACACTCAGAATCACGGCAGCCAGTACACCGATGGCAAAGACACCAACGGCAATCAGAATTCCGTTCACCTTGCCCTTACTCTTTGCAGTTCCTGACGTACCGCCTTTTCCCTTTTCATTATCTGCTTTAAAGCCAAGCGGCGCCGCTGCGGCACCTGCACAGGCAACATATTGACCAAAAAACTGACTTTCAAAGCTCTTTTCCAGATTCCAGCCTTCTGCCTGACGTAAAATCTCGATCGGATAGTCCACCTGCTGGGCTAAGAGCTTATGAATGCCTTTCACATTAGAACCAAGACCGGTTAACAGAATCTTTTCAATCGGTGTATTGGCATTATGGGAAACATAATAATCCACAACACGCGAAACCGCACCAACAAGCGGTACCAGAACATCCGTCATGGATTCACAGAATTGCTGCTCCTGTGTGTTTACCTCTTCGCTGCCCTCCGTCTCTCCGGCTCCATCATTCAGTGCTACAAAAGACTTCCCGGACAAAAGCTCCAATGCCTGTTCCGGTGTCTCAATCCGGTCTTTTAAGGGAAAATTGCAGGTAAGTTCGAGTGCCTCCTGCACACCATAGGAAACACTCCGGATAAAGGAAATGGCCGACTGATTCACAACCAGTACCATGGTCGCGCCCTCTTCAATCTTCACGATCATCCGGGCTTTCTCCGCACAGTCATCCTTCACCACCTGATAAATACTGTTTCCGGCATAATCAAGAGCTGCCAGCTCTAATTTCAGGGCTTTCGCCAGTGCATGATAACCGTCTAAAAGAGCCTGCGGCGCTGCCAGAACAAGAAGCTTATACTGCTGTCCGGATTTCGGATCTCCAATTACTCCCAGCATACTATATGCAAGCTGATACTGGCTTAAGTCTACCGGAAAATAATCGGATGCATTGGCATTCACAACATCCATAATCCGGTTTTCCTTGACAAAGGGAATCGTAACCTCACGACTGGCAATCTTCGTAGAAGTCAGGGTAAATACCACCTGCTTCGATTTCATCTTGTGTTCGGCAAGAGCCTCTCTCAAAGCTGTCGCAAAGCTTTCATTTAAGTTTAAGATACCATCATTGATCATTCCCTCCGGTGTCGGTATGGAAAAATACCCGTACACCTTATGGGTTTTTGATTTATAATCAACCTCACATACTCTTGTCAGTGAATAACCGATTTCTATACTGATTACTTTACCAGCCACGAATCGCTTCCTCCTTTATAAAATGTTGTCCTTTTATATGCAAGAAACCTGCCGGTATTACCAAGCAGGTAAAATATTCTATCTTCAAATTAAAATCCCAGTAGTCCAAGATACCACTGGATCATGCTATTTCCCCACAAAACTGCAAGGAGAACTCCTAATGAAAGGTACGGGCCCATTGCCAGAACCCGGTCTGCACCAAACGCTTTCATCCGGATAATATGAATTACGGATCCTAAGATGCATCCAAGGAAAAATGCCAGCAGGATCAGTTTCCAGCCAAGTAACAGTCCGCAGACTGCCATCAGCTTCACATCGCCTCCGCCGATTGCTCTTCCTTTGGAGGCATAATACAAAATAGCAAGTACGACGCTCACACTTAGGAATCCGATCACGTAGTCCCGCACATGGCTAAAGTCTGTTACTACGCGAATGATTCCGAGAATAAGAATAAAAATGTTGATTCCAAGAGGAATCTCAAAGGTTCTGAAATCAATCACACTGATTACCAGAAGTGCAGAAACCAGCAGACAATACAATACAGAAGTAATTGTCATTCCATGAATCCACACAATCATTACATAAAGGATCCCGTTTGCCGCTTCGATGAGCGGATACTGCACGGAAAGCTTCGCATGACACTTCCGGCATCTGCCCCGCAGAAATAAGTAACTGAATACCGGAAACATATCATACCACTTGAGCTGATAACCACAGGACATGCAGTGTGACCGTGTCTTCACGATATCTTCATGGTTCGGGATGCGGTAAATGCAGACATTTAAGAAGCTGCCAATTACGATTCCGAAAAGAAATATGAGAATGTAAAAAAGTATTTCTGGGAGCATAGGGGATATCCTTGTCAATAAATGTTTATGGTGTTAAATCTTCTTAATTTTACAATTCTCCTGCGGCATATGCCGCAGGAGAATATGTGGTTTTCACTTTTTAGTAGTTCTTCAACCGTATAACGTTAGTAAACCGAATAATTAATCTCTCATACCTGCATGCTCTCGCTTTTCAAGGTCGTAGGGTACACAAGCGATCAAGGGATCGTCGTGATGACGACCTTGGCAGAAGAATGAGATATTTAATTTGCTGAAGGAGCATCGTTAGTAACTTTCCACATTTTCGCAGTACTATCATACTCCAACTTAATTGTTACTGCTGAAGCCTTAAACGCTGTTGATGTGTATTTATATGTTTTAGTAACATCTATGGAACCTGCCGTAGTAAGTGCTGTCTTTAAATCATCAGAAATTGTAATAGCTCCTGTGGTATCTGAGACCACTGTATACGTTCCTGAGGTATTAAGTGATACATCAACGTCAGAAGCTAAAACTGACATTGCGCTTTCAAAATTAGCTGCTGTGGATGCATCTGCTGAAACTCTAGACTTCTCAACATACTTTAAGTACTGGGGAGCAAGAACCACAACGAGTACTGCCATAATGGCAACAACGATGATTAACTCAACAAGCGAAAAACCTTTGTCATTCATTTTTTCCTTCTTCATAAAAAATTCTCCTTTGGTTGTTATTTTTTTATCTAAAAAATGGCTGTCCCTACGATGCAGTCATTTTTTATTCAATTTGTATATTTTATCGGCACGTTTGCGAAATTGTTTACATATTTTTCACATATCTTTGACTTATGACGCCTGCATAGTGCATCTGTGAACACTCTGATACCAGCTTTCCACAACATTCATAAGGCACGGCTGCTACGCAGCCTCCTGCCGTTTCACGGCTCAGCCTTATTTCATCTTGTGGGCGCTTCGCGCATGGAATTTTCCCAACACCGGGATTTGTGTGCAAGCACCCAATCCGGTGTTGAAAAATTCCATGACTAAGCTGGTATCAGAGGTTATCCAATGCCGCATACATATTGACCATAGGAAGCATGACGGCGGCAAGAAGGATGCCGACAATGCCGGCAAGGATGATAATGATCATCGGTTCCATGGCAGCCATTAAGGACTGGACAGCCATTTCCACTTCTTCCTCGTAATAGTCCGCCAGCTTATTCAGCATTTCTTCTGTAGATCCAGCTTCTTCGCCGATTCTCACCATATGATATACCATCGGTGGGAAGAGTCCGCAGGTCTGTAACGGCTGGGATAACGGAACACCGACCAGCAGCTGTTCAAGTGCGTCCTTTAGGGCTTCCTTATACCAGATATTTCCCATGGTATCAGCCACAATATCTACTGCTTCCGTAAGCGGAACACCTGCGGTAAGCAGGGTGCTTAAGGTACGTGCCATCTGGGAAGCGGCACTCTTTGTTA
>ERZ1034998.967-NODE-967-length-17436-cov-18.092170_pt1 | contig 17436 bp, 19 predicted proteins | sample MGYA00520621_ERZ1034998 | MGnify/ENA primary metagenome ERZ1034998 (study PRJEB33766, sample SAMN09781748) | gut metagenome | biome: gut microbiome | host: Homo sapiens | place: Madagascar | study: EMG produced TPA metagenomics assembly of the PRJNA485056 data...
ATGTGTCGCAAAGGGCACTCCACATTTATTTCATTGACGGCTGTCGCCGTATAAAGTCAAAAACAAAAACAGCGACTTGTGAGCAAGCTCCCAGATCGCTGTTTCTGTTTTGACTTTGCATGGCTCGTAACTCTCAATTTAATCTCCGACACGATTCAGTGTTACATCATCTAAAGTTCCCCAACTATTCATATTACACTGATATCTCACTCCAATAGTCAGGGTGCCGTCGGTGACTTTGATCCCGGAGACGGTGGGATTCTGCCAGTCGGCATAAGTGGTGAGCATAAAGGGATCCGTAAGCTCCTTGCCATCGACAACTGCATACAGTTCCATGGAAGCATCCGCAGACAGATCACCGCCCTGCGAGAAAGCGGACAGCTCATAAGTACCCGGTTCCAAATCGGTGAAGCTCTGCTCAATGGAGAATTCCATGTCGGAAGTTCCGGACCAGAAATGGAACGCTACCTCACCGCTGTGGGCATCCGCAGCCTTCACCTGATAGTCGGTGGGATCTGTATCCCCTGCGTAGGTTACGGTCCACATGGAGGTATCGGCATCTTCGAAGCTGGGATTCTGCACGTAGTTCACCCGCTCTACCGTTACTGTCGCAGTAACTTCGCTGCCGTCATCCAGAGAACCGGAAACAGTGAAAGTACCTCCGGTCTCCGTGTCAATAGCAGCCACATCATCCGCATTCCAGGTAACGGGAATCTGTTCTTCGGACCGATCGTTGTAGATGACACTTACGGTCTCCGGAAGTTCTGCTTCTGCACCGAGATTGCAGGATACGGTAAGCGCGGGGATACTCTCCACTGTCAGGGGTGCTGTAGCACCGTATTTCAGATACTTAAATACATTCAGAGAAGCCAGAGGATGTCCGGTGAAATCAAACATGGCCTGATTATCCCAGGAGCATCCGCCGTAATACTGTCCGGCATCCTTCGGATCATAATCGGAAGCATAGCTGCTTGCCCAGCCGCTGCCGTATTTTTCCCAAATTGCGGAATTGTCAGCATCTGCGGGACCTACCGGGATCCAGGTGCCTTCCCAGTAGAAGATACCTTCAGCACCGGCTTCACTGGCTGCCGCACAGACATCCCTTACTTCATTGGCCTGTCCCTGTACACTGGCGGAATAGCCTTCCGCAAGATCGCTGGTTCCCTCCACGCTGTTGGCGGATCCGTCGCCGTCTTCGGCGGTATAGCAATAAGCATTTTCAGCGACATATACCTTTTTTCCATAAGTATCCCGGATATGGATAATTGCGTTTTTCAGATCATCCATGGTTCCGTGCCAGTAGGGATAGAAGGAGAGACCAACAATGTCGTAGTCAATTTCCTTTACTTGTAAACCGGTCAGTAATGTATCCAGCTTCTTCATATCATCGATATTTGTATAGTGTACAGCCACGAGTATATCTTTGCCGAAATCCGCCGCTGCTTCCCGGACAGCCTTGCTGCCGGCGGTCAGAAGCTTTCTCACATTTGCCACATCCGTTTCACCGGACATACCATTGTTGATCTCATTGCCAATCTGTACCATGCCCACATTGACACCGGCTTCCAGAATCTGAGTGAGACTGTCCAGCGTGTAGCTGTAGAGAGCATCCGCTTTTTCTTCAATATTCATGCCTTCCCATGCCTTGGGAACGAACTGCTTCTTCGGATCCGCCCAGAAATCGGAATAATGGAAATCGATGCAGACCTTCATGCCATACTTCGTGGCACGCTGCCCCAGAGTGATAGCGGTTGCTACGTCGTTGTTACCGCCGCCGTAACCGTTACCGTTCTCATCATAGGGATCATTCCAGACACGGAGACGGATATAGTTCACACCGGCCTGTGCCAGCGTCATGAAAACATCCTGTTCTTCCCCGTCAAAATTATAATATTTCGCGCCGCTGTTCTCCAGGGCAAGTACTGCGGAAGCGTCCATGCCCCGGTAAAAATCATCGGAAATGCCGTCGACCGGCTCCACATAGATGGTAGATTCCTCAGGTCCTTCCGGCATGGGGAACGCAGTGATGTCGGTGACACCTGTCGAAGACGCACTCGCGGATTCGACTATGGTATCTGTGGAACCGTTGCCCTGACCTTGATCACCGCAGCCGGACAGACTGCCCATGATCAGTCCTGCGCTGACACATAGAGCCAACAGGCGTGTGTGTGAATGCTTTGTAAAATGATGCATAAGTAATCCTCCCATGAAACTATAATTGCACAACCGATTGCGCGCATATATTATAACACAGTATAGTGAAAATGAGACAAAAATGTAATAAAAACTGAGCAACAAAATAGAAGAAATATTGCGCAGAAAGAGCAGCTGTGCTGTATGCATGGCTGCTCTTAAAATCTGTGTATGAATATTGGTTTACAGTGTACCAGGTCTGGAATCCTATACAAATAACTCAATCAAAAATACCAGCACACAGCAGATCACGGATACCGGGAACAACCCGGCCCCGAGCCATGCGGCGATGATTCCGGCGAGCAGTGCCACCAGTCCGGAGATGGGAGTCTGGGTAGCATGGATGATGGCCGGGAAGGTCATGACAGCCAGTGTCACATAAGGTACATAGTACAAAAAGGACTGAATAAATTGATTCTTGATCGGTTTGCGGATCAGGGTCAGGGGTAAGACACGGATCGTATAGGAGACGGCTGCCATAACGGCAATATAGATATAATTATTCATTTGTCAGAGTCTCCTTTCCGGGCACATTCCACAGAGTTATCAGCAACTGAGACACTTTCACTTCCCTTATCTGTCGGTCTGTCAACAGTTTCATCCGTCTGTTTTACCGGGAACAGGATCGCTGCGGCACCGGAGATGATCACGGTTAACAGGATGGTTCTCGTACCTTCCGACAGAGAAGAAATACCGGGCAGATAGTTGCAGACAAAACTCAATGCGAAGCTGATGGCTACAAGTGCTGCCACGATCTTACTTTTTCTGGCAGGGGGAATAATGATCGCTAAGAACATGCCGTACAAAGCAACGCTCAGCGCACTGACCGCACGTAAGGGAAGCGCATTTCCGGCGATGATGCCGCAGGCGGTTCCGCCCGCCCAGGCCGGAGCGGCTAACAGGATCGCACCGTAGGTATAGTATGGATTCAGAATGCCGGGCCGGGCAATGGTGATGCCGAACAGCTCGTCCGTCACATCATAAGCGATGATCAGACGGTGGAAAAAGGGCGTTCCTGGGGAGAACTTCTGCGCCAGTGCACAGCTCATGAGCAGATATCTGGCATTCGCGATCAGCGTAATGATCGCTACCTCCAGATAGGTTGCCTGAGCAGCCACCAGGGTAAAGGCGGCATATTCTCCGGCGGAAGCATTATTCAGAAGACTGGCAATGAATCCCTGCAAGGGAGTGAAACCAGCGTGTCTTGCAGCAATTCCAAGGGAGAAGGATACGGCGAAATATCCCAGCGCGATGGGAAAACCGTCCCGCATGCCGTCGCAGAATATTTTCCTGCTGAATTTATCATCCATAATTTTAATCCTCATCTTTCTGTAAGGCGCCTTTGGGCGCACCTGCTCTATTATAGCGCACATCCGGATCAGAGAAAAGGAGTAAAATTAATGTATATCGCTACATTTTTCACATAAATATAGGATAAGTAAGTATTCGCGGTGGATCGTGTATGAAAATCAAGAGAAAACGGTGGAAAAATGTGGCGGCTGCAATGCTTTTGCTGTGTGTGGTGCTGACCGGATGCGGTATGTCCGGGGAAGGGAACATCAAACTGCGTGATCTGGATTTTACAGTGCTCAGTGAAGAAAAGATTCCGGAAGAATTAAAAACTGTGATTGCGGAAAAGGGAAGCGAACCTTTTCGACTGACATATAGCGATAATCAGAATCTCTATATCAGCATCGGTTATGGGGAACAGAAGACCGGCGGTTACAGCATCGCAGTGGACGAATTATACCTGACGGACGATGCTGTTCATGTCAGCACAAGCCTCTTAGGTCCCGATATCACCGGACAAAAAAGTAGCGCAGGGAAACCCACTACGCCGTATATTGTGATAAAAACAGAACTTTTGGATAAAACAGTGATCTATGACTGACCCCTGATTTATAATGTATTTTAAAGCTCCCTCAGATAATGACAAAAGGTAGCGGCTGCCCGGCTCTGGCTGCGGCTTTTATCCCACAGCATTTTCACCTCGCGGGAAGGAAGCGGTACATTTAAGGTCAGGGGAACGAGACTGCCGTTTTCAAAAAAAGGAGCCGCTAACGGTTCCGGTACAAATCCGACGCCCAGATTGTTCTGAAGCAGCGGGATGACCAGATCGGCGGTGGCTACTTCCATGGCAGGTTCGTAGTCCAGATGCTGTTCGATAAATACTTTCCGGTAATAATCATAACTGGCGGTTCCATACCCAAGACCGATGATAGAATGGAGACGGAACTCCTTCAGAGTCATGGGATGGTCGGACAATGCAGCGCAGTCGGAACCGCCGGCAGGAACTTCCTGAAAAGTCATCAGATCTTCACATTCCATGGTATCCCTGATCTCGAACGGCGTGGTTACCACAGCGAGATCCAGACGACCGTTCGCCAGTGACTTGAGAATGTCAGGTGTTGTATTGTTCTGAATACGGATTTTAATATCCGGGTAAGTGCGCTGAAAATCATGCAGGTTCCTAAGCAGAAATAAATGCAGGGCAGTCTCGGTGACGCCAAGCTCGATGGTCCCGGCGCAGATGTCTTTCTCCCGGCGCAGTTCAGCCTCCGCATCCAGCAGATGCTGGCAGGCGATCGCTACATGGGCGTAGAGCCTTCTGCCTTCCTCAGTCAGTTTCAGTCCCCGGGGCTCCCGGAGAAAAAGACGGCAGTCCAGCTGATCCTCCAGGATATGTATGATCCGGGTGACATTGGGCTGGCTGCTCTTTAATACCATAGCGGCCTTTGTAATGTTTTCATATTTGGCAACGTAATAAAAAATTCTGTAATATTCAAAACTGATATCCATATAAAAATAATATGCCTCACATATAAACTATATATTTTTACTATTCATCAGGATATAGTATAATACGCGGTTGAAAAAAAGTAAACAGAGGAGAAAAGGTTATGCAACGCAAAATACATGGACAGATGTCAGAGTCTTTTCTGATCGCCGGGATCCTGTCAATCTCCGGTGGTCTGCAGGATGCTTATACCTATATGTATCGGGGAAAGGTATTTGCCAACGCGCAGACCGGCAATATTGTATTACTCAGTCAGAATCTGGTAGACCGGAACTGGCAGGCGGTACTTCGATATTTTTCCCCGTTATTGTTCTTCGCACTGGGAGTGGCAATGGCAGAATGCATCCGCATGAAATACCAGAAAGCACAGAGGATCCACTGGAGGCAGCTGGTGCTTATGACCGAAATCCTCTTATTGTTTGCAGTTGGTTTTTTTCCGAATGAGATGGATCTGATGGCCAATGCCATGGTATCTTTCGCCTGCGCTATGCAGGTACAGGCGTTCCGCAAGGTGAACGGTTATGCTTTTGCCAGTACTATGTGCATCGGCAATCTGCGCAGCGGCATGGAATCCCTGTGCGCTTACGGAAAAACGAAAGATAAAAAGATATTGCAAAAATCCGGTTATTATTTCGGAATTATCTTCCTGTTCGCCATTGGTGCGGCACTGGGAGGACACATGATCAAATACATAGGAGCGAAGACCATCTGGATTTCCTGCCTGATTTTACTGATCAGCTTCTTATGTATGTTCATCCGGGAAGAAAAAAAGGAGCATCCCGAGATCGCAGAAGAGGAGCAGGAGATCCGGGATAATCTGAAAAATATCCGCAAAGAAGCCAAGGATGTGGAGCATATTTTGGAGGATGACTTCCGTTCCCAGATAGAGAAAAAATAATAGTGGCAGGAGAGCACTTTATCATAAGAAAAATATCGTAAAGACTGGCGGAAAAAGACACCTTATAGTATAATGGCAAAGATTGCGCTATAAAAATATAAGGAGTGTTCAAAAATGACAGAGGTTAATAAGAATATAGATAACGGAAAAACGAAAAAGACAGAAATCTTACAGAAAACCTGGGTAGTCTGTGCCCTGGCACTGGTGTGTACCTTCCTGTGGGGAAGTGCATCCCCCTGTATCAAGTTAGGCTATGCCTTGTTCGAAATTCCTTCCGGAGAGACCTGGACGCAAATATTGTTTGCCGGAATGCGCTTCGTACTGGCGGGAAGCCTGACGGTGCTGATCGGAAGCCTTTTACAGAAAAAGGTACTGGTGCCTGCGAAAACTTCCGCGCCCAGCATCGTGAAGCTGGCAATCTTCCAGACAATTTTACAGTATATCTTTTTCTACATCGGACTGGCGCATAACAGCGGAGTCAAGGCTTCCATCATCAATGGTTCCAACACCTTTTTCGTCATTCTGGTGTCTGCCCTGATCTTCAGACAGGAGAAGCTGGATCTGAAGAAGGTACTGGGATGTATCATCGGTTTCGCAGGTGTCATTGTCGTCAGCATGAATGGTCAGAAGATCGATATGGATTTAAGCCTGATGGGAGACGGCAGCCTGTTTTTATGTGCTCTGTCCTATGCGGTGTCTTCCTGCCTGATGAAGAAATATTCCAAAAAGGATAACCCGGTCATGCTCAGCGGTTACCAGTTTATCCTGGGAGGCATTGTCATGGTTATTCTGGGCTTTATCCTGGGCGGCAGGATCACCCATGTATCCGCAAGCGCTTTGCTCATGCTGTTCTATCTGGCATGCATCTCCGCTGTGGCATACTCCCTGTGGGGAATTCTGTTAAAATACAATCCTGTCTCCAAGGTAGCAATCTTCGGATTCACGAATCCGGTATTCGGTGTGCTGTTATCCGCATGGTGGCTGGGAGAGGGCTCCGCAGAGCTTGGATGGAATGCACTGATTGCTTTGGTTCTGGTGTGCATTGGTATCTGTATTGTCAATGTCAAAATAAACACCGGAAATAAAACGGCATAGTTAAAGCTTTAAAGCTTCATCCCGTATTTTACCAGATCAACCCGGTTATTTATCACTTCAATGCCATCTGCCCGTAAGCGGTTTGCCTGTTCATCGGCGCCGCCGAAGGCAAAGGCGCCGGAGAGTTCTCCCTTGGAATTGACGACGCGGTAGCAGGGGATATGGTCGGGATCCGGATTTTTATGCAAGGCATTGCCCACGGCACGGGTCATCTTCGGCTCTCCCGCCATGGCAGCCACCTGACCGTAGGTGGCGACACAGCCCTTCGGAATCTTTTTCACCGCTTCATAGATTCGCTTTGTGGGACTGTAGGTGACGAGATCATAGCTCTCTGCGATCATCCGGCGGATATCTTCATCGGGTATGGTGCCGTCTAAGATAATGGTGTTCCAGTGTTCTTTATTCTGATGATATGCGGGAATAACGGAAGAAAAGGTGCTGCGCCAGAAGTCCCGCCAGGCAGGATCGGTCTTCACATTCAGATGCAGGCAGCCATCCTTTTCGTAAGTCCATAAAAAAGCCTTTTTATTGCCCTTCACCCGTACCAGCTGCCAGTTGGGATCGTGGAAGGGCATTTCTGTATAAGTATCCGGAAAAGACAACCCGTATTCCAGTGCTTCTTCTCTTGTTTTCATGCCGTCAGACCTCCGCTTTTTAAAAAAATCATTCTTCATTATTTTACTATAACTCCCTTTTCTTTTCTATGAAAACATGGTAAACTTTTTCGAGAAACAGGTCATGGAAACGGGCTGCAAAAGCCCGGGAACGGAGACAATATGATACTGATACAGGATGGTTATATGATCGATCCCAAGTCAGGAAAAGAGGGCAACTTTGATATCCTGATCGACGGAGACAAGATCGTAAAGATCGCAGAAAAAATCGAACCGAAGGGTAAGGTAACAAGGATCAATGCGGAAGGGCTGTTAGTTGCTCCGGGACTGGTGGATGTGCATGTGCATTTCAGAGATCCCGGCTTCACGGCGAAGGAAGATATCAACACCGGCGCTGCGGCAGCGGCGAAGGGCGGTGTGACTACCGTGGTGCTGATGGCGAACACGAAACCTACCGTGGACAGTGAGGAGACCCTGAAGTATATCCTGAACAAGGGAGCGGAGACGGGGATCCATGTGACGACCTGCGCCAATGTGACCATGGGTATGCAGGGGAAGCAACTGACGGATATGAAGAAGCTGGCAGCGGCAGGTGCTGTGGGATTCACGGATGATGGTGTGCCCCTGATGGATGCGGAACTGGTGCGCCATGCCATGGAGATCTCCGCAGAGCTGGACATGCCCATCAGTTTCCATGAGGAAGATCCGAAATATATCGAGAACAACGGTGTGAACCGGGGAAAGGCCAGCGAATACTACGGAATCGGCGGCTCTTCCAGAGAGGCGGAGATCGCTTTAGTGGAACGGGACCTGAAGCTGGCGGAAGAGACCGGTGCCTGCATCGATATCCAGCATATCAGCAGTAAGGAAGCGGTAGAACTGGTGCGGCAGGCGAAAAAGAGATGTTCCAATATTCATGCGGAAGCCACACCACATCATTTTACCCTGACCGAAGATGCCGTGATCAAATACGGAACTCTGGCGAAGATGAATCCTCCTTTAAGAGAGGAAGAGGATCGTCAGGCAGTGATCCGGGGACTGGTAGATGGTACGATCGACATGATCGCGACAGATCATGCGCCCCATACCGCCGAGGAGAAGGCAAAGCCCATCACTGAGGCTCCCAGCGGGATTACCGGACTGGAGACTTCTCTGGCACTGGGTATCACAGAGCTGGTGGACGAGGGATACCTGACCATGAAGCAGCTGCTTCGCCTGATGAGCACGAATCCTGCTGCCATGTATCATCTCGATGCCGGATATCTGGCGGAGGGAGGTCCTGCAGATGTGATCCTGATCGACACTGCAGCAGAGTTCATCCCAGAGACTTATGCCTCCAAGGCAACAAACACTCCTTTTACCGGATGGAAATTAAAGGGTGAAGTGAAGAAGACCATCTGTGGCGGTAAGATCGTATATCAGGGGCAACAGGCATAGAAGTGACAATATAGAAAGAGAAAAGGACAATCAAATGAAGCAGAAAATCACAGCAACCGTGCTTTCTCAGAAAGAGATCGCACCCAAAATCTATGATATGTGGATCGCTACGGATCTGGCGGCATGCGCGAGGGCCGGTCAGTTCATCGGCGTCTACCCTAAGGACCGCAGTACTTTGTTACCCCGCCCCATCAGTATCTGTCAGGTGAGCGATAAAAAGGATGCCCTGCGCATCGTGTACCGTATCGCCGGACAGGGCACTGCGGAGTTTTCCTCTTATCAGGAAGGAGACAGCGTAGAGATCCTGGGAACCTTAGGCAACGGCTTCCCCACAGAGGCAGCAGAAGGCAAAAAGGTATTCCTCATGGGTGGCGGTATCGGCATCCCTCCCATGCTGGAACTGGCAAGAGAACTTCCGGCATCTGCTAAGAAGCAGATCATTGTGGGCTACCGTGACAGCCAGCTGTTCTTAAAAGATGACCTGGCAGAGAATGGTACGGTATATATTGCCACCGAGGACGGCAGTGTCGGCACGAAGGGCAATGTCATGAATGCTATCGAAGAGAATCATTTGCAGGCAGATGTGATCTTCGCCTGCGGACCGATGCCCATGCTTCGTGCGATCAAAAAGTACGCAGAAGAAAAAGGAATTGAGGCATATATCTCTCTGGAAGAGCATATGGCGTGCGGCGTGGGAGCCTGTCTGGGCTGCGTCGTGAAGACGAAGGAAGTGGATCATCATTCGCATGTGCACAACGCGAGAATCTGCACCGACGGACCCGTATTTGAAGCCAAGGAGGTAGAGATCTGATGAATACACAGACAACGATCGCAGGAGTTACTTTTAAAAATCCCGTCATGACAGCTTCCGGAACCTTTGGCTCCGGTATGGAATATGAAGAATTTGTAGATTTAAACCGTCTGGGTGCGGTAGTGACCAAGGGCGTGGCAAATGTACCCTGGCCCGGCAATCCTACCCCCCGCGTGGCAGAAGTATACGGCGGCATGCTCAATGCCATCGGATTACAGAATCCCGGCATTGACGTATTCATGGAGAGAGACATTCCTTTCCTGAAAAAATATGACACGAAGATCATCGTAAATGTCTGCGGCAAGTCCGTGGAGGATTACGTGGACGTGGTGGAACGTCTGGGAGACGAGCCGGCAGTCAGTATGTTGGAAATCAACGTATCCTGCCCCAATGTGAAGGAAGGCGCCATTGCTTTCGGACAGAAGGCAGATGCCTTATACAATATTACTTCCGAACTGAAAAAGCATGCAAAACAGCCCATCATCATGAAGCTGAGTCCTAACGTAACGGATATCACAGAGATGGCGAAGGCAGCGGAGGCAGCAGGCGCAGACGCATTGTCCCTGATCAACACCATCACCGGCATGAAGATCGATATTCACCGCAGGAAATTCGCCATTGCCAACAAGACCGGCGGCATGAGCGGCCCTGCCATTAAGCCTGTCGCAGTCCGCATGGTATACCAGGTGGCGCAGGCAGTTAAGATTCCCATCATCGGTATGGGCGGTATCGCTACGGCGGAAGATGCCATTGAATTTATTCTGGCGGGTGCCAGCGCTGTCAGCGTAGGAGCCATGAACTTCGTGGATCCCTACACTACAATCAAAGTCGTGGAGGGTATTGAAGATTACATGCGCACCTATCACGTAGAGAACCTGACAGATCTCATCGGCGCGGTGGAATAAGCGGACAGAGAACAGAATACGGTATAAAACAGCACAGACCTTCATATATATAGACATATCTGTATATATGGAGGTCTGTTATTGTGGAACTGATCAAGAGAAATATACATATGGACCGGGTGAAACGGTCCACCGTCATGCAGTTTACCATGGAGGAGGATCTGAATCTTCCGGAAGATAAACCGGATATCAGTACCCTGAATCTGGAAAAAGGGGAGATCGTCATCGAAGAGATCCGTCCGGGTACGGACGAAGTGACCGTGAGGGGAAAGCTGGGCTATGCCATTTTGTACCATACCCAGGAGGCGGGCAGCAGTCTGATCCTGTTAAGCGGAGCGCTTCCTTTTGAGGAGAAGATCCATATGGAGGGAACCCTGCCTTCGGACACGGTGGCAGTGGATGGAACAGTGGAGGATTTCACTGTTAATATGATCAATTCCCGGAAATTGAACCTGCAGACACTGCTATGCCTGACCGCCCGGATCGAGGAAATCTACGACGAGGAACTACCCGTTGGAATCCAGGGGGACAGTGTGGGAGATGGCGTGGAATATCGGATCACCCCCATGGAAGTGACACAGCTTGCCATTTGCAAAAACGATATTTTCCGGAAAAAGGAGGAGATTCCGCTGCCCTCCAGCTATCCAAATGTGTATCAGATCCTGTGGAGCAACATATCCCTTCGGGATGTGGAGATGAAGCCCCAGGAGGAGAGTATTTCCATCCGGGGAGATATCCAGATCTTCGTCCTCTATGAGGCGGAGGGAGAAGAGCGGTCCATACGGTCATACGAGACGACGATCCCCTTAGACGGGACGCTGGAATGCCAGGGCTGCAGGGAGACTCTGCTGCCGGACATCCGCTATGCGCTGGTAAGACAGGAACATGGACAGCCGGAACTGACGATCCAACCGGATCTGGATGGGGAAGAGCGGATCCTGGGACTGGAATGCGCGCTGGAATTGAATATCCGTCTCTATGAGGAGGAAGAAATTGACATTCTAAGAGATATCTACGGGGTGACGAAAGAAGTCATCCCTAACACAAGGGATGCAAATGTGCGTCAGCTGTTGTCGAGGATCACGGGCAAGACCAAGATAACGGATCACAGGCAGACGGATATCGGCGCCCCGGTACTGCAGATACTTCACAGCGAAGGAAACGTTACGATCGACCACCGGGAGATCACAGAGGAAGGGATCCGGCTGCAGGGCAGTATTGATCTTACGGTGCTGTGTGTTACGGAGAAGGATGAGACCCCTTATATGAGCATCAGAGAACAGATCCCTTATGACTATACGCTGAATGTAGCGGGAGTGACTGTGGGAGATCAGGCACAGGTACACAGTGAACTGGAACAGTTGCAGGTGAATCTCTTAGAGGGGGAAGAACTAGATGTGAAGGCGGTGCTGTCTTTTTCCACAACAGTGATGAAGAATGTTCCGGTGAATGCCATCGAAGAAGTGGAGGAACAGGAGCTTGACAGTGCCGTGCTGGCAGGTCTGCCCAGCGCGGTGATCTACATTACCGCACCGGGAGATGACCTGTGGAGCATCGGCAGAAAATATCACATGACGGTGAATACTGTGAGAGAACTGAATGCCCTGGACAGTGATGAATTACATCCCGGACAGAAAATATTGCTGGTAAAAGGAATTTAGCTTTCGAAATTTAGCCTTCAGTGGTCAGTCCGGCGTCTGCTGCCAGCTTGTCGAACTTCTCCATTACGGCATCGTAGGTCTTCTGGGAGATCTCGGGAAGGGAACCGCCCCAGGTCTTCTCGGCCTGTGCATAGCCTTTCTTGAATGCTTCGCGCATAGCTTCGATCTTGTCCGGGTCGCCGCCGGTCAGAGCAGTGGCGAACTGGATGATACGGTCGGAGGTCTGGCCCACACCCCAGTAACCGTCCTCTGCGATATCCGCTTGTGCCTGCGCCTTGGTCGCAGGATCTACGGTATAATTGCCGGAACGCAGGAAGGACCAGATATCATTGGCGTTGCCATAGGTGGCAGCCTGCTTTCCCATCATCTGCTCTACCAGAGAACGCAGCTGGCTGGTACGTGCATCTGCATCTGCTTTTAATTTGTTGATCAAAGCGGTGTCCGGCTTATAAGTCTTTTTGGTGGAAGAAGTATTGGTGTCGGTGCTGTGCTCATAGATCACACCGGTATCTTCCGTAGTCTTAGTGGCTGCTTCCTCTGCGGAAGTCTTTTCTTTTGCTGCGCTTGTGCTGTTATAGCTGTAGGCTGCAGCTGCCTGGGTTGATGTAACTCCGTTTACGCTCATAGTTTCCTCTTTTCTGTCATCCGTGACTTTGCTTAAAATACCTTTTGAAAATTTTGTGTTTCACTTGTTATATCGTCCCATAATAGTGGATTCTTTAGATGATTTTGGGGAAAATAGAAAAATAGAAAAATCCGCAGAAACCCCCTCACTCCATTGACAAAGTACACTGGATTGTATAAAATTAAGTACAATATGTGTATACAAGCTATTTTGGATAGCGCAGCTAGGAGACAAAAATGAACGAATATCGGATAAAAGCGTATGCCAAGATCAATTTGGGACTGGATGTGGTCAGAAGACTCGAGAACGGTTATCACGAAGTGAAAATGGTCATGCAGACCGTAGGTATCTACGATGTGCTGGATTTTAAACGGATACAGAACGGCATCGTCATTACCACGGATTCCGGCGAACTTCCGACGAACGAGGATAACCTGATCTATAAAGCAGCAAAGCTCATGATGGAACAGTATCATATCAGCGAAGGTGTGGAGATCCACCTGGAGAAGCACATCCCCATCGCAGCGGGAATGGCGGGAGGCAGCACAGATGCGGCAGCTACCCTGAAGGGAATGAACAGGCTGTTTGATCTGGGATGTACGTTGAAGGATCTGATGGAGCTGGGCGTGAAGATTGGTGCGGATGTTCCCTATTGCGTTATGGGCGGTACGGCTCTGGCGGAGGGAATCGGCGAGAAGCTGACGCCGCTTGCTCCGGCACCGGACTGCTATGTGCTGGTAGCAAAACCGGACATTAATGTATCGACGAAATATGTCTATGAGCATCTGGATGCCCAGGAGATCGTAAAGCATCCGGATATTGATGGCATGGTGGAAGCCATCGCCGAGGAAAGCTTACAGGGAATTCTGGATCGCATGGAAAATGTGCTGGAGACGGTAACGGTGAGTGCGTATCCTGTGATACAGACCATCAAGGACCGGATGAAGGAGCTGGGAGCCATCAACAGCCTGATGAGCGGCAGCGGTCCCACGGTATTCGGTATTTTTGTAGAGAAGGATATGGCCCGCAGGGCATATGAAAAATTAGAGGAGGAACAGCTGGCTAAGCAGATATTCCTGACGGAATTCTGTGAGTAATGTCAGAGAAGAGGTATGCAGGATAATTTACAGGTGACAATGGATGAGTTTCTGCCACTCAGAGATGTGGTATTCAATACGTTGCGGCAGGCCATTCTCACGGGAGAACTGAAGCCCGGAGAGCGGCTGATGGAGATCCATCTTGCCAACAAGCTGGGAGTCAGCAGAACCCCGATCCGGGAAGCTATTCGCAAGCTGGAGCTGGAAGGACTGGTGACCATGATCCCCAGGAGAGGCGCGGAAGTGGCACAGATCACGGAGAAGAGCATGAACGATGTGCTGGAGGTCCGCAGAGCCATGGATGCTCTCTGCGTGGAGCTGGCATGCGACCGGATCACCACGGAAGAACTGCAGGAACTGAAGAAAGCCTGTGATAATTTTGAGGCGGCGGTGAAGACCAAAGACGTTAAGCAGATCGCCCGGGCGGATGTGGCATTACATGATATTATCGTGGAAGCCACCGGGAATCAGCGACTGATCCAGCTGGTGAACAACCTGTCCGAGCAGATGTATCGTTACCGGTTCGAATATATCAAAGATTTCAGCCAGCATGACCGGCTGGTGGAGGAACATAAGGTCATCTACCAGGCGATCGTGAAAAAAGACAAAGAGACGGCATCGAACATGGCGAAGGTGCATATCGATAATCAGAAAAAGGCAATTATCCGCCAAATCCGTCTGGAGCGGGAGAAAAATTAATCATTTCAATAGTTTTCAAAAAGTATAATCTGTCCGGAAAGTGGTAATGATTTCCATATATCAAATAAATATGGAAAGAGGACTACTGATGGATAGATTATATGTTTATTATGAAAAAATTCGCAACATCGTTCGTAAGAGAGGATTCCTGTGCCGGCTGGTGCAGGGATTCAAAGTCGCTGTGGTGGCGCTTGCATGTTATGGCTGGTGGGGAGTGATCTACCCGGAACTGACCATGCTGCCTTCCACCTATGAGATCGTATACGAGGAGCAGGCAGAGGAGACCAAGACTGTACAGAAGGATGCGGAAGTGGTAGAATGGAATTCCGACAGTCAGATCTATTGGAAGCTTCTGGAAGCGGATCCGGAACAGATCCACTTCAAGAGCAGACTGCTTACGATGTTAAAAAGATAGAAGGAGAAATCCCATGTTTCAGGAGAATATAACTGCGCTGAAGAAAGATGCCCCCATCGGTGTATTTGATTCCGGCATCGGCGGGCTGACCGTAGCCCGGGAGATCATGCGGCAGATTCCCAATGAGAAGATCATATATTTCGGAGATACGGCAAGAATGCCCTACGGCAGTAAGTCCAAGGAGACGGTGACCCGCTTTTCAAAGCAGATCGTGCGGTTTCTGGAGACTTTTCAGGTGAAGACTATTGTGGTGGCCTGTAATACGGCGAGTGCCTATGCACTGGATGAACTGGAAAAAGAGATCGATGTTCCGATCATCGGTGTAATCAAGCCGGGAGCCAGAACCGCGGCGGAGGTGACACGCAACGGCCGCATCGGCGTGATTGCCACCGAAGCTACCATCGGCAGCCAGATGTACAACAAATACATACAGGAACTGAATAAAGATGTTACGATCTACGGCAAGGCCTGCCCGCTGTTCGTACCTTTAGTGGAAGAAGGCCTGTGGGAAGATCCCGTGACCGATGAGATCGCAAAGCGTTATCTGTCAGAGTTGATTGATATTGACATCGATACCCTGATTCTGGGGTGTACCCATTATCCGCTGATCCGTTCCACGGTGGGACGTGTCATGGGAGATCAGGTGACGCTGGTGAATCCGGCATACGAGACAGCCAGAGAACTGAAGGGACTGTTACAGCATTATCATATTCTCAATGATGAGGAGCCGCATCTGGGAGAGAACAAGTACCAGTTCTATGTCAGCGATGGGGCGGAGAAGTTCAAGCACTTTGCCAATTCCATTATTAAATACGGAATCCTGTCGGCCAAGACCATTAAGATCGATGAGTATTAGAGGATGAAGAGAAAATGAATCGAGAGGTAGAACTTGTACTGTCCGGTCTGCATGCTTCCGGACAGGAGCAGGAAAGCGAAGCGGTGGAGACCGTGCAGCCGGCACAATATTTTAAGAGAAACGACAGTCATTATCTGCTCTATGAGGAGAAAATGGATGAAGACCAAGCTCCCTGCAGGAGCCGGATCAAATTCCGGGATCATCTGTTGGAACTGACCAGACAGGGGACAGCTGAGATGCATATGATCTTCGAGGAAAATAAGAGACATATGATCCCGTATAACACACCCTACGGGCAATTGATGCTGGGGATCGAAACCAGCAGGGTACTGGTAGAGGAACAGGAGGATCAGATTCACGTGACGGTGGAATACACGCTGGATCATGAGGGAGAACCCCTGAGCGAAAGCTGCCTGAAGATCCATATTCGGGAAAAATAGAAGAAAGATAAACATAAAAAATAGCAGATGCTCTTATGAATGCAAGCATTCAACGAACATCTGCTATTTTTATGTGCGTCAGACGACACACAATGGGGTCTGAATAGTTATTTACTTTACAGGCTTTGCTCCGGCCTTTTCCTGTGCCGTAGCTACAAGACGCTTGAAGAAGCCTTTTTTCTTCTCGGGAGCAGCTTCGGTCTTGCCGTGCAGTCCCTTGACATCCAGTACATAGATACCGCTGACAACGGCTTTTACTTCCTTTTTCACGGGAACACTTTCGAAGATCTTCTCATCACAGATCAGGGATATGATCTGCGGACCAACCTTTGCCTTGATGATGGGAAGCTTGGAACCACGCATCATCTTCGGTGTCTGATCGATCACCATCTGGGGAAGACCGGCATCTTTCATTTTCATGCGTTTCTTATCGATGATCAGCATGGATACGGTCTGTTTGTTGGCATCTAACAGCTCCTGCTGTTCTGCCTGCTTTTTCTGCGCTTTCTTGCCTAAGAAATATAATACTGCAATGATGATAGCCAGAACTATCACGATAACTAATAATGTAATTGTAACCGGACTCATTTTCAGTCCCTCCTTCAGTTAGTAGGAATAAATTCCTAAGAAACATTGTAACATAGATGTGATGAAATACGCAACTATACATTTATGATTTCCGTTTAAATCATCTTTTTCTGATTACCGTGATATGTTATACTATGTCCGGAGGGTATTTATGGACGAAGCATTTGAGATCATAAGGACAGGAATAGAATTTTTTGGCAGTCATCTGGTATTTTTTAATATGCTGTTTGCTATTGTCATCGTGTTTTTCCAGAGACGGGATCCGAAGAGCGTGTGGGCATGGCTGCTTTTGCTTTATTTTATCC
>ERZ1034998.971-NODE-971-length-17413-cov-4.309713_pt1 | contig 17413 bp, 8 predicted proteins | sample MGYA00520621_ERZ1034998 | MGnify/ENA primary metagenome ERZ1034998 (study PRJEB33766, sample SAMN09781748) | gut metagenome | biome: gut microbiome | host: Homo sapiens | place: Madagascar | study: EMG produced TPA metagenomics assembly of the PRJNA485056 data set...
CTGCCAAGCAACCTCAACGATGAAACGAACTGCCATACGTGTATCCTTGTTTGCACCACAGAATGCATCTACAACATAAAGCTTCTTGTTGCAAAGCTCTTTTTTCGCAAGATCCTTCACAACTGCCCATGTCTCCTCTGACATTGGGTGGTTATCATTCTTGTATTCATCGGTTGTCCACCATACAGTGTTCTTTGAATTCTCATCCATAACGATGTACTTATCTTTAGGAGAACGTCCTGTAAATACACCTGTCATAACGTTAACTGTATCTAATTCTGTGTTCTGTCCAACCTCATAACCCTTGTTTGAAGCCTTTGTCTCTTCCTCAAACAAAACTTCATATGAAGGATTGTGAACGATTTCTGTTGTTCCGGTGATACCATACTTAGTTAAATCAATGTTTGCCATCTTAAAATTTCCTTCCTTTGCTTTTTATTAATTCAGGGCAGTTACCCACCCAAAACCATCGAAATTGTATCACTAAAAAGATATCCAGTCAACCAACATATAGGAAAAAACGTTTAAATTTCTGTGAATTTCCTGTTAATCCTCTTTTTTATCAATATATCGGTTGAGTGTCTCAACTACTGTGTTCAGATTATACGGTTTTGCAATATAATCATCAAGCTTGTTTTCCAAGATACGTTCCTTATCACCAAACATGGCTCTCGCTGTCACTGCGATGATCGGAAGGCGCTTCTTGTGTTCCTTCTGCTCGATCTCACGGATCTTCTGTGTTGCTGCGATACCATCCATCACCGGCATCTGCACATCAAAGAGTGCGGCGTCATATTCCTTCTGTTTGAACAGCTCGATTGCTTTCTCGCCATTCTCTGCAATATCATAGGAAAATCCTGCCATACCAAGCAACTTGCCGATAACCTGCTGGTTGACCGGCTCGTCCTCTGCCACGAGGATACGTGCCTTGCTATGTGCATTGATGGAGAAGACCGCTGCTTCTTCCTTTGGTTCTTCATTCTTTGCATTTTCTACTTCTGCTGCTTTCACAACTCTCAAAGGAATCTCTGCGATAAATGTCGAACCGATACCTTCCTTACTCTGGACACTGATATTACCACCCATCAGTTCCGCAATCTGCTTGGAGATAACAAGGCCAAGTCCGGAGCCACCATATTTTCTTGTATCGGATGCATCCACCTGTGAGAACCGGATAAACAACTTATCCATGTTCTTCTCGGAGATACCGATACCTGTATCTGCCACAGCGATACGCAGATTGATATTTTCTTTTTCTGCGTCAATTGCGGCAATCTTTACTCTTACACTTCCCTCAGATGTGAATTTTAATGCATTCGAAAGCAAACAATTTAAAATCTGCTGGATTCTCTGTCCATCGCCCTTTACAAGCTTTGGAATATTGTTACCAAATGTACAGTCAAGCGCAAGACCCTTGTTCGTTGCGGTCGGAACCTGTGCGGCTACCGTCTCCTCGATTGCGGAACGCACATCGAAGATTTCTTCCTTCAGGTTATACTTACCAGCCTCAAGCTTGCTGATATCGAGGATATCGTTGATCAGGCGCAGCAGATTATCTGCACAGCCCTTTGCAGTCAGCAGGTTATCCCGGTAATCTGCCTGCAGATCATCTGCCATCAGCGTGAGTTGCAGCATACCAAGGATTCCGTTGATCGGAGTCCGGATCTCGTGGCTCATGTTCGCCAGGAACTCTGCCTGTGTCTTATATGCTGCATTTGCATCTTCAATCGCTGCAGACAGCTTATTCTCTGTCTCCTTCTGGTCTGTGATATCAATAACAACCATATTGATATAATCAGCCTCAGACTTGTACATGACTGTGTTAAATACCTTGCCAAGCTTCTCCATCGTGATCTCCACGTCCATGAAGTCGCCCTCTTTGGTTCCGGAAGTATTATACGCGGTAAACCATGCGTTAATATCCTGTAACACCTCAATCTTGCTCTCACCAAGGATCTTGTCCTGGTAATCCGATGCATCCAGGTTGAAATAACTTCCAAACCGCTCATTCGCTTCCTGGATACAATACCCTGTGCTGTTTCCAACCGAATCTGTGATAATCTTCGCCTGTGCGAATCCAATCGGAAGATTCATGAACAGCTTCTTGTATTTGTCACTCTTTGTATGTCCGGCGACCTCTCCGCCGCCAAGTGCAAATACGATTACTCCTGTGACAGCTGCTGCCAGCACACCGACGATAATCCCTGCCGGAACCGCTTTAAATACCGCTCCAATTACGATTCCAAGCACGACATCGACCGCTGCGGCTATGCCAATTAATTTCTGCCACCCTAACTTTGCTAGTTTTTCCATGTGCGTAACACCCCCTATTTATCAATATTTTACTATACATCTTCGAGATTTTCAATATCTGTCTCGACCTCTACCGCAAGTTTTTCGCCCTTTTTTTCTTCCTCGGTTTCTGCCTCCTCCGGCTCCTCTGTGTCATCATTTTTCCGCTCAGCAAGCCGCTTCTCCACCTGCATGGCAGCCATGAACATAATCAGGCAGATCACCGAGATCAGCATGCCCGGTATAAGGCCGACCGGCATATACGAAAATTCAATGGTATGCTCGCCCGGATCCATATCCACACCGAGAAATGAACCCATAATTTTGTAGGTATCGGTCTTCTTTCCATCCACTTTCACCTGCCAGCCCTCATCATACGGGATGCTTGTAAAAAGTGTCTTCCCATCAGGCATACAGATTGTTCCGGACACATATCCATCCTGAAGCGTCTCCACACGGATCATATTCTGTGTCATCGCATGGTAAGCATTCTCAAATGCAGCGCGGTTAAACGTAGAAATATAAAACGGTGCAACTTCCGATCCTGAAATATTACTGTACTCATATTCGATGGATATATAATCTCCGGCTTCTAATTCTCCAAGATGGAAGATCTGAATCTGGTACCGGTCATATGCAAACTCCTGTCCATTTTTATAAAACCGGATTTTTGTAACATAATTTCCACGGCAATTCACATAATAATCACCCGCGTGATCAGCCGTGAAATGAATCATAAATGTCATCGGACCGGATGCATTCGGTGTGAAATTCACCTGGTCATTTGCATAGCTTACAGAAGCAGTGTCACTCGTCACACTGATTGCAGGAAACTCCTGTGTGAAAAATCCGCCATATCCAGTCATATCATATGCCAGTATATTCTGTGCATTTGTCGCAGTATAGTTATTCTGTTCAAAATCCTTTACCGTCTGATTGACTGCAAATCCGATGGATGTCGGATATGGAGTTTCATATATGGAGACATCGTCCATGGTTTCTTTGTAATTGTAATCAAAATTGTTCAAGTCGCCCGGGCGCTCAAGCAGATACCGGATGTCAAACAAGGCGTTTGTAAATGGCGTCGCCCCGCGGTACAGAAACTCATTGGCCCCTGTATAAAATCCAAGTCGTCCCATCGTCGTCACAACCGGTCCCATAACGGTCGAATTGAACGTACTCACGCTCGGCATATTATGCCAGCTTGCCTCATCGAGCACCTTGTACTGCATCAGTTCGGAACGGTAAAAACCTGCCTGTTCCTCCTGTGCAAGTTCCTCCACTCGCGCATTCGCCTCTGTGACTGCCGGGCTCGTCTCATAATACTCTTTGTAATGGCAGTATCCATTATCCATAAACCCATAGGCTGCATTTGCAACAATCTCGACCAGGCACAGGGAACCGACAACGGATATAAAGGTTGCCGAATTGATTCTTTTCACACTTTTCAGACCGCATGCTGTTCCGTATACAACGAGCAACACAAGACAGACCGGAAGCGCAAATTTCTCCATCGTATCGCCAGCCTGCTGTTTGCACGCAAATACAAATGCTGCAGCAAGCAGTACAGACGAAATAACAAAACAGATATCGATCTTTGCAATCCAACTCACTGCATCATATGTCATAACCAGCAGTACAAAGATAAATACAAACGAAAACCGGTTTGGAATCCCGTACTGGTCATGCATGCCATGCCAGATATAATTGAGTGTCTCATGGTTGAAGCTCACCATCAAAAAGATCAGCAGCAGATATTTCCGTATCTTCGTCCACGGGTGTTCTTTAACAAACAAATACAAAAACATACCCAAAACCGCAAGCATTCCACAATACAGATTGACACCGCCATCAAACGTCTGGTTTGTGATTGGTTTTGTAAATACAAGCAGCTGCCGCAGCATCACAAATATATTTCCGTACCAGTTTCCTTCCGGAATCGACATATCCCCTGCCGCGGTCGCCATGATTCCATGATAGGCCGGAAGCAGAATAAACGCCGCCAGGCCGCCGGAAAGCAACGAATATATCGCAAAACGGACTCCGTTTGCAAAAAACCGCCGGATTGTCTTGTGATGGTAGGTAAAAAACCAGAGCACCAGGAAAAGACAGATGATATATCCGATATAATAATTACAATAAAGTGCATAAAACAAAGAAATGACGTATAATTTCGGATCACGGTCTTCTAACATCCTGCCAAATCCCAGCATGATCAGCGGGAATACCATAATGCAGTCAAGCCACATCGTGTTCCAGTTGTAACCGATCACATAATTGCTTAACGCATATGCCACTGCGATGGCAACAATCAGGAAATTCCGTTTTTTTGTACCATCTTTATAGCTTAAGAAATGAACCATCGCAACTGCCGTCAGTGCGATCTTCAGGCACATCAAAAAACACGTAACAGCCGCAATCTGTTCTTTGCCAAACAGCAGGAGCAAAAAATTAAACGGACTCATCAGATAATACGATGCGAGGGAAACAAAGTTTGACCCAAGCGCAACATTCCATGTATACAGCAGACTCCCTTCATGCAGGAGCTTATCCCGCAGTTCCGAGAAAAACGGAAGGTATTGATGCACACTGTCGACAAGTGTCAGAGAGTTTTCACCAAACGGTGCCACTCGCTCTGCGATACAGACGACAAGCATGACAACCGAAACGATTGCAAATGCCAGGTAATAGCACCAATTGTCCTGCAAATTTTCTGCCAAAGATTTTTTCTCTTTGAACACAACCAGCTTGCTGAATACATAGTTTAACACAAGCACGATCACCTGCACGAGCAGCTTGGATGCGATTTCATGCATCCGAAACGTATCACACAGGATTGCCAGTCCAAGGATTTCCACAACCATGGACAAAAGACGCGCGCCCACAAACTGCACTGCTTCGACAATCGTCTTGTAACATCCTTTTTTCTTACTCTGGAAGACAAAAAATTTATTTGCAAAATAAGCAAAAACAATAGCCATAGCGATTGCTATGGCATTGCTCGTATTCCGTGAAAGCGGCGTCAGAAGACGCAGTAAGAAGAAAGTCACCAGATTGACTGCTGTCGTACAACCTCCCGCAATCAAATATCTTATTTTCTCATTGGCTAATATCTTCTTTATTAATCCTAACACGTTTCTATCCTGTTCCTTTTACTTTATTTTAAACCTGTAAGCAGGTAAACAAGCGGTGAGTTCCAGTAAATCGTTACCTCATTGCATGAATAGCACTGCTCATTATCCACATAGGCACGTCCCGGTGCGATGCCATATAATACTGCATTTGCATATGGATCGTCCAGGTTATTGTTCGCACCACCAACTAACATGCCCGGCATCGTTTCTTTTAATACCTGGGACGGTCTATGGTGCGTTGCATTTGGTGTGAGCGAACCGTAGCCGGTCACATAACAGTACCCGGTCGGGTTCACACCGAAGATATAATCGCGCATCTTCTGTGCATATTCTGTATATTTTGCATCACCGGAAAGCTTCGCTGCTGCGAGAAGCTCCATGCCGTTGTTTGCAATCGTCATATTACTTCCCCATGGATATGTCACACCCATACCTGTGAAGAAGCCTTCCTCCTCTGCCTTTGACAGCATCTCATCTGCATCTGCAAGCAGCCGTGCCTTCGCAGTCTTAGCCGCATCTGCATCTACGCCCTCCGTCTTCGCCAGGTCATACAGTGCATAGCTTCCAACATCTGCCCATCCGAAGCCTGTCTTGTGCTTATCCTCATCAAATATCTGTTTTACTGCATCAAGGTATTTGCTGTCCCCGGTTGCAGCCAGAAGTTCTGCCGATGCCCAGAGTCTCTCGTCTTTCAATATATTGTCATCATAAGCACCCGTCACAATCTCCTTCGGGTTCTCATATCCGGTCATATCCGGATTTGCTTCAAGGAATGCATATGCATTTTTCGCTGCTTCCAGACACTTCTTTGCAAAATCCGCATCATACTCCGCATAGATTGTCGACGCCTTCGCCATAACTGCAGCGAAATCTGCGGTTGCTGCATAAGAAATCGGTGCAAGCACCATATCATCCGTCTCATCCACAGCAAGTACCGTCTCCGGGAACACAAGTGCTGTTACTTTATGGTATACACCGCCGCTTTCTGCATCCTGCATCTTGAGCATCCAGTCAAGCTCATACCTTGCTTCATCCAGAAGATCCGGCGTCTTGTTTCCGCTCTCCGGAATTCCGAGATCATCGGCTGTCTGACCATAATCTTCATATGCAAGGAAAAGATCCTGTACAGTCTTTGCACCCGACACAATATATCGTCCATAGTCGCCGGCATCATGCCAGCCGCCTGACACATCCACCTTGGTTCCGGATGTATCACCATAGATTGTCGCCTCCTGCATATGGCATGGCTCATGTGCAAAATCTCCGGCAATATCCTTCGTCACCTCTGTTCCGCAACGCTGCTTATATAACATCAGGACAACATCCTTATATACATCATCATACAGATCATCTCCGATCGAGAACTCATACGAAGCACCGGACGGGCTGGAAATAACCTTATATGTACCCGGCGTATTAAATGCCGTGAAATCACCGTGTCTTACATTCGACTCGGCAGACTTATCATACGAAAGCTCTCCGTATGCACCGACGAACATTGTCTCCTCGGTCTTTGCATCCACGATCTTGAATTTCTCATCATCCTTGGATGTCACGATCACCGTCTTCGTATCGTCCGGCTTGTAACCGATCTGATTTACCTTTACCTGGATCGGCTGCGGTGCACCGACGATCTTCTCTGCTTTCGAGCTGTCTGTTACAAACAGGGAAATATTGTCGAAGTAAATCTTATGTGCATCTGTGACCTCTGTCTGTCCTTCCTGGGTTCCCATATTGACAACAAGCCGCGGAGCCGGGTCGGAATTTTCTTCCATCGTGAACTCCTTGGTAATCGTCTGTGTCTCCGGTCCGACTGTGATGAAATCGCTTGCATATGCATGGTAGTCTCCACCATTGATCTGTATACGCCACTGGATCACGCGCTCAATATCCGAGCGCACGTCAAAGCTCATGGTGTAAACGCACCCCTTCGCCATCGTAAATCCATCATAGTAAATCTGGCAGCTATGCTCAAGCGGTCCGCTCTTCGTAATATCGCAGACCAATTCACCATCTGCTGCAGACATCGTGAAATCACCATTGTTCGTGTAGCTTGTGAACCCATCTGTCGCATCATCATCGAAATTCACACCGATCGCATCTGCGCCTTCTACCGTAGTGAAACGATCATCCTCCACAACTTCCTGTTCGGTCGTTGTCCAGTTGCCATCATCCTCGATGGTTGACGCTGTTGCATCTGTCACCGTTGCACTGCCGCCTGCCTGCTCAGTCGTTGTCGTGTCTGCCTTGCCGCCACATGCACAAAGCGAAAGCGCAAGGGCAGTCGCTGCAATCGCAGCCGCCGTCTTCTTAAATTTTCTCATAAACCCTCCTGTTTTGTTCCCTCTTTATAGTTTGATTGCTGTCACTTCCATGAACCGCTACGAACAAAATCTTACAACTTCTTCATATGGCAATGCACCACCAAATATGTCGAGTGCGCTTCCGACCGTCACGTCAATCCGGTCTCTGCCACATTGCTTTAACTGTTCTAAATCCGCAAAACTTCCAACGCCGCCTGCATACGTCATCGGGCATTTCCCCCATGTGCCAAGCATCGTCGCAAGTTCCGCCTCGATACCGGCCGCCTTACCTTCCACATCCACCGCATGAATCAAGTATTCGCTGCAATATTCTGCCAGCATATCCAAAGTCTCCGGTGTGACAAGTTCCTCTGTGAACTTCTGCCAGCGGTCTGTCACGATATAATACTTGCCATCCTTCTTCCGGCAGGACAGATCTAACACCAGATGATCCGGTCCGACAAGTCCTGACAATCGTCTCAGGTTCTCATAGTTGATTCTGCCATTCTTAAATACATACGACGTTACAATGACTTGTCTTGCTCCCATATCCAGAAACTGTTCTGCATTGTCCGCGGTGATTCCGCCGCCGATCTGCATCCCCTGCGGGTATGCTGCAAGCGCAAGCTTCGCCTGTTCCACATCCGCCTCGTAATAGGTGCTTCCAACCGGATTCAGCAGGATGATATGACCGCCGGAAAGTCCGCTTCTTTGATACAAATCCGCATAGAAGTCCGCTTTCAGTTCTGAGACGAAGTTGTCCTTGGCAAAATCTGCTTCGTCCTTCAGGCTGCCACCGACAATCTGCTTGACCGCGCCATTATGTATATCAATACAAGGTCGAAACCGCATCGTGTGCCTCCTTAATTTACGATATCCCACAGTCATACATAGAGATATAATAAATGCACATAGAATGTATTGCAACCAGAAAGTACTAAGCGTTCTAATATTCACTTTCGTACCGAACGGAACCGTCGCCGATTCGCCATCCATGGCTCAACGGCGACTTGTTTGAACATCGTGTTCAAACATTCCTGTACATTAATAGAACACTAAGTACTTTCATGGTTGCAAACATATCCTATGTTCCATTTATTATATCTCTATGCATGACTTGCGAATAAACGTAAAATCAGTCATTTGTCGCTTTAGTATTCTCAAACCTTAATTGCTTTCTATGGTATCATATTTTCCTACCTTGTTCAATAGATTTTGCTTTACGGAATGGTCTTTTTGCGTTATCATTTACCCAAGGTAAATTGAACTAATTCCTGTAAAATGGTTTCGAAGCATTTGCGAATCGTATAGGGATTTGTGTATATATATCTGCATCCGCTTCGAATAATATAAATATGTTTGGAACTTAGAAGTTCTTGATGTTCTGTATGGTGTCAGCAATGTTTGAACACGATGTTCAAACAAGCCGCCAGTGAGCCATGGACGGCGAATTGGCGGCGGTTGCGTACGATAACTATGTATGTATCAGAACATCTAGTACTTCTTAGTTTCAATACATTCTATATTGTTCGAAGCGGATGCAGACATATACACAAATCACACGATTCGCAAATTCCGAAACAGCTTTTACAGGGGCAAGGAGAAATTATGGTGAACGATTTGAAGAAAGAACTGACGGATTGCTATATGTATGGTGAGATTATCTGCCAGCAGGGATTTGGTCCGAAGACGGGGATTTCCATGCATGACATGATCCGTTTTGATCTGTTGCAATTTTTAGTCTATCTGACGGACAGCTCCGACGGAAGCCTGTATCCGGAGACCCGGTTCCTACACGAATATCTCGGACAGTATTTTACACTCGAAGCGCTGCTCCGATTTAAGCAGGACCGGACAGCCGCACCGGAATTTGCCACGACGATTCCACGGTCACTGACGTATTTTATCGAGGCAGACCAGTCCGGACTTTCCGCATGTACGACAAAAGGATTCACGAAATCAAGGAATCTGTACAATCTGTATGTAGATATGGGGCAGACTTATATCTCCTGCAACAGCCACGCGACAGACGCAGAAGTTGCTGCTCTGACCGGATATACAAGCATGATGGAAGGTTATCTGCGCAAGCTGAAGCTGTTCGAGCCCGGTGAAAATCCGGCGCTCAAAAATCCACCGAAAAAGCCTGCCGGAACAACCGCAGCACCGGCGAAACCAACTACAGCAAACAATGCTGCGCAGGCTGCCATGGCAGCCATGAAAGGAACCGTCAACAAACAGGAAGTTCCGGAGGAAGAAATCAAATTAGACGATCTTCTGAAAGAACTCAATGAACTGACCGGCCTTTCCAATGTAAAAAAAGACATCAAATCGCTGATCAACCTTCTGAAAGTAAAGAAACTGCGGGAAGAACGCGGCATGAAGCAGCCGGAGATGTCACTTCACATGGTATTTTCCGGGAATCCCGGAACCGGCAAGACAACCGTTGCCCGTCTGCTCGCCAAAATCTATAAATGCCTTGGCATTCTGCCCGGTGGACAGCTTGTCGAAGTCGACCGTTCCAACCTGGTAGAAGGCTACGTCGGTCAGACAGCGATCAAGACGAAGGAAGTCGTGGAAAGCGCACTGGGCGGTGTTTTGTTTATCGACGAAGCTTATACTTTAACCGCCGGGAAAGACGGCAAAGATTTCGGGCAGGAAGCCGTCGATATGCTGTTGAAGATGATGGAGGATAACCGCGACAACCTGATCGTCATCGTTGCCGGTTATACAGATCTGATGCAGGAGTTTGTGGATTCCAACCCGGGACTCCGCTCCAGATTCAATAAATATATTAACTTTGAAGATTACAGCGGGGACGAACTCTATGAGATCTTCCTGTCTATGTGTAAAAAACAGGATTACGTTCCGAACGCACAGGGTAAAGCCTATGCCAAAGACCTGCTCTCGATCTGGGCCAAATCCCATGATGAAAATTTCGCGAATGCTCGAGAAGTCCGGAATTATCTCGAGCGTTCCATCGCCAGACAGGCAAGCCGTATCGTCGAGCTTGACTCTGTCAGCGATAAACAATTAAAAACACTTACAAAAGGCGACTTAACAGAGTGATGAAATCTGCGGCCACAGGATCTCGAACAGCTCCTGTTCCGCTTGCAGTTTCTGCGCATCCAACGTCTCCTGTTCCCGCATCTGTCTGACCGTATCCGGCAGAGCAGGGAAGTTCCACAATGCCTGCGCGGCACTCACGATCAGGAACCCATGTTCCCGCACCCGCAGGCAGAAATCAAGGATGGCGCAATTCGACCCAAAACGGTCAGAAAAGCCTCCGGCCTGTGCAAAAACTCCTTTTTTCACAAGCATGCAGACAGGCAGTGCAATCTCAAATTTCCGGTTCATGCCAAAATACCGGCGGGCACCGGTTTCGTCCGGATACACATCCCATAACTTCACAGATGCATCCGGATTCCGGATTCCGCGATACGGATATCGGTACAGATTATTCTCCGGTTCCAGCTTTACCTGTCGTTCCGTTTTCCGCTGCCATGTTTGTACGTTGTTCTCATATTTTCCGGCGAATTCCAACCCCGCATAATAAATCTCATCTGCATCATCATACACAACACCAGTCACGATACCAACATCCCCACGCATACAGATTCCAAGCATCTCGCCAATCGCTGCCGGTGTTCTAAGTTCGAGTGCGGCATCCAAAAAAAGCAGATACGCACCATGTGCTCCCATACTTCCTATATTGCAATATTCTGCAATACTTTTTCCTTCCGGTGCAGCAATCACGATCAGATTTTTCCGCCGGCTCTGCATCTGCTGGTAATATCGTTGTAACTCCGCATCCGTATGGTCAATATCTACGACGATAATTTCAAAATTACTATATCTGGATTTTTCATAGAACGGTTCAAGCAGACGAGCCATGCATGTACGGTCTGTATGGCCATGAATAATAATCGAAACCAGCGGATTTCCCGGTGTATCGTACCGGATACGGTAGACACCCCGTTTTGCAGCACACTCGACAGTCGCAAGCAGATGTTCCCGCTCCACATGTGCCTCCAGCGCCTCTTTTCCTGCCTGATTTTCCCGCGCATGCTTGTTTTCGCGTTCCGCTGAATTTCCTTCATGAATCCGCTTATGATATAACACGTTTGCAATATGACAGATTTCTATTTTCTTTTCCGCGCACAAAAACAGCATATCGTAATCCTGCGCCCCGTCATACTGTCCCCGGAATCCTCCCACTTCAAGCAGCAGGCTTCGTCTTATAACAAGCAGATGCGCGATATAATTATATGACCGCAGCAGGTCAATATCGAAATCCGGTTTAAACCGTGGCTCCATATAATGACTTCCATTTTCCGACATCCGGTCTTCGTCCGAATATAACAGATCGTATTGCACGTCCTGCAGAGAAGCAACCACCTCATAAAGCGCATTTTCTGTGAGCACATCATCATGATCTAAAAACGCTGCATACACACCGTGCGCCATCGAAAGTGCCTGGTTGGTATTTCCGGAGATTCCCTGATTTTCCTCCATCTTCCGATAATGGATTCTGTTATCTGCTTCCATATACTGCCGGATGATCCGCTCCGTTTCCAGGCTGTATACTTTCTCAAGCACTGTCGGTTCCTCTTCGTTCATCCTGCGCGCATCCAAAACCGGAAGTTCCCCTTTCGCCTGGCTTCCATCCACCAGACACAATTCCCAGTTTTCATATGTCTGGTGCTGCACCGATTCAATCATCGCACGCAGAGAAAGCTCCGGCGTCATATAGACCGGAACGATCACACTCACAAGCGGTGCATAAGGAAATACATGCGTCCGTTGCAATGCCAGCGTCTCTTCATCTGCCTCGAGACAATCCCGAAAGAAACGGTCGTAGGCAAGATCCGTGCCCGTCACCATGGACCTTGCTTTTGAAAATGCTTCCGGCAGCGTCGTCGTCCGGATATGTTCAATTCCTTTTTTGATTTTCCCGGAATCAAAATCCGGCAGACGAAATTTCAACGAGCTACCTCCTTGTTACACCTTTACACACGAATCGAGAAATCCGCCGCATCCAGCGCCAGATTCACATTATAATATGGATCTCCGTCGGCAAGGATTTCCGGCCAGCGTTTTGCAAACAACGCCACTTCCCGGCTAAACCGGTTCTGTTTTTCCGGCGTATCTTCCAACCCTCTCGACTTCGATTCATAATGATACAGCGTCGCCTGAGGCACATAAACGACCAGCTTCCCGGTCTGACGTACCTTCATGCAAAAATCCACATCATTGAATGCCACCTTAAATTCAGGTTCTAATCCGCCAACTTCCTCAAAGACAGCCTTTTTTACCATCATGCATGCAGCTGTCACCGCGCTGTAATCGCACGCAACTTTTGTCCGTGACTGATACAATCCTTCATCCTCGTTCAATGTTACGAACGCATGACCGGCGATGCCACCAAATCCCACAATCACACCTGCGTGCTGGATTGTATTGTCATCATAATAAAGCCTTGCACCAACGATGCCGACCTCTTCACGCTGACAATATCCGAGCATCTGTTCCAGGCAGTCATCATTGATCATCTCTGTATCGTTATTGAGCAGCAAAATATAATCGCCCTTTGCATGTTCCACACCAAAATTATTTATTCTGGAATAATTGAATTCTTCCGGCCAATACAGCACGGTTACATTGTCCCGTGTCCCGATTTCCTTGTAATATGCAAACGTTTCTTCTTTTTCGCTGTTATTTTCCACGATAATATATTCATAATTCCGGTATGTGGACCGGTCATCAATTGCTTTCATGCACTTTTTCAGATCATCAATATGATCCTTGTTCGGAATCACGATGGAAAGCAGCGGATTTCCTTTGACTGGGTAACTGACTTTGTAAAATCCAAGGTTGTCCCCATCCTCCACGATACCATCAAGGCCAACTCGTTTCAGATGCGCCAGGATTGCCCGCTTTCCGGCTTCAAATGCATAAATCTTCGATTCTGGAATCTCCGCGGTCGAAACTGTGTGGGCACGCCAATGATAGAGTACACGAGGAATATGATGAATGCCATCCGCCTGTTCGATACACCGGAAAATAAAATCATAATCCTGCGCTCCATTGTATGCCGGATCAAACAATCCAACTTTTTCTACCAGTGCTTTTGCTGCGACAAACATATGACAGATATAATTGTTGCATCGAAGCAGATCAATATTAAAATCCGGCTTGAAGTTCGGAGCAAAATAGCGTTTTCCATTCTCATCAATCTTGTCTTCGTCGGTATAAATCACCTGCACGCGTTCCTTATTCAATGCCTTTACACATTCGTACAACGCATCTACAGTAAACAGATCGTCATGATCGCCGAGCACGATATAATCGCCGGTTGCAATCTCATATGCCTGATTTGTATTCTCCGAAATTCCTAGAGGTCCTTTTTTTTGCGCAATCCACCGGATTCTGGAATCCGCGTCCGAATATTCCTGAATGATTCTCTCCAGTCTTGTATGATCCTTGCTTCCATCTGAAAAGCACAGCTCCCAGTTTGCATACGTTTGTGCCTGCACGGATGCAATCAGTTCTTTCAAATATTTCTCATTGCTTTCGTACAAAGGAACAAGAATACTGAATTTCGGATTGTATGCAAACTTTCGTTCCTTCTGCTCTTCCATCTCCTTTTGTGTCAGCAGTTTTTTCCTTGCCCATTTGTTATAATCCTTGTGACTGAACGGAGAACCAAACTTCAAATGTCGTTTAATCTTCGCACAAGTATTTTTGACTCCGAATGTTTTTGTATTGTTGTATATCCGAAGAATATTTACATGAAGTGCATTGATACACCGTCCGCCAATCTGTTCTGCAGATGTCCGGATTGTTTCCTTGTGTTCACATTTTCCGGCCTGGAACAATAATTCCAATTTTTTGTCCATCCAGTCCAAAGGCAGTTTCATGGAAAATCCGATTTTCTCCGGCTGGTCACATTCCGAAAAACAACGCATCGCATCCGAACGGATATACCATTCCGGTGTATGTTCCGGGAGTGGGAGAATCTCTCCGGTTTCCCGGTCTTTGAGTTTTAATGTCACATCCTCAAAATCAATCGCCCATCCGCGAATCACAAATGCCCCTGCTTCTTCCTTTGCCATATCCAGGGAGCAGTTGATGTCCTGCAACGCCTTTATAATATTTTTGCCTTTGCTGCTGCACAGGACAAACTGTGCCGTTCTGTCATCGACTGCGCGAATTTCAAACCGGTCCTTTGCATATATTTTCAACGGAATCTGCGTGCAGATCGTGAGTACACGGGAGTACATCTTATCTTTGTTTTTGTGCTGTGCAAACGCCGGTGCCTGTACGAGTTCAAACGTACACGGGAGCGTTGTCTGCGCTCCGTTTCTTAAAATTACAGCCTCCAGCTTTTTGTCATCCATAAATTCCGCTGTGCAATATCCGACTGCAACCACCTGTCTTGCAGCAGTCACACCTTTTCTAATTTCCTTAAAAAGATAATCCTGGTTCATCCGTCTCTCCTGTCATTTTCTATCCTAGATCATTATAAATTCACGAATCGTCTCGTTTTTTACTAAGACTATATCACATATGTAATTTTTTGCACATATTATTTTGTCATTTCGAGTGCAATTTATGCCCATTTCATGTATAATATCTCTGTTATAAGGCTTACAATTACGAATTCCATTCTTATATCAATCTTTCAGTAATTAACCATATACCTTATAACGCACGAAGAGGAACCGGCCCATCCGGTTCCTCTTTTTTATTATTTCTATGCTCTTCTCCGTTTCCAGACAGCCGGGCAGAACAACAGCATCATCGGGAAAATCTCCAGTCTGCCTGCCAGCATATCGAACATCAGAACATATTTCGTAAAATCCGTAAAATGTCCGAAATTCGCCATCGGTCCAACCAGAGAAAGCCCCGGACCGATATTGTTAAACGTCGCTGCTACTGCCGCGAAGTTCGTGACCAGATCTTTGTTCTCAATCGACACAAGCAGTACGGATACCGCGAAAATAACCATATATGTCATAAAATAGACATTTGTCGCCCGCAGCGTCTCATGCTCGAGTGGTTTTCCCTCGAGTTTGATCTTCTTCACGGAACGCGGATGCAGATAAGAAATAATTTCTTTTATAAATGACTTGCATGCAATAATAAACCGCGAGACTTTGATACCGCCGCCCGTACTTCCAGCGCAGGCACCGATAAACATCAAAAGCACAAGGATTGTCCTCGAAGTCTCCGGCCATAGATTGAAATCCGCACTTGCAAATCCCGTCGTCGTGATAATACTTGCTACCTGGAAGAACGCTTGCCGGATGCCTTCCGCCGGCGCATACAATGCAAAATGCCGCAGATTAATAAAGATAAACACTGCCGAAGCAATCACGATGATAAAATAAATCCGCACCTCTTCAAACTTCAGCGCATCCCGCAGCTTTCCTGTGAGAATCAGGAAATAAAATCCGAAATTCACACCGAACAGCAGCATGAAAATCGTAACGACCCACTGATTATACGGGCTGACACTGACGAATCCGTCATTCCAGATTGCAAAACCTCCGGTTCCGGCTGTTCCAAACGACGTTGTCAGAGCTTCAAACAGATTCATTCCTCCAAAGAGTAGAAAAATTACCTCTATCATGGTCAGGGTAAAATAAATAATATACAGATATTTGGCTGTCTGACGCACCTTCGGAACCAGCTTTCCAACCGAAGGTCCCGGGCTTTCCGCCTTCATCAGGTTCATGTGGCTGCCTCCCGCCATCGGCACGATGGCAAGCAGAAATACAAGAACGCCCATGCCCCCGATCCAGTGGCTGAAGCTTCGCCAGAATAAGCTGCCCTTCGTCAGGCCTTCCACATCCGATACAACTGTCGCACCCGTTGTTGTAAATCCCGATATCATCTCAAAAAGCGCATCTGCAAAATGCGGAATATCACCATTGATCACAAACGGCAGACATCCAATCACAGACATCAGAATCCACGAAAGCGCTACCGTCACGAAGCCTTCCCGCAGATAAAACCGCATATTCTTCGGTTTATGCAGAATAATCATGGAACCTGCAACCGCACTTCCAAGTGCCACCCACAAAAAAGCAAAGCCACCCGACTCGCCATATATCGCGGATACAATACCCGGAAGGGCCAGGAACGCTGCCTCGATTTCCATGATCCAGCCTAATATATAAATAACAACTGAGTAGTTCATAATCTGTCTCCCAAAAAATCTCCCTTACTGCCATTTCAAAATATCGCTGACATCGGTAAAGCCCGTGTGCGTCGTAACAACAACCACGTAATCTCCCTCGCAGATGACATCCTGACCACGCGGAATAATGACCTTACCATTCCGGTTCAGACAGGCAAGCAGAAGGTTATCCTTCAATTTCAGCTCCATGATCGGTTTCCCGATTACCGGAGAATCCTTCTCAACCTTAAACTCCAGTGCCTCCGCCCGGTTATCAAAGATATGATACAGTGTCTCAATATTACTTCCGACCGAATTCTGCATCGCACGGATATACGCCAGGATTTTCTCCGCTGTAATATAACGTGGATATACGATACTTCCGATGTCCAGGCTATCAAGCACATCGCTGAATGTGCTCCGGTTGATCTTCGTAATTACCTTCGTATCAGAGCATTTTCTCGCAAATAACGTAAGCAGGATATTCTCCTCGTCAAGTCCGG
>ERZ1034998.972-NODE-972-length-17407-cov-5.090537_pt1 | contig 17407 bp, 18 predicted proteins | sample MGYA00520621_ERZ1034998 | MGnify/ENA primary metagenome ERZ1034998 (study PRJEB33766, sample SAMN09781748) | gut metagenome | biome: gut microbiome | host: Homo sapiens | place: Madagascar | study: EMG produced TPA metagenomics assembly of the PRJNA485056 data set...
GGCGATGCCTTCCTGATTAAAATTATGATTTTAATCAGGAAATAGTATCAAACCGTCCCCGGAAACGGGGGCGGTTTTTCTGTCTATTGACGCTGTTCCGAAATCAGGCTATAATGGAGCAAACGAAAGGAGTGTCCCTTCATGACAGAATCCAATCCCCTGCTCTTTCAGCGGCTCCTACTCTGGCTTTCCAAAAAGGCCAAGGAAAACCGGGTACCCCTGTGCGCCGCACTGATTTTCGGCTTTCTGGCTCACGGCTTCGCCTTTGCCAATAAGCTTGTGAACCACGACGAGGCCAATGCCCTGTTCTCCAAGGGCGGCAGCGTGGTGCTGGGTCGCTGGGGGCTGTGCTTTATGGACAACCTGTTTCCCAATGTGTCCATGCCCTGGATTTACGGCATTCTCACCATTTTCTTTCTGGCGGTGGCCGTGTGCGTTCTGGTGCACCTGCTGCCTCTGAAAAGCTCCTGGGCGCAGGTGCTGGCGGCGGGACTGGTAGTCACCTTTCCGTCTCTCACGGGCACTCTCGGCTATATGTTCATGAGCAGCAGCCACGGTCTGGCCTTTCTGCTGACGGTGCTGTCCGCCTGGTTTGTGACCCGGCAGGAACGACGGTATCATCTGGCCGCTCTTGGCTGTCTGGTGTTCGCCCTGGGAATTTACCAGGCCTTTATTGGGCTGTGCGCCGGACTGCTGGTGATTGTGGTCATCCGCCGGCTTCTGGAGGGCGAGGACGGAAAGGCCGTGCTCCGGGACGGCTGCGGCTATATTCTCTTCCTGGTTCTTTCCCTGGGGCTGTACTACGGGATTGCTCAGCTGGCACTTAGTCTGACCCACCAAACAATGGCGGGCTACGCCACGGACGGCATGGCCTTCTCCCCTCTGTCCCTGCCTGCCAACGCCCTGCTCGCCTACCGCACCTTCTTCTCTGTTTTTACAAGCGGTACTTATTCCCTGGTGCCCACGAAGGCATCCAGAATTCTTCATGGGCTTTTGTGGCTTGCCGCGGGAATTCTGCTGATCGTCCGGGTACGGGCAAGGAAGCGTGAGACACTGAATTTGGTGCTGCTCATTGCGGCACTGGTGCTGTTTCCTCTGGCGGTGTGCTGTATTTTCCTCTTCATCGCCCCGACTTCCATCCATACCATTGTGCTCTACAGTGTGGTAAACGTGTACTTTCTGATGCTCCTGCTGGCAGATTCCTGCCCGCCGGTGACGCAGCTTCGCCGGGCGGTGCTGAATATTCTTCCGGTGCTGTGTGCCCTGATTGTGACCGTGAACATCTACATTGCCAACGAATCCTATCTGACGCTGCACCTGCGCTACGAAAATGCCTACGCCTTCTACACCTCCCTGATTGGAGACGTTAAGGCCTCTCCGGAGTTCACCCAGGGAAGCAAGCTGGCCGTCATCGGCACCTGGCAGGATCCGCCCTTTTACGCGGAGCACATGGCCTTCACCGACACGCTCACCGGTGTCACCGGCTTCAAGCCGGACAGCTACTCCAAGGAGCGGTTTCTGGAGCAATATGTGGGCTTTGCCATTCCCTTCGCTTCCCAGGCGGAGGAGGCGGAAATTGCCGCCTCCCCGGAATTTGCCGAAATGAGTGTATATCCCTACTACGGTTCCATGAAGAAAATCGGGGATACCTTCGTGGTGAAGCTGTCGGACTGACACCCGGCTTTCCAGGGTCTATCTGAAAACAAACAACCCCGGGGTGCTGCCGCACCCCGGGGGATTTTTATGGAATCGGGCGGTAGGTATCGCCGCTGAGTTCGTAGCCTTGGCCGTTGAGCGGCTGCCACTGATAGCGGTGCTTTACCTCTTCCGGAAAGCAGGCCGCCATAATCGCCGCTATGACGCCGCCATGGCAGATAAGAGCCGTGCCGTCAGGAAGCTCGGAAAAAGCCGCCAGCACCCGCCGGGTCATCTGTACGCCGCTTTCCCCCTGGGGCGGGACATTGGCCTCGTTGTCCCCGGTAATCCAGGTCTGATAGGCCGGGTCGTCCTTGAGCATGTCGTAGCTTTTCATCTCGAAGCTCCCGAAGTTCACCTCCCGGAACCGGGCATCCACGGTAAAGGGCACGTTTCCAAAAAGGGCTTTCAGAGTCTCGTCCGTGCGCCGCATTCCGCTGGTGACAAACCGGGCGGGGTGAATGTCGTAGCGCAGCTCCCGCAATTCCGCCAGTCCCGCCGGGGACAGGGGCAGATCGGTGCTGCCGCAGTAGAGATGATCTTCATTTGCCCGGGTCTTCCCGTGGCGAATCAGATAAATGCTCATTTCAGCCGCTGCTCCAGCCCGCAGAAAATCCGGCTGACCCGGGTCGCCTGCCCTGCCAGATACTGGCAGCACAGACCCGTGGTATGCCGCCACTTCCGGATGACCGGATCCATGGGCACCACCCCGCAGAAAATGTCCCGGCAGATCAGAATGCTGTCGCCCCAGAGCGCTTCGTGTTCCCGCAAATAGCCTTCCGGGTCGATTCCCTCCCGGACGCAGGCCAGCACAAATTCCTCCAGCCGGTCGATACATTTCTTCGAAAAGTCGATTTCCGTGCCATTACAGGTAAAAACATCATCCTCCGTCAGGTGGTAGGCATTTTTTGCGTAATCCCGCTTACCCTGATAGGCACCGCCGATAATCAAAACCATAGTTCCCTCCTAAATCAGGGCATAGACTGCCGCCGCCCACAGCTCTGACAGAGTCAGGGCATAGCCCGCAATGTCACCGTTCATGCCTTCCAGGCTGGAATAGCCCCGATAAAGGGCAAAGCCGTAGCCCACAAGGCATCCCACCGTCACAAAGCCCAGCCTTCCGCAGAAAGCAAAGCTCAGACCCATCAAAAGGCAGGTCAGCCCGCCCAGCCACCAGAGCCGGGAGGTTGGCTTTTTCTGAGAAGCGTACTGACTGGTGGACATGGCGGGAAGTCCCGTCACGGCCAGCGCCGAGCCGCACCGGCTCACCGCCGGAATAAACAGCAAAATCAGACTGCTTTTCTCCGGGCTGACGCTGGCAAACAGAGCCACCTGGGCAAGCACCAGCAGGCACAGGCCGATGACCGCGAAGGAACCCACATGGGAATCCTTCAGAATTTCCCGGCGCTTGGCCAAATCCCGGCAGGATTTCACCGCGTCGGTCACGTCCATAAAGCCGTCCAAATGCAGAAACCCGGTGGCAAGATAGGGATACACCCCCAGAATCAGCCCCCGAACCAAGGCAGGCAGTCCCAGCTGCCCTGTAATCCATCCAAGGAGCGCCCACAAGGCCCCGATTTCCAGACCCACAATGGGAAGCATGGGAAGCATCCGGTCTCTGGCGTTCTCGTCCCAGAGCTGCACCGGACAGGGAATGGCGCAGAACATACTCTGGCACATGATAAAGCCGTGCAAATATTCCTTCATTCCGGAAATTCCCCCTTGTGGATGATTTTCTGTCCGGCGGAAAACTCGATCACCGTGTCGCACCGGGCTGCCAGCATCCGGTCAATTCGGGCAAGGCAGGCTCGGTAGGCTTCCGTGTCCGGGTCATAGACTTCCGCATCGGAATAGAGATAGTCGCTGACAATCACCGCATTGGCAACCCGCCCGGCAAATTCCGCCACATCGGCGGCACAGCGGTTCGCGCCTTCCAGATCAATGGCATAGCCCTTCTCCTTGGGGAACATGGCGTTTTGCAGCAAAGCGGTGACACTGTCCAGGAGGAATGTGCCCTCCGGCTCTGCCCGGTTCAGGCAGGACAGAATGTCCGTGCCGCACTCGATGGTCTCAAAACCCATCCCTGCCCGGTCAGCGATATGATGCCGGATTCGCTCCCGGTCTTCCTCGTCCACGGGGATCATGGTGGCCACATAGTAGTGCTTCCCACCCTGGGCCAGCTGCACCGCAAGGTGCTGGGCATAGCCGGATTTTCCGTTTTTGGCACCGCCGGAAAGGAATACCCTCATGTGGCCGCCTCCACGGAGAACTTATCTCCCTGACGAATCTCTTCCAGATAGCCGTCGTCAATGCCCGCCTGGTCGAAGGTTGCCATATCGTTGAGGATTGCGCAGGCGGCGGAGAGCACCTGGAACGCCAGGGGACAGCCGCTGCCCTCCCCCAGCCGCATTCCCAGCTGGAAAATGGGCGTCAGACCCATTTCCTCCATGGCAAGGCAGTAACCGATTTCAAAGGAGGCGTGACTGGGAACCAGGAAGCCCCGGACATCGGGACACAGCCGGACGGCGCACAGAGCCGCCACCGCGGAAATAAAGCCATCGATGACCACCGGCCGCCGGGTCAGAGCGCAGCCCAGGAAGGCGCCGCACATGGCGGCAATGTCAAAGCCCCCCACCTTGGCAAGCACATCCACCACGTCCTCCGGATTCGGCTGATTCACGGCAATGGCCTTCTGAATGGCCGCCTTTTTCTTCCGGAAGCCCTCGTCGGTCACGCCGCCGCCCCGGCCCGTGACCTTCTCCGGCTCCACGTTCAAAAGCACGGAGAGGACGGCGGAGGAGGTGGTGGTGTTGCCGATGCCCATTTCGCCGATGCCCAGCACATCCGCCGGGGTTTCCTTCGCCAGCTCCAGACCGGTGAGGATGGCCTGCACCGCCTGCTGCCGGGTCATGGCCGGGCCTTTTGTCATATTCTGGGTGCCGAAGGCAATTTTCCGGTTCAGAACCGCCGGTTCTTTGATCACCGCATTCACGCCCACATCGCAGACGGTAATGCCGCAGCCGAAGTGCTTTGCCAGCACCGAGGCTCCGGTTTTCGCTCTCGTCAGGTTGACGGTCTGCATCAGGGTGACGGACTGGGGGGCACTGGAAACACCTTCCTCCACCACACCGTTATCCGCGGCAAAGACCAGAAGGTGCTGCCGGTTCACCGTATTGTGAACCTGGCCGGTAATGCCCGCCAACTGGACGGACAAATCTTCCAGCCGTCCCAGGCTTCCCGGGGGCTTGGCCAGAGCCATCTGCCGCTTTCTGGCTGCCTCCATGGCATCCGCGTCCAGGGGACGGATTGCCTCCATGCTTTTTCTGAGTATTTGCTCCATGCTCATTCCTCCAGAAGCCATTTTACGGAAGGCTCGCACTTCGGCAGCTCCAAAGTCGCTGTTGCCTCCGTCTCCCGCATGGCTATGTCCACCAGCTCCCGGATTGGGAGCGTTCCTTCATACAGGGCACTGTGGGTATCCCAGGTGCCGTCATTATTGTGAATATGCAGGTGGGACAGATAAGCCCCGCATTCCGTCAGCCAGGTCTTCGCCGGAATTCTGGAATAGGCGTTCACATGCCCCAAATCCAGGCACAGTCGGAGCCTGGAATCCTCCACCCCCCGGACGATATCCAGAAGCATATCCGGCGTAGGCTCCAAAACGTTTTCCACGCAGACCGTAAGTCCCTCCGGCAGGGTTTTCAGAAAGTCCTTCCAGAAAAGCACGGACTGCTCCACATACCACTGAGGGTAGTACATCTGGGGATTGAAGCCTCCGTGAAGCACCAGCTTCCCGGCGCCATAGGCCTGTGCCAGAGCTGCCGCCTGAGAAAACCGAAAAGCGGCAAGCTGTCTTGCCTTCGGGTCAATGGCGCAGGGAAACAGCTCGTTGAAGGGGCCATGGAGCACCCGCCGAGAAACGCCGGTCAGGGTTTCCTTCAGGGTCTTTTCCACAGCGGGAAGCTCCCTGTCCATATTCCAGGCGGTGCAGAATTCCGCGATTTCGATGCCCAGACCGTATTGCCGGGCAACCTTCCCCGCCTCCCGGTCGATGGTGGATACATACAGCCTGTCCCGTATCAAAACTCAATTCCCTTTCTCGCGCCAATCCCTCGGTCAAAGGGATGGCGCAGCTTCCGCATTTCCGTAATATAGTCCGCCAGCTCCAAAAGGGCGGCAGAAGGATTTCTGCCGGTAAGCACCACCTCCAGCCGGGCAGGCTTCTCCCGAAGAAAATCCGTGACCAGCTTCTCCGGCACCACGCCCCGGTTGCAGGCGGAAACGATTTCGTCCAGAATCAGAAGATCCGCTTCCTGCGCTGCCTGCGTCACCTGCCGGAACAGAGCCGTATAATCCTTCCCCGCCTGCTCCCGCTGGGGCGGAGTCATGTTCCGGTAAAAGCCCCTGACCGTGTCCGCGTGAAACACCCGGACGCCGGGAAGGGCTGCCAGAGGCTCTATTTCCGAGGAGCTGCCGTCCTTGAAAAACTGGGTGAACACCACCTGCTTCCCTGCCCCGGCGGCTCGCAGAGCCAGCCCCAAAGCGGCGGTGGTTTTTCCCTTGCCGTCTCCGCAGTAAAGATGAATCAGTCCCGGCACGGTCAGACCTCCCGGTTGAGAATCCGGTACACCAGTTCCATGTCCAGCCCATGCCGAACGGCATCGGCCAGAATGTCATACTGCCGCTGCTTGTATTCGGTGCGGTCACAGCTTTCCAGCGCTTCAAAGTCCAGACCCTTCCCGGCGCAGATGGCTCGTAAAATGGCATCCGTAATGCCGGGTGCGTCAAAGATACCGTGAATGTAGCTGCCGAACACGTTGCCGCTGCCCAGCACCGGCGGCGTTTTCTCCTGAGAGCGACCCATGTGGATTTCATAGCCCTCATAGGCAAGGCCGTTGAGGCGCTCCAGCATTCCGGTGATTCCCGAAAAGGTACCCCGGGTCTGGGTCTGCACCTTGTCCCCCCGGAAAACCGTAACCATATTCAAAAGTCCCATTCCGGCGATTTCCGTGACCCCGGCGGCCTCCACCTGATCCGGATCGGATATGCAGGTGCCCAGCATCTGATAGCCCCCGCAGATTCCCACGACCAGGGTACCTGCGCTGGCGGACTTCTGAATGGCCGTTTCCAGCCCGCACTGGCGCAGCCATTGCAAGTCGGAAATGGTGCTCTTGGTGCCGGGAAGCAGAATCATATCCGGATTGTGAAGGTCTTCCACACTCTCCACATATCGGACAGACACGTTGCCGTAGCCCTCAAAGGGAGAAAAATCCGTGAAATTGGAGATTCTGGGCAGACGAATCACCGCAATGTCCACAAGCTTCCTCTGCGTATCCCGGCAGAACCGCTGGGACAGGCTGTCCTCGTCGTCGATGTCCACATGGACATAGGGGATAACCCCCGCCACAGGTACCCGGCACAGCTGCTCCAGGGTTTTCAGCCCCGGCTCCAGAATAGCCCGATCTCCCCGGAATTTGTTGACCACCGTGCCCTTGATCCGGGAGCGTTCCTCCGGCTCCAGCAGAGCCACCGTGCCGTAAAGCTGGGCAAAGACCCCGCCCCGGTCGATGTCTCCCACCAGAAGCACAGGCGCATCCACCATCTTGGCAAGACCCATATTCACGATGTCCTCCTGCTTGAGGTTGATCTCCGCAGGGCTTCCCGCTCCCTCGATGACAATGATGTCATATTCCGAGGCCAGAGATTCATAGGCTCGCATCACCTCCGGCACCAGCTCCCGCTTGCGCCGGTAATACTCCATGGCCCGCATATTGCCCAGAACCTTGCCGTTCACAATCACCTGACTGCCCACATCGGTGGTGGGCTTCAGGAGAATGGGGTTCATCCGTACATCCGGGGCAATGCCCGCAGCCTCCGCCTGAACCACCTGGGCACGACCCATTTCTCCGCCGTCCGCGGTAATGAAGGAATTCAGCGCCATATTCTGACTTTTGAAGGGAGCTACCCGGTAGCCGTCCTGCCGGAACACCCGGCACAGACCGGCACACAGCAGGCTTTTGCCCGCATTGGACATGGTGCCCTGGATCATAATATTTTTTGCCACGCTCACACCTCCAGACAGCTGCCCATGGCAGCAATCAGCGCTTCATTTTCCTCATGACGCCGGACGGCAATCCGATACCAGCCGGCGGTGAGCCCCGGATAGTTGTCGCAGTTCCGGATGGCGATGCCCCGGGTCTTCAAATCCCGGTGCAAAGTCTGAGGGCCCTGAAAGAGCAGGTAATTGACCTGAGAAGGAAATACCCGGAAGCCGAAGGCCTCCAGTTTTTCTTTCAGCCAGGGTCGCTCTGTCTGAATCAGAGCCTTGGTTTTCGCCAGGAAGTCACCTTCGTCCAGGGCGGCAAGGCCTGCTGCCTGGGCAAGGCCGGACACATTCCAGGGCTGCACCCTCCGGGACATGGCTTTCAGAAGCTCCCTGTCCGAGCACAGGCAGTAGCCCAGACGAATCCCCGCCATGCCGTAGCTTTTGGTAAAGGCTTTCAGAATGAACAAATTCGGATACTCCTCCAGATAGCCCTTCATGCTCTGCCCGTCGTCGGACAAATCCAGGAAGCACTCATCCACAAACAGCCGAATCCGGTTTTCCCGGCACACATCCAAAATATCCTTCAGCACCGCCGGGGGAATCAGCATTCCGGTGGGGTTATTGGGATTGCACAGGAACACCGCCTCCGGCAGGATTTCTGTCAGATAGTCCGGAAAATGGGAATCCAGGGCAAAGTCCCTGTCCGGGGTCAGGTAGTACGGTTTCACCCGACAGCCCACCTGAGCCAGCCCCAGAGCGTACTCCGAAAAGGTGGGGGCCGGCTCCAGGGCGGTTTTCGGGCGCACCGCCCCACAGTAGGCATAAATCAGCTCTGCCGCACCATTGCCGCAGAGAATATCGTCCCGATTCACCCCTTCAAACGCTGCGATTTTCTCCACCAACCGGCGGCAGTAGGGATCCGGATACCGGTGCATATCCGGCAGAGCCCGGCTCACCGCCTCCAGCACCCCAGGGGGCGTACCGAAGGGGTTGGTATTGGCGGAAAAATCCAGACGCACATCCCCGCCGTAAATATCTCCCCCGTGGGGATTGGTCATTCCGTAAAGCATAGATTTCTCCTAAATCAGGAAACAAAATTTCAGTCCGGCAAAGAGAACCAGACCCAGAAAGGCCGTGGCGTACAGTAGACGGCAAGCTCTGGGAATGTCCGCATCCTCAATTTCCCGGATGGGGTCGCCGATAAACTTTTTCTTATGCAGCACCCCGTGATACCAGGCATCCCCCGCCAGACGCAGATCCAGAAGTCCGGCGCAGACCGCCTCCGTCTGGGCGGAGTTTGGGCTGGCGTGGTTATAACGGTCACGGCAGAAAATTTTCCAGCCGTTTTTTCCGTCCATGCCCAGAAGGGCTCCTGCCGCCAGCATCAGCAGTCCCGACAGTCGGGCAGGCAGGAAATTGAACACATCGTCCATTTTTGCCGGAACCAGCCCCACATTTTGATAAGGCGGCTCCACATAGCCCAGCATGGAGTCCATGGTATTCACCGCCTTGTAGAAAAAGCCCAGGGGGGCTCCGCCGATGGCAAGGTACAGCATAGGGGCAATGACACCGTCAGAGGTATTCTCCGCCACGGTCTCCACTGCCGCCCGGGTCACTCCGGCCTCATCCAGCCGGGCGGTGTCCCGACCGACAATCCGGGAAACCGCATATTGCGACCTGGCCAGATCGCCGGTTTTCAGAGCCTCAAAAACCTGCATACTCTCCTGCCGGAGGGATTTGGTCGCCAGAATCTGGGCGCACATCACCGTCTCCAGGGCAAGACCCAGCCAGGGGCTTACCCCATTGGCAAGGTGCAAAAGTATCCAAGGCACAGCCGTGCTGAGGCTCACCACAATGAGCCAAACGGCTCCCCCTGCCAGCTTCTCCCCCCAGGGGGTTTTGGGGAAAAGAGCCCGCATGGCCTTTTCCGCAACCCCAATCAACTTTCCGATGAGCACCACCGGATGGGGAATAGAATGGGGGTCGCCAATCAGCAAATCCAGGAAAAATCCCAGAATCAGGGCAGTCAGTGACCGCATGTTCCGCTTCCTCCCTGCATGGTGAAAATATAGATGGGGTTCTGGCCGATCATCAGATGATAATGGCCTGCCTTCCGATCCCGGGCGACGCTCAGGGAAACCACCTCGGTCTGACCGAAGGAAAGCTCCCCCATGCACCGGGTCAGCTCCGCGACGGATTCCAGAGTCACCGCCGTAGCCACAATCCGGGCGTTTGGATTCTTTTCCAGCACCGTTTCCAGAATTTCCTTCATATTTCCCCCGCTGCCGCCGATGAATACATGGGTAGGCGCGGGCAAATCCCGGCAGGCCTCCGGCGCAAGTCCGGAAACCACCGACAGGTTCTCCGGGGCGAATTTCCGGATGTTTTCTCTCAGCAGCTCCAGGGCACCGTCCTTGCGCTCAATGGCATAAACGGTTCCCTTCGGTGCCAGCCGAGCCATTTCAATGGCTACGCTGCCGCTGCCCGCACCCACGTCCCAGCAGACCGGGTTTTCCGTCAGCCGCAGCTTGGACAGGCACACCGCCCGCACCTCGCTTTTTGTCATAGGCACGGATTCTGTCCGGGTAAAGGCCTCGTCCGGCAGACCCGGCGTTACCACCCAATCCGGGGCAGGATTTTCAATCAGAGCCGCGCACAGACTGGGAAAGGTCACCTGGGACAGCTCCTCGGCAGTGCCAACCGTGATTTTTTCTTCCGGGTAGCTGAGATTCTCTCCCGCGCTGACCTGCACATAACCAAGCCCCGCCTGCGTCAGACGGCGGCAGAGATCTCCCATGCCGTTTTCGCCCCCCACCAGGGTGAAGACCCGCCGATGTCTGCGAATATCGGGCAGGATGTTGCGCTCCCGCCCATGGAGGCTCACGTTCACCACGTCCTCATAAGAGGCTCCCAGTCGGGCGCATAGGCAGCTGAGGGAGCTGAGGCCGGGAAGCACCGTCACACGGCAATCGGAAAGCAGGGGCAGCAGCTTTTTCGTACCGCTGAAAAAGCCCACATCTCCGGACATCACCACGGCAAAATGCCGGTATTCCCTGTGAGAATGGATATAATCTGAAATTTTATCCGGAGAAACGGCCTCATAAACGGCCTGTCCCGGGTGAGCCGCCTCCAGCATCCGCTTGGCTCCGATGAGGCAATCCGCCCTTTCCAAAGCCCGGCGAACTTCCCCGGTCATGGTCTGAGGGCTTCCCGGGCCGATGCCCACCACCGTCACCTGGGGCTGAGGGTGGAAACCGTATTGGCCGCAAAGCTCCCCAAGGGTTTCCTCCAGGGACAGCCCGCACCTTTGGGGCGGACGTCCAATGACCACCAGAACGGCTCCTGCCTCCCGGGCAGCGGAAACCTTCTCATCAAATCCGCCGGCGGTGCCGGAATCCTTGGTGACCAAAAATTTTGCTCCCAGGCTTCTGAGCATCGCCACGTTCATTTCCCGGGTAAAGGGGCCCTGCATGGCAAGGATATGGGCAGGCTTCAGCCCCGCCTCCCGGCACAGCGCCAGCGAATCCTCCATAGGCAGCACCCGGGCGTACACCCGGTTGTAAAAATCTGCCAGGCCAGTATACTTCCCCAGCTCCTTGCTGCCGGTGGTCAGTAGAATCGGCCCCTGGGTGCCGTTCAGATATTCCACGGCTCCGGCAATATCCGGCACAAACACGCCTTCTTCCGCCTTTTCCGCTCCCCGGCGGGACAGCCGCAGATAAGGGGTGCCGGTTCTTTCGCAGGCGGCGACGATATTCTCCGTCACCGCGCTGGCGTAGGGGTGGGTAGCATCGATGACCCGGTCAAAGCGTTCCCGGGTAAACAATTCTTCCATTTCCCGGTCCGTCAGCCGCTTGGCGGAAATGGTCAGGTTTTCCCGGGGGCTGAGCAGAGCCTCCCCATACTCCGTAGCCACGCAGGCAGTAACCAGAACTCCCTGATCACACAAAAAATCCGTCAGTTCCCGGCCTTCGGTTGTGCCGGCAAATACACACAGCTTACACATCCCGGTATCCTCTGGGTGTGACCATGTTGCCGCCGATCATCCGGGTGGCGCTGTTGCCGATGAATACGGTGCAGAACATGTCAACCTGGGCATCCTTCAGCTGACCCAGGGTGAAAAACCGACGGTTCTCCCCTTCCCGGCCGATGGCCTGAGCCACGGCGCAGGGACGATCCTCCGGCAGCACTCCCAGCAGAATCTCACAGGCTCGACGCAGATAATCCGGCCGGCCGTGGCTGGCAGGGTTATAGAGCACGATGCTCAGATCCGCCTGGGCGGCGCATTCCAGCCGCTTTTCGATTTTCTCCCAGGGGGTCAGCCGATCGCTGAGGCTGATCACCGCGAAATCATGGGTCAGCGGGGCGCCCAGCAGAGCCGCGCCGCTGCATGCGGCGGTCAGGCCGGGAACGACCTGAATTTCCGGCTCCGTTTCCTCTCCCCGAAGCTCATAGACGAGGGCAGCCATGCCGTAAATGCCGCTGTCCCCGGAGCAGACCAGGGCCACATCTTTTCCTTTTTTTGCCTCCTCCAGAGCCATCCGGCACCGCTGAGCCTCCCGGGTCATAGGGGTCGTCAGAAATTCCTTGTCCGGATACCGCTCCCGAACCAGATCCACATAGACGTGATAGCCGATGATGGTATCACACCGCGCCAGCGCCCGGTCTGCCCGGACAGTCATATTTTCGTAATCTCCCGGGCCAATGCCCACAACCGTCAACTTACCCAAAGTGTACCTCCCAATGCTTTACAGCAACCGCCACAGTCACCCCGCAGTCGGCTGTTTTTTTCACAAGTAAACGCTCCGCCCCCAACAAAGCCGCCCGCTCACAGACGTTATCCACGCCGGTGACACTCCGGACAAAGGGCGACGGGGTAAATTCCCCGGGCACCGCACTCAATTGAGCCGCGGAATAAAATTTCACGGGAAGCTCCCGCTCCCGACAAAAGGCCAGAAGCCCCGGCTCCTCCTGCTTCAAATCAATAGACGCCGCCAGGCAAACGGCTCGAAAATCCAGACGGTTTTCCCGAAACACCCTGTCCACCGCCTGGGCAATGGTCTCTTTCGGCGTGCCTTTGCGGCAGCCGATGCCCAGATGCAGAATTCTCGGAATCAGGCGCAGGGTATTTCCAAAGGGGGTGCTTTCCTGAAAGGAAACGCAAATTCCGAGGGTCCCGGTATTTCCCGGGGTCAGGCCGTCCGGCAGTCTCCCCACGATGGGAATCTCACTGAAAAAAGGAACGTTCCGCTCCAAAATGGCGGCGGAAACCGCCTTTGCCAGCTTCATGTCGTCAATGACGCAGCCGTTTTCCGTCGCCCAGGCGTCCACGGAGAATTTTCCGTTCACATCCGTGGCCGTAGTGATTACCGGCACCGCGCCTATTGCCTGGGCAATGGTCTTCGTCAGGCCGTTGGCTCCGCCGATATGGCCGGACAAAAGGGAAATTGCGAAGGTTCCCTGCTCATCCACGCACACCACCGCCGGGTCTGTCCGTTTATCCCGGACATAGGGAGCGATTTTCCGCACGGCAATGCCGCAGGCTCCCACAAACACCAGCAAGTCCGAAGCGCCGAAGGCCTGCCCGTAGCATTCCGGGGTCAGCGTCCCAAAGTTCGGCTCCGAAAGCCGTTCCAGGGTAAAGCACTGCCAGTGCGCCTCCGGCAAGGCCGTCAGAATCCGCCGGGCGGTCTCGCAGCCCCGGCGGGTGAAGGCAAACAAAGCCGCTTTCACCGGGTAGCCTCCCGGAATTCCGTGGTGAATTCAGGGTGATACAGCAGGCTTCGCATATAGGTGTCCCCCATGCAGTTGCCCACGATAATCAGCGAGGTTTTGGTCAGGCCGTTTTCCGTCACTGTCCGATGGAGGGTATCCACAGTGCAGCGGAAAATCTTCTGCTCGGGCCAGGTGGCCTTGTAGACCACCGCCACCGGGGTCGTGCCGGGATAGCCGCCCGCCAGCAGTTCGGCCTGGAGCTGCTCGGTCAAGCCGGTGCTGAGAAACAGCACCATGGTAGCCTGGTGGGCAGCCAGCGCCCGGATGGATTCCCGTTCAGGCACAGGGGTGCGCCCGGCAGTGCGGGTGATGATAACGGTCTGGCTCACATCCGGCAGGGTGTACTCCGCTTTCAGTGCCGCGGCCGCTCCGCAGAAAGCGCTGACGCCGGGGCAGACATCGTAGGCAATCCCCCGCTTTTCCAGTTCGTCAAACTGCTCCCGGACGGCACCGTAAATGCTGGAGTCGCCGGTGTGGAGCCGGACGGTGGTTTTCCCCGCCTGCTCCGCCGATTCCATGACCGCAATCACCTGCTCCAAGGTCATTTTCGCGCTGTTGTGGATTTCACAGCCGGGCTTGCAGCTATCGAGTAGCTGGGGGTTCACCAGAGAGCCGGCGTAGATCACCACATCCGCCTCCTGTAGAAGTCTTGCGCCCCGTACGGTGATGAGATCCACCGCGCCGCTGCCCGCACCAACAAAATGTATCATAAATCTTTCCCCCTTGTGATATTTTCGATCAAGTTCAAGGCATTGGCCGACTGAGCCAGCAGGCCGTACTCCTTGGAAAACAGTATGGTTCCCAATTCCAGATTCTCCCCTGCCCGATGGTGCAGGTGGAAGAGAATCCGCTCATTGAGACTATCCAGAGCTTTCTCCCGGCAGCCTGCCTCCTGTAAAATCCGCAGGGCATCGTCGCAGGCTACACAGTCCAGAATTTCCCCGATTTTTTCCGGGGGCAGCCCGGCCTTTCCGGCGTGAGCCGCCAGAATCTCCATCCGGCAGTCCCCGTATTTGGAGTGGGTATTCAGCATTCCGCCGCCAACTTTCACCAGCTTTCCGATGTGTCCCACCAGGAGCGCCCCCCGGAAGCCAAGCTCCCGGCAGATGTCCAGGCTCTGACCGATGAAATTGGAGGTCTGCACCGCCCATTCCGGCCGCAGGTTCAGCCCCGCCCGGATAAAATCACAGCCGTAATTGCCCGGAGTCAGCAGCACATAGTCCGCGCCGCCGGCTCGCCGCTGATTCAGCTCCACCCGGATGGTGTCCACCAGCGCCTTTTCACTCATGGGCTCCACAATGCCCGTGGTGCCCAAGACGGAAATGCCTCCCACAATCCCCAGTCGGGGGTTAAAGGTCTGCTTTGCCAGACGCTCCCCATCGGGTACGGAGATCAGCACATCCAGGCCGCAGTCGGCATCCGTCAGACTCAGAACCTCCTCCAGATTCTCCCGAATCATTTTCCGGGGGACAGAATTGATGGCGGCGTTTCCCACCGGCTGATCCAAGCCTTTTTTTGTGACCCTGCCTACGCCGAAGCCGCCGTCAATGGCGATTTCCGGGGTGCCGCGCCTGGAGACCCTGGCATAAACCAGCGTACCGTTGGTCACGTCCGGGTCGTCTCCGCTGTCCTTGCGGATGGCGCAGGAAACAAAGTCCTCCTCCATCCGGATGTCCTCCACCTGCAAAGAAAGGGGGATTCCCTTGGGAGTAACCAGGGAAATGGTATCCTTCCGCTTTCCCGTCAGCAGCATCCAGGCCGCCGCCTTGGCCGCCGCCGCGGCACAGGAGCCGGTGGTATAGCCATAGCGAAGCTTTTTTCCGTCTTTTTCAATGAATTCTTCCATAGCTTACCGCATGATCTGGTAGAGCATGGCGTTGCAGATGGCTGCCGCCACGTTGCTGCCGCCCTTTCGGCCTCTGGCCACGATATGGGGCACCGGGTCGGTCAGAATCAGCTCCTTGCTCTCCACCACGTTCACAAAGCCCACGGGCACACCGATGACCAGTGCCGGATGGAGGCTCCCGGAATGAATCTGCTCGTGGAGAGAAATCAGCGCCGTAGGCGCGTTTCCGATGGCGAAAATGCAGGGCCTGGGGAGCTTCGCCGCCCGTTCCATGGAGACAATGGCCCGGGTAATGCCCCGCTCCTTAGCCTCCGCCGCCACATCCGGGTCAGACATGAAGCAGTGAACCTGTCCTCCCAGCTTGGTAAGGATGGTCTTGTTAATACCGGCTTTTGCCATCTGGGTGTCGGTAACGATGTCGCAGCCATCCCGCAGGGCGGCAATGCCCTTTTGCACCGCATGTTCGGAGAACACCAGGTTCTCCACATAATCAAAATCCGCGGAGGTGTGAATCACCCGCTTGATGACCAGCTCGTTTTCCGGATCCAGCCGGGTATCCCCCAGCAGTTGGGTAATAATGGCAAAGCTGCGCTTTTCAATGTCCATGGGCTTGATATTTTCAATCATGGCGATGCTTCTCCTTGATGCAGATTTCGTAGAAATGCTCGGCAAAGGCCGGGTTGGAATAAAAATGGAAGTGAGGATAGCCTGCGTAGAGAGTTTGCGTGGAAACGGCGCAGTCCCAGTGCCGCCCGGTTGGCTTGCGCGCAAGGAAATCCGTCCCGGGGTCGGTGCAGTCCCAGTGGTGGAACTCGTGGGCGGCGATTTGCTCCCCTGCCCGGCAGAGAAGATTGTCCTTTTTCGCCTCCAGGGTCACATAGCCGAATCGGGTAAGCTTTCCGGTGTCGAAGCAGCTGCCCGGCAGGAAGCCCACCATGGGGCTTTCTCCAATGGCCTGGGTCAGATACATGAACCCGCCGCACTCGGCGATACAGGGAAGACCGGCTTCCAAAGCCCGCCGGAGAGACTGACGCATGGAAACGTTTTCTGACAAACGCCCTGCGTATAACTCCGGATAGCCGCCCCCCAGGTACAGGCCATGGAGGTTTTCCGGCAGGGTCTTGTCCGCCAGAGGGCTGAAGGGCACCAACTGCGCGCCCATTTCCGTCAGCATTCCCAGGGAATCCTCGTAATAGAAGCAGAAGGCCTTGTCCCGGGCAACCCCGATCCGCACCGGCTCCTTTTGAGGCAGCGTCACCGGCGTATACGCTGCCGCCGCTGCTCCCTTTGCCAGGGCGATCAGGCCGTCCATATCCAGGCTTTTCTCCGCCTGGGCTGCCAGAAGCTGCATTTTCTCCTTCAAATCCGCCACTTCCCCGGCGGTGACCAGACCCAGATGGCGGCTTTCCAGGGCGCACCCGGGCATTTCCGGCAGGAAGCCATAGGCACGGATTCCGAACCGTTTCTCGATTTCCGCCGCCAGGGTAGGATAGGTCATGGCCGTGCACCGGTTCAGAATCACGCCCTGAATCCGGTTGTCCGGGGCAAAATCCAGAAAGCCCTGGATGGTAGCCAGGGCAGACAGGGCTGCGCCTCTGACTCCCACCACCAGTACCACCGGGCTGTTGGTCACCCGGGCAATTTCATAGGTACTGCCCTTAGCGGTGGTCAGTCCCACGCCGTCATAGTAGCCCATGACGCCCTCAATCAGACTCACATCCCGGTCTTCCCCGTTTTTTGCCAGCAGGCAGTTCAGGGTGTTCTCCGGGAAAAAATGCAGATCCAGATTGGCGCACTTCGCGCCGATAATCCGGCTGTGAAACATCGGGTCAATATAATCCGGGCCGCACTTGAAGGCTCCGGTTTTCAGACCTCGGTTCACCAGCGCCTGCAAAAGCGCGCAGACCGCGGTGGTTTTGCCGCAGCCGCTGTTGGTTCCGGCCAGCACCAGCCGGGGGATTTGCCGCTTCATAACCGCTACCTCCTTCTCCTGATACTATTTCCTGATTAAAATCTTAATTTTAATCAGGAAGGCATCGCCTGAA
>ERZ1034998.976-NODE-976-length-17390-cov-11.476666_pt1 | contig 17390 bp, 27 predicted proteins | sample MGYA00520621_ERZ1034998 | MGnify/ENA primary metagenome ERZ1034998 (study PRJEB33766, sample SAMN09781748) | gut metagenome | biome: gut microbiome | host: Homo sapiens | place: Madagascar | study: EMG produced TPA metagenomics assembly of the PRJNA485056 data...
TAAGACCCAGATGAAGGAGCAGATGGCGGCGGACGAAGGCGTGATCTATTTCCTGGATAATGACGATATGCCGGAATTCAATTTTCAGGGGATCACTGAGCAGACGAACTTCTATTTTAATGAAAAGGATGAACTTGTCATTGCCTTTGACGAATACGAAGTGGCTCCCGGTTATATGGGAGCGCCGGAATTTGTGATTCCGCAGGAAGTGACGGCAGCAATTTTAAAGTAAGCAAATAATATCTAAATGGGGAAACTCCCGCATATCATGAAACAAAAGGATATGCGGGAGTTTTTTATGTCATTGATCGTATTGGATGCGGGGCATGGTGGGGGATGGTCGGAAATACGGCTACTATTCTATAAATCCAGCATTTATGCGGGTTACAGGCTTTATTCTACCATGAGGTAATAGTGGAATTCAAGGGTATTTGTATCCTTGTAGAACACAATCTTACGCACAATGCCACGGAGGGCTTCCGCTTTCAGGTCATTCGGTGCGTCACTTTCGATGATATCCAAGACAGACTGCACACGGCTTAAGAACTGCTCCTTGTAGTTCTCAGGACCGGAGGCAGCAGTCGTCAGCTCTGAGAGCAGAGCTTCCAAATCTGCACGGCGCTTCTCGATCATCTCTTTGTTCCGCTTGTAATCTTCCAGAGTATCAATTTCATTCAGATATGCTTCCTTGATGCGTTCCAACTTACGATCCAAGGAAGCCAGTTCACGCTGGTAACGTTGCCTGTCCAGCTCTACAGTCGGCTCATAGGTGCGGACAAGTTCAAAGGATACGTCCGTGACACTCTCCAGTACCTCATGGAGCGACGTAATTACGGCAGAGGTAAGTTTCTTTGCAGAGATGTATTGCGAGCCTGTATGAAGCCCTTTCATGTATCCCAGACACTGGAAGCCCTCGCCGGAGATATAAGATCCGCCGTGAGTGGACTTCCGGGGATAACCTTCTTTATGTGACAGGGACTTACCACAGACTGGACATTTTACAAGACCGGACAGCCAGTGCTTCGTGTGAGAGACCGGATGCTCATAACGCTGCATCAGCTTCTTACTGTGTTCCCGGCGCTTCTGGACTATATTCCAGGTATCCATGTCAATGATCGGCTCGTGGAAGCTGTCACTGATGATCCATTCCTCGGGATCCCGCAGAGTACTGGTAGCACTGGATTCCCGCATGTTGTAGCGCACCTTACCGATGTAGAAGGGATTCTCCAGTATGTAGATCACACCTTCCTGGTCAAAATGATTACCGGTCTTCGTCTTGTATCCATGGTCATTCAGATCTCTGGTGATGTAGTTGATGTCGCTGCCGGTGGCATACATATCGAAGATCTTACGGACAATAGCAGCTTCCTGCTCTTCGATGACAGGATTCTCATTCGGAGCCTTGGTATATCCCAGTGGCATTTTACCGTTGTAGAGACCCTTGCGAGCACGGGAGAGCATGGAACGGCGGACTTCCCCGGAGAGGTTCACGGAGTAGAACTCATCCTGCCATTCAATGATCATTTCGATGAGGCGGCCATACATGCCATCGATCAGCGGCTCACTGACGGATACCACATCGATGCCCAGTTTTTTCCGGAGCATGGACTTGTAGAAAGTACTCTCGTCCTGATTCCTGGCAAAACGGCTGAATTTCCACAGGACTACAACATCGAAGGGCTTGGGTTTTGTCTTCGCTGTTGCAATCATATTCTGGAAGGCATATCGGTTACTGGATTTACGGCCGGAACGTCCGTCCTCTTCGATGAAGATATATTCAGACGGCAGCAGGATATTATGCTGCAGACAGTATCGTTTGATTTCCTCCAGCTGGGACTCCGGGGAATACTCCAGCTGATCATCAGTACTGACACGGATATAGGCAGCACCGGTACGGATCCGGTCCGTGGACTCGGCAGATTTACGTATCACTTTCTTGGCCATTGCACATTCCTCCTAAGTAAATGTACGGGAAAATGATAAAATGCACTTGTTCAAGGTGATTTATCGGTTTACCCGGTAATCGGATCAGCTCCGGTGTTGGCGCACTGGGGCTGATTTTTTTACTTATTGGTTGGCGTGAACCGTTTATCGCAGGTACGCAGTCCATCTATATGTTCAAACAGATCTGGCTTAATAGGTGCACCCAGCGGATCGAGTATAAAATCAATACCTTCCCGACGGGCAAGTTTTGCAGCAGATACAAAGTCACTATCTCCGGAAATCAGGATGATCTGATCAACTTGATGCTTATATGCCATAGATGCAATATCCAAACCGATTTTCATATCAACACCTTTTTGATCTATCTCAATGCAAAAATCAGACTCTTGCAGATCTGAAAAAGAAATGGATCCGCGGCAGAGCTTTTTGACAACATCAGGACGGATAGTGTAATGAGCCTGTTCTTCGGCGAGTTTTCCTAAGCGGATGGCAAACTTTCTCTTTTTCTTCAGCTCAGTGAGGAATTCATTCATCCAGATATACAGGTCAGTTTTGGACAGATCCACCTGTTTCTGAAGAAAGGGGTGGAAAAGTCTTTTCGAAGCAGGAGGACAGTCATAGTAAAATATACGATACAGATCGTTATTATGTTCTCCATGAGAGTTCAGGTGGCGTTTGCAATAGTTTGCCAATTCAATAGCTCGATCCTTGGCAGGAATATCGCCTAGAACAATTTGAGCCCGCCTACGGTAGAATCCACCATCTACAAGTATAGCAGTTTTCATATATTATCCTCCGTATAAAATAAAAAGCTCCAGGGTTCGGTCATTCTCATATATTGAGAGACGTACAACCTGAAGCATTATTAACGTGTAACCTTTGTTACACATTTATATTATATGCTCAGGATTGATTTGTCAATACATATTACACAAAATGTGTATAAATCTGTGGATAACCATGTGCAAAACTATGTGTATATCAATATTATAGTAAATTGCACCGGTGCAACTATTTTTTATCAGACTGATCTTGATCTATTTCCAAAGAAGGAGGATCAGAAGCATTGAGAGGAGAGATTACGCTCTGTCCCAGCTGCTTTTCCAGATCCAGGCGGGCATTTCTGGCAATCGTGCCACCATCTACGGCGACCTGACGGCTTTCCTTCATGCCATTAGGATTCTTCGCCTTGGAAATCGCTGTAGCAGAAACCTCTGCCAGCTGATTCAAGGTTAGTTCAAGGTTGGTCATATTATCACGCAGATTTTCTTTGTGAAGATTCTTATATTTTTTGTATTCCTGAACCGTTTTACCGGACCAGGATTTGGTGAGAATATTCGTAAGTGCAGCAAAATCCTTGGAATCCTCAATACCGGAGCGCTTCCATTCATCAGTGAGCTCGTCACGAATATTCTTAGACTGCAGGCGCTCCTTGATCCATCCTTCGGTATAGCCCTTGCGGCGATAGTACTCCATGCCTCGATCAAGGGCTTTTTCCGGATCAGCCATTTCTTCTAAACGTTCAGCACCGACACGAGCGAGCCAGAGCTTGAAAGGTTCGGCTCTTTTTGAAGGGACGGATTGGATAATACGGAGAAGTTGCTCTGTTGAAGCACAATCGGTGAGCCGCATTTTCCCGTCGGAAGCTTTCATTTTCAAACGTACACAATTTGTGTACGTTTCGTTTCCTTCTTTTTTAAGACGATTTTTAAGCATATTCCAATAATTTCTTGGATTTGTACTATCAGTTAGAATCGCAATAACATCAATAATGGAAAAATACCATTCCTCTTCTCGAGAACTCCATACTTTTCGAATCCCGTCGTTAAAAAACTCCAATTCTTCCTGACTCAGTTCTTTTTCGTCCACTTCATAGGGGACGGGGGTATCACCATCAATATCGAAAAAAAAGAAAAACATAAAAATCCTTTCTGTTGCACCGGTGCAACTATATCAACTCGAGCACGGACAATTCCGACTCGAAGTAGATAATATTATTTGTGTGCTCCGATCTCGATCATATCCACGGAGCATTTCCTGTCGTAGTCCCCATTAATGATATGTGCATACTCATGCAGGTAAGATTTCCGGTTTTGCTCGAAGGACAGAGCATCGTTCAGGACGATGGTAAAGCTCATATCGGGATTTGCCACTACATATGCTTTAATGCTGTATGGCAGAGTTGCCAGTACTGAATGGATATCCATGTCAGCCACCTCCTCTATTTCAATCCACGCTCTCGCGAGGGGAGCGACGTGGTATGAGTCACAGTCATCCGTTCTGATTGCTCATCCGGTCGATCATCTCTTTTACAAACTGGATGTCCTCCGGCTTCACCTTACGGGAAGCATCGAAGAGGACCTTGTATTCCGGATTCTCAAAGAGAAACTGAGCCATATCACGGGCTTCGGGATTTAAATAATAAGACTCGCTTTCAGTATCCCTACCCCGTAATGTATTTAAATCTGTATTAAAAAAATCAGCTATAGCTTCTTCTGTTTCAAAGTCAGGCTCTCGCTTACCAACTTCATACATACTTATGGTTGATGCTGAAACTCCAAGCTTTTCAGCTAATTCGCTTTGGGATAAATTTTCTCTCATCCTGAAATATTTAAGCATATCTTTGAACTCTGGCATATAATCACGTCCCTTCTGATTATAGTATACACGAAACGTGAAAAAAATCAATAAATAAATTTACAAAACGTGTTGACATATGCTCACAAATTGTGTATATTACAGATAACAACACGAAACGTGAGTGAGAGGAGATGAAGATATTGGAAATTGTAGAAATGGATGCGAAAGCGATTGGCGAGCGCTTGATGGAATTAAGAGGAGAACGAACACAGGCTGAAACAGCAAAAGAACTTAATATAAGTGTATCAGCACTATCTATGTATGAAAGAGGCGAGAGAATTCCGAGAGATAATATTAAAATTCGTATTGCGGCACTGTTTCAGAAACCAATTAGTGAAATTTTTTACCCTTAAAACTCACGAAACGTGAGCACACAGACCAGTAAAGGAGGCAGTAGGAGTGAAAAGACCGGATGGAACTAATAGTGCGAAAGTAATACAAGTAATTGAAACAAAAGCTGAGAGAGGACTGGGAACTGAGAAAGACCCAGTACGTGAGGTTACCCAGTACTGGGATCTTGAAGGAAATTTCCTTGCAGAGATGGACACAGAATACATTAAGCAAATAGTTGAATATGAAGCCGCGGCTATAAAAGGATCTATTTGTGAATTAGTCGTTCCGCATCAATGAATGCAAGTTCTGAATCTATGAAAGTTACCATTGCAGTGATAAAGGATTTCAAATCATTAGTAGTGTAGTTTTCATGCTTTCGGATGTAATGTGTTTCGTCATTGCCTATCCAGGCAGAGGCCTTGGCCAGTGCTTTCAATCGTTTATTATCAATGTGGTCATCAATACATGGAGAAAGCAGTTTTACTTTAATTACTTCTGCCGACTCAGGAGATATTGAAATTGCAAAATCTTTGACGAGAAATTCCAGGGATTTTCGGTATCCCATACCACATATTTCAGAAAGTCCTAATTGCTCCGCCTTTTCCGCTTGATGGTATATCTCTACAAATTTTGGAGAAAGAGAGGAAATTCTTTCAGAAAAGTATGAAGTTTTTTTACTGTTTGGAACCAAATGCAACTGTAATAATTGGGCATCATTGACTCCATCTGGATATGAACATTTGTATGTTCCCATGAAGCAACTTTCACAAATAGGGCAAAAGAACAAGACAAAAATGTAGCAAGAAAGATCTTCATGTTGGATATAAAAAGAACTTAGAACCCTAGCATCAGTACCAGTATTGCAGAGGGGGCAGATATTAGGAGTTGGATACTTAAAAGAATAATCAATTTGATTATAGACAATGTTTATTGGAGTTATTTTTTTGTACATGGCAATACCACCTTTCAAAAAAATTTTATCACATTTGAGTACAGATGCAAAGAAACTTTATATAGAGGCTTATTTAGACAGTGGAAATGCAGGAAGGAGGAATAACCAATGGTAGATAAAATCAACATACTTGGTGTGGTGTATCAGATTCAGGAAGTTGAGGTAGTCAATAAGGAAGAACCGAGAAAAGGTGAAATTGATTTCCTTACCGGAGTAATCAAGATCGATAAGAATATGCCACAGGAGCTGAAAGAGCAGACACTGATGCATGAAATTTTACATGCAGTGTGTGACCTGTTGGGATATGAAAAGCTTTGCTTCAATGAAAAAAAGGTGCAAGGCCTTGCGACAGCCTTACACCAGATTTTCAAGTCACAGACTATTTTTTCTTCTTAGAAGGTGTCTGAGACAGAGCACTTCCGGCAGCAGTTTTGGAAGCCTTGCTGGTCCGACCGTCACGAAGAACCTTAGAGGCAGCAGAAGCGGCGCGAGCGGAAGTCTGTTTTGTGTTTCTGGGCATGGTTAATACCTCCTTTCTAGATAGTATTGGGAACGTTTGTTCTGACTATATTATAAGAAAAAGGTAGAGGCTGTGCAATATTAGAATTATTTCGATTTATCGAAAATGACAATTCGAAACATCAAAATGTAATAGAGAGGAGGCAGCAGGATGGAGAGAATCGACAGATTATATGCTCTCTTGGAGCGTAACGACATTGACGAGGACACCAAGGCAGCGCTGCGGTGGGCAATCTTCCAGCTAGAAAATGCAACTTAGACAACCATGGCACCATAAGCTGTAGAAAAGCAGTCAGGAGGTACATATGCGGATTGTAAATTTAATCCACATCGGGGACCAGGTATTGTCACTGGATGACATGGATCCCATGAAAAAGGCAGAGATTGCCTTACGGCTGAATGAACAGAGTCTTAAGACACTGGGGTATGCAGCCAAGAAGGAAAAAGAAACAGCATAACTGCAAATATCTGTGCCCTGTACGTGGTGTATTCCCAACACCACACTCCCCTTTTACGTAATTAGCGTGTGTGTCCAGGTTTCCCCACCTGGGCACCACGTAGAGGGCATGGACAAGCATAATAGATCACGTTCTGTGCGTGGTGTCATCTGACAGCACCACATACCCATTGACGGCATGTCACTGCTATGACGGCATGCCGACCTCCTTCCGGTGGGCCCGGTAGATCAGCGCCGGGCACCACGCAGAGAGCGTGATCGGAAAGGACTAATATGAACATAGACGAAAATTATTATGTAAGAGAAGTCATGAATAACAAGGACAGCGCAGAGTTCTGGCAGTCGGCAAATGAAAGCCTGGCGCTGCGTGTATACAAACAGGTCAAGAAGGAAGCCCATGCAGCTAAGCTCTACGTATTTAGCGGTGTGCAGGTAATCACGACCAATCAGGCGCAGAAGGAGACCTTGCTAAGATTTTTAGAAATGGAAGAGGACATATGCAGCGCAAAACTCAATGAGATACAGGAGATAAGGCGACAGATCGAGGAGGAGAGTGCGGGTGTATAAAGACATAGCGATATCGATTCTCGGGGCATTACTTCTGGAGCCGGTATTTAAAACAACAGAGACAGGAGAGCAGATCGCCATAGTCATGGGTTTGGCGGCTATGCTTTTTATTTTTTGCCTTTTTTGCGAGGATCAGCTGGAAAAATTGCAGAAAAAGCAGAAAAGGATCCGGGGACTGGAACGGAAACTGGAAGAATTGAAGGGAGGGAAAACGGATGAAAACAGAACAGTACTACATGGACAAGCTGTTGAAGATGGGGGACGAATTTACGAAAGCGGTGATCCGGAAGGACTGGTTTCAGGCGAAGTATCTGTATGACAAGGCAAGCGCGGTCACGGTATTTCTGGAAGCACCGCAGGAGATCAGAGAGAAGCTGTTTGGACGGTATAACGAGGAACGGGATGAAAAGGAGCAGGGAGCCTTTGACGACCGCTCAGTAGCGAAGGTAATGAAAGAATGCTTGATCAAAAACAACCTAGGTTTTGAGTGCATGGTCTACCGGATACCGGGCGAGGCAGGCTACTACGGCGCCAGACCGGCGGAAGACGGTTATTACATGCCGGCGGAGCAAAACCCGGCATATCTGGCAAAATAAAAAGCCGGCATTTGGCGATGCCGGCCAGCTCACAGAGCTACTTATATAGACAAGATAAGTATACCTCTGTAAGCCGGAAAAGTCAAGAAAAATGGGGCTTTTTAGAAGCCCCTGCGCACTTGATAAAGATATTAAAGTTAGGATACAGAGACATGGTTAAGAGAAAGAAAATAAGGCTAAGGCATGGGGACGTCCTGGATGTAGAAGAGTACCATGATGGGAACTATGGGGGGAAGGGTAAGACCAGACAGAAGAAGGAGAAGCCAACGAAGGAACAGGTGAGGCTGATCAACAGGAGGAATAAGGCAAGGCTGTGCCGGTGGCGGCTGATACAGTACTTTGACCAGGGCGACCTGTTTATCACATGGACCTATGAGGTGGGGAACCGGCCGCCAAGTATGATAGAGGCACTGAAGGACTTTCAAAGGGCAATGGCAAAGATTCGGAAGATCTACCGGCTGAGAGGAGCACCGATCTATTGGATCCGCAACATCGAACGTGGAACCAAGGGAGCCTGGCATATCCACCTTGTGATCAAGCAGACACCGGAGGGAGACGCAGCGGCTATCGTAACAAAGGCATGGACAAAGGGTGGCACCTACGTGGCGGAGATCCGGAACAGCAAGTTTACCGGGGATGACATGGAGCAGCTGGCAGACTATCTGACCAAGGACGAGCACACAGCGGAGGTCAAGACGGACGGCACACCGGGCAAGCCCAGAATTGCGGAGTCCTCCTACAATACCAGCCGCAATATGCCGCTCCCGGAGCCACGGACGGACAAACTGGTCCGCTGGAAGCCCGAGGTCAAACCGCCAAAGGGATATTACATAGCCCGGATGCATGAGGGCATCAATCCGGTGACAGGATTTTTGTACCGGAACTACACGCTGATCAGGTTAAAAACACAGGAGCGGAAGAAACCGCCGAACAGGGTAAGGAGGTGTTGATAAATTGGAAAATGAATTGAAAGTAGTGGATATCTTTATAGGCACGACTCTCCGGGGATCTGCAAAGGGCTCCGGACGGGTAATGTACATCATGAGGACCAAGCGTAAGAACGGCAGTGACTATGAAGCTGCCCCGCAGATCGCAGAGTATGACGACACCACGGAGAGTGCATCCGTCCTTTATGCCATACGGGATGCACTGCAGCGTCTCCATTATGCCTGCACCGTAGTGATCCATACAGAGTGTAGCAACGTGGCAGCAGCTATCACACAGCATTGGCCGGAGAAATGGCAGCGGGACGGATGGAAGAGCGCCAAAGGGAACCCGGTGAAGAATGCCGTATTGTGGGAAATGCTCCTGCAGGACGTGGAAGAGGGTGGTCATATCCTGCTGGCGGAAGGAGAGAAACATGAGTATGCCGAATGGATGCGCTTTAATATGCCACTGAAGAGAGCATTAAAGGACATTTTTACAGAAGTGCCGAAAACCTGAAAGCATTAGTAGGTGACATGTGTTAGAGACCATTCTGGCAATGTCACCGCAATGGTAGAAATAGAACATTTTGACAGGAAACCGTGACAAATTTTCACGGCTTGAAACGCTTTAGCACAAAAACGATACGTTTTTTGAAAAATTGCACCGGTGCAACCGGGAAAGGAGATTATATGTGGGATAAATTTGGAGAATTTGACTCTGTGGAAGAACTGAACAGAGCGGCAGCAGGTCAGAAGGAAGAAGGGGATGAAGAGGCGCTGATTGCCCTGGCGGTTGAAAATGGTCTGACCAAGGAAGATGCATTGGACTACATGGATGGTGTAGTAGATGAGCTGGCATCTTCGCTGATGGCCGCACAGGGAAAAATCAAGATCGAAAGTGCGGAACTGAAGCCAAAAGAAATCATGGAGGACTGGGTGCAGTATATCCTGATCCGAATCACAGAAGATCCGGAGATGCAAAAAGCAGTACGGCGGAAGGGGAAGAGTCTGGAAGGCTGTATAGCTGCCCTACTTACCTGGTCATTTAAACATCAGATTCCCGTTGATCAGAAAATCATGACGGCAGCAGGAGTGAAAGCCGGCCGGTGTACACTGGGGATCCCGGGGAGGGCAACAGCAAAGAAGATCATTACGGACTATTACATAGGAAAGTAGGTAGAGAATATGAAAAAGAAAGCAATTGAAAAGATTCCTTACCTGACACTTCCGGAAACCAATAAGAACCGTAAGGTAAAGTATATTGCTGTCACAGCGTTCAAGAATATTGCACATGAGCAGCATTTGTTTATAGAGGTATACCGCAACAGGAAGCAAGACAAGGATGTCCCGGTGATACGGATCGTACTTACTAAAAAGGATTTCGGAAATTTTGTTCCTGAGACGTCCAGATGGACCAGAGAAAAGATAGAGCCGGAACGCTATTATAGCGCTGTGTGTCTTTTATGGCACAGGAACAATGACAGAGCCGGGACCTGGGAACAGGCAATGCAGGAAAACGTCCTGTATAGTGCAAATGATTATGACCGGATCAAGAAGATATGCCATGTGACTATCTGGAATCAAGACAGATGGCCTGAGTATATCTATGAGCACGAGAACAACATCGTCGTGACCGCCAGAAGGCAGGCAGAGCACAGAAAATACCTGCGCAGGCAGCAGGCCTTAAAGGAACGGATAGAGAACACACCGGAGCTTCCGGAGAAGATGATCCTGGAGAAGGCAGATAAGATCTATTTCGGAGAAAAACATTTCCTGTATTACAAAAAGCATGGATGCTGGGCGGATGTTGCCTGTAGCAAGTGTGGAGGAGTTACAACCGGAAGATGGAAAGCCGGGATATCTTATGAGTCACAGTTTCAGACATGGGTCGAAGAACCAAGGGAAGGACAGAGAGGCACCTGTCCAATGTGTGAGGCAGTCGGTGAGTATAAGTGTCAGGGAAAAGTGAAAGGTGAGCACAGTGAGAATCAATATTTATTCCTGGGACAGAAATACAAAGAGACTGGAATGGTGATGAGATATATCGAAGTGGGAAAAACCTGGAACATACAGCTGGTGAGTGGAGAAAAAGGCGTGGAGATGCACGGAGCATACGAGGAGCTATCGGGAGTAGAAATTGCTAGAGCATATTTTATTCCGGGGGAAAAGATACAAATAGATTATCACAAACACAATCCGTATAACGGAGATTTCTGGGATGATTGTAACCTGTATGGAAACGCAAATATCACGATCATAGAGGCAGCAGTCTTGTCAGATACTTATGAGAATATGAGAGGAACCATGTTCCAATACAGTGCTATGCGGGAATATGGCCGAATGGTGTATAAGTACAATCCTATTGACTACCTGAGCAGATATAAAGAAACTCCGCAGATCGAAATGCTTGTGAAGCTGGGACTGACAGGAGTGGTGGCCAGTCTGCTCAAATGCAGATACGGGATAGTGGCAGACCTTGATGCAAAGAGACCGGACCAGTTCCTGGGTATCCGGAAGTGCCGCGTTCACCAGCTGATCGAGAAGAACGGAGACCTGAATGTCCTAGAGACAATGCAGATGGAGTACCGGATGGGAGCAGAGTGGTCGGATGAGCAGATAGACCACATTGCAGAGGCTCATCTGAGAAGAGGACAGCTTGAAGTGGCGACAGCGTACATGAGCGTGCAGCAGTTGCTAAATCGAATTGAAAAGTATGCGAGAGCAGAATGGGGAACCGGATGCGGAAGCACAGAGCAGAGACTTCAAAACGTTGCAAATACATACATCGACTATCTGAACATGAGGATCGCCCTGGGATATGACCTGCACAACAGCGTATATCAGCAGCCGAGAGACCTGACAGTAGCACACACAAAGATGGTGACGGAGAGCAGCAAGAAAGAGGCAGACAAGCGCCTCGCCGAAGTCAAAACAAGGTTTTCGGACATCCGGAAGCAGTACAGAAAGCTCCGGAACCGTTATTTCTGGGAAGACGAGAACCTACTCATCCGCCCTGCCCGGTCAGCAGAGGAAATTGTGATGGAGGGACGGATCCTGCATCACTGCGTAGGAGGTGACAATTACCTTGACAAACATAACAGAGGCGAGAGCTACATCCTGATGATGAGGAAGCAGTCGGATCCGGAATTACCATACATTACAGTGGAGATAGAGGCAAAAACAGACAGGATAAGACAGTGGTATGGGGCAAACGATAAAAAGCCGGATGAAAAAAATATGCAGAAATGGCTTGATGACTACATAAAGAAGCTGAAAAGCGGATCACTGGCAGCAGGCATAACGATAAGATACAAAGCAGAGAGTAAAATGGCAGCAGATGCACAGCGGATCTGCGTAGCAGGCTAGGAGGAAAGAATGGAAAACGTAATTGAAAAATACAGGTCCTATCAGGAATATAAAGCAGAACTGGATTCTGAATTGAGCAAAACAGCGGAGGGATTTGTCCGGATCGGATACTTGCTGAGACTGGCGGAGGATACGGACATCCTGAAAGAGTCCGGTTATAGCTCTGTCTTAGAGTTCGCACAGGCGGAGTACAACATCGACAAGACGCAGGTGTCCAGATTTATAAATATTAACAAAAAGTTTTCCGAGGGCGGTTACAGTGACCGACTGCAGGAGAAGTACCGTGGCTTCGGGTATTCCAAACTGACACTCATGATGCAATTGCCGGATACGGTAAATGAGGAACTGACACCGGACTACAGTAAGTCAGAGATCCAGCAGATCAAGAACCAGATTGACAAAGAGAATAAGACAACGGATTTGGAAATCATGATGGAAGGACAGGATCCTGTGATGGAGGAAGCAGAGGACGATCTGTGCAGGGCAGTGAGACAGCTGGCCGGGGATATTCAGGATGGTGAGGAGATTCCGAGGCTGTATAAGGAGATCTGGACAGCGGGCAGAACGGGACTGACAGCGGAAGATCTGCAGGTGATCATGACACCGGCCGGACAGAGGATGTACACCATGCGTATCCAGGGGATGGGCGGACGAAACCTATCCCTAAAGGACCATAACAATGGTGACAGCGTTGCACTGATCAATATGCGAACAGGAGAAAAGCAAGAATATACATGGAATCGATTGCTGGAAGTATGGCGGCACTTGGTCAGTGGCGGTGCCACCTATCAGGAAGCGTGGCAGCAGCTCTACGGAAAGCCGTGGCCGGAAGAAAGGAAAATTGCACCGGTGCAACCGAAAGAGGAGAAGAAACCGGCACCTAGAAAAGAGACGAAGGTATCTCAGCCGAAAAAACCGGAACCGGTAAAAGCATCGGAGAAGACTGCGGAACCTGTGGAAGAACAGAGGCAGCAGGCGCCGGCAATACCGCAGAGCAAGTGGCCCAGTACATATAAGCCCGGTGACATTGTGATGAATACCTTATCAACGGAGTGCGGAGAACTGGTGGAGCAGACGGCAAAAGAAAAGATCTGGCTGTTCCGGCCGACAGCGCCGGCTGGGGATCCTTATAATTTATCGGAGGACTATTTTAAGACAGGACGGGCACCGGAAGAGCCGCAAACACAGGTAAACGACTCATGCTCCGGGCAATCCGAACCGGAAAATCATGATACCGTAACCATGGTCACGGAAGAACAGGTACCGGGTCAGACAGATCTTGAAAGAGACTATCCGCAATACTGTCCGGACATCGAGAAACAGCGGTCTGCTTATCGGAAGTCCTTACGTGGAGCTGTGGAGAACCTGGTACGATACGCAGAGATGGATCTGATCACATCGGCACGGTGGCAGTTGTCCGACATCTCCGGTTACTTGGACAGACTGGAAGAACTCAGCAAAGGAGGCGGGCAGAGTGCCGAAGATGTCGAAACAGGCGAGAGCGAGGGAGTTTAATGTCGCCTCCCGTCAGATCATCAAGGAGCGGGATCTGTACCAGTGTATCTTTTGCCGCATGGGATATCACATGGAGGACGTCACCTGGTATGGACAGCAGCTGCAGAGCATCATGCACTACATACCGCGCTCCCGGGGTGGTCTCGGGATCCCGCAGAATGGAGCCCTGGGTTGCCAAAGCCATCATGAGATGCTGGATAACGGAAACAAGGGCAGACGGGAGGAGATGCTGCAACTCTTCCGAATGTATTTGCAGGATCATTACCCAGACTGGTCGGAGGATGCCCTGACCTATAACAAGTGGGGATGATGTATATACAAATTTGTATATACACAAAAGGAGCGCAGAGATGAAAAGCAGAACAATAAGCAAGATTATACGGATGACTCCGGAGGAAAAGCGAAAATTAGAGTACTGCGCAGAAAAAATGGGAAAGACCGAGACAGAGATACTTATAGCCGGAGTGAATAATTACTATGCTGCAGTACAGAAAGCACTGGCAGCTCAGAAAAATCAATAAGCCTTTTGGAGTGTACTCACAATCACTGTAAACGAAGCCACGGGGCGGCCGCTGATACCAAGAGGCAGCAGCCGTCCAGAAAGGAGACAATAATGCAGGAGTATAAGGACTTGGATGGAAACCTTCTGCCGGATCCTGCGCCGCGCATCCGCAACATACATATAGGCACTATCATCAAAACAGAACACAAGATCATCGAGGAGCCGCTGGAGACCCGCGGACGGGGACAACACCGATTTATCAGCGAGGTCAGAGAATACGAGGTAACCGCAATTTATCCATACATGGTCCAGGCACGCGACCGCAAAACCGGATTTAAGAGGAGCTTTTCTTATGGGGAGTTGACCATGATGGGGCTGGAGTGGCAGGAAGGAGGCAGCAGTCATGCTGACATTACCCATAAAAAAGAAATGGTTTGATATGATCTTATCAGGCGAAAAAAAGGAAGAATACCGGGAGATGACACCGTATTATCAGGTGCGTTTTAAAAATCTGTGGAAATTCGACCAGTTTAATGGCTCCGCCATCCGGGAAATCCGGTTCCGGAACGGCTACTCGGGCGACAGTCCCTCTTTTGTGGCAATGTGCACTCTGAGAACTGACATCGGAAAGGCGGAATGGGGAGCAGAACCGGGAAAACAGTATTATGTTTTAACAATCCATGAGATATAAACTATTGCGGAAAAGGAAGTGGCGATGCTATGGATCGTAAGAAAGATATTATCAAAATTATAGACAGTATGGCAGGAAGATACTCCGCATATGAGGTATTTACTGACTGGACAAAGTGCAGTGCACTGGCAATCAGCAACTCTCTTGCAATGATCCATGATAAAGTATGGCAAAGGAGAGAAGACGAATACAGAGCCACCATACAGAAATACAACGATAAAGAGGGAGAGAAGCTGGTAGAAATGTTTGACTTACTGGTGGAAACATTAGAAGGAACTATGGCAGATGTACTGGGACAGATTTACATGGAATCAGGCATGGGAAGTAAGGCGGCAGGGCAATTTTTTACACCATACCATTTAAGCCAGTCATGTGCCAACCTGGCACTGCTGGAACCAGACGAACATGGTATTTATCGCGTTAGTGAGCCGAGCTGTGGCGGCGGTGGAATGATCATAGCTGTGGCAGAAAGAATGAGAGATCAGGGCATTGATTATCAGAGAAAGCTGCAGGTGGTAGCTCAGGACCTTGACTGGAAGGGCGTGTATATGTGTTACCTCCAGCTGAGTCTGTTAGGAATTAAAGCCATATGTGTCCAGGGAGACACTTTGCATGCTCCTTATGATCCGAGGAAAACAGAAAAATCACATATGCTTATTACGCCGGGGCAGATGGGAGTATTGATATGAGAGACAAATTAATGAATGATATCATGATGCTGCTGATCGGCAATGGCGTAGATGCGGATGCACTTAAGAGCAGACTGATTATTATACTGGATAAATACGAAGTCACGGAGAGATGCACAGAAGTGGCGGTGGTAAATGAGAATGACATTGAAAAATATGTCCGACTATTCTTGATCAATAAGCGGGTGGCAGGCAGGACGGACAATACCATCAGACACTACAGAGATGAGCTCGGGCGATTTTTCCGTGAGACACAGAAATCACCTATGGAGATAACTTCGGATGATATCAAATTGTATCTGGCAACGAAAGAGGTAAGAGATCATGTCAGTAAGGTATATCAAAAGAATATGCTCCGGGTAATCTCTTCATTCTACCAATGGATGGTAAAAGAAGAATATCTATTGAAAAATCCGATGAACAAGGTGGATGAGATCAAGACTCCTAAGATAAAAAAGTCAGCATTTACAGAGGCTGAGATTGAGCAGTTGAGATTGAGCATTGGCGACGATGTCAGGTTAATGTGCATTTTTGAAATGCTGTCCTCCACATGGTGCAGAATAGAGGAACTGGCAAAGATGAAAATTGAGGACATAGCACCGGATCATGAAAGTGTGCTGGTGCATGGAAAAGGTAACAAGGACCGAATCTGCTACATCAATGCAAGGGCAAAGATACACCTGGAAAGATATCTTAGCATGAGGAAAGACAATAATGAGTATCTTTTACCCAACTGTTGCATCCAAGTAGGACCGGGAAGTGGTTTCACAGCGGAATGTAAGAAATATCATGTAAAACTGTATGACTGGTGGAAAGTACCGGAGCTGATAGGAAACGGTCACGCTGAAAAGAGCACACTGGGGAGCAGATTGCGGGTACTTGGGAATAAAAGTAATGTGAAAAAGGTGCATCCGCATAGATTCCGTCGAACAGGAGCCACATTTGCCCTGCGCAGAGGAATGCCGATAGAGCAGGTATCTAAGATCCTGGGGCATGAGAGTATAGAGACCACACAGATCTATCTGGATATATCGGAGCAGGAATTGGAACAGGCACACAAGAAATATGTGTAACTTAGGACAGAACAGAGGAGTGGTGAAGATGGCTACTATAAAACAAGCATTTAATAAAAGAATTTGGGAATGTGCAGAAAAATATAAGCCGACATACCAGATAAGCTATATGGAAAACAAAGACATGGCGGAAACAAAATTTACAGTTAACTCTGCATCAACAGCAGAAAATGAATTGCAAGATTTTTGGAATGATTTTTGCAAGGATAATGGACTGAAAAAGAATTCTGTAGTTGCCGTTGTATGTGTTGGCTAACTTAGGATTTAGCGGAGGAGAGAAAAATGCCGTACTTTATAGTCAGATACTACGAAGATAATATTAGTTGCGCCTACTGGAACACAGGCGAAAGATTCTATCGACAATACGAAGGGGAAGCTAAAGCAAAAAGGATATCAGAAAAGGAATATATGTCAGCTTACGAGACGCATTACAATCTTTAAACTAAAATATCGGAAAAATTGTGTAACGAAAGGAGATAGGCTTATGGCACGACCGAAGAAAGAAGGTAAGAAGAACATCCGGAAAGACATCAGCATGGATCCGGAGCAGTACGAGAGATTAATTGATTACTGCCGGCAGCAGGACAGACCTATCTCCTGGGTGATCCGGCAGGCGCTGG